>OGXJ01000700.1_pt1 | contig 26416 bp, 17 predicted proteins | sample 1576231 | NCBI WGS metagenome assembly OGXJ01 (sample SAMEA3541539, study PRJEB24748) | human gut metagenome | biome: human gut; feature: human-associated habitat; material: faeces | place: China | collected 2012
ATTTTCCGTAGGAAAATTCAAGCGGCGCGACGCGAGGAGGGAGGAAGCCCTGTGGGCTTCCGTACGACGGAGCCATCCTTGCTCCCGCCATTTTCCGTAGGAAAATTCAAGCGGCGCGACGCTCTGTGCGTCCGATTCTGGCGTTTCGGACATCCAGCGAGTGTTTTTAGGTTGCTTACTTGTCCGTTTCTCCAGAATCGGACAAGTAGAACGTGAGATAAGCATTGTGGTTGTCCGTTTCGCCCGAATCGGACAACCGGGAGGGGCGGTATGGGCATTAGATGTCTGATTCTGGAGAAACGGACACATTGGGTGGTGGGTGGCTGGGGTGAAACGGCTAGATGTATGCATGACACGCGCGGAACACATGAAAAAAGGCGCCGACGGGTTTGTTCGTCGGCGCCTTGGAATGCGGAAGTATGGCTCAGCATTCGTTTGGGTGGAAGGCCCAAGTGAAATGCATCATCCGCGGGAACCGTTGGCGTAGAAGCGGGCCAGGGTTTCGTCGCGGAATTCGTCGAAATATCCGCCGTCAATCGACGCGCGAATATCGTCCAGCAGCTTCACGAAGAAATGCTCGTTGTGGATCGTCGCCAATGTGAAACCGTTGAATTCGCGGGCACGCAACGCATGATCCACGTAAGCGCGCGAATAATGCGTGCATGTGTAGCAATCGCAGCCCTCTTCAAGTGGACCAAAATCATGCTTGAATTGCGCGCGCTTGATGTTGTAACGTCCGCCGCGCGTGAAAATCGCGCCATTTCGGCCGCAACGCGCCGGTGCGACGCAATCGAACGTGTCTCCACCATTCTCGACGCATGCGAAAATATCGTCGACTGCAGCGATGCCGAGCACGTGGCGCGGTCGGCTTTCCGGCATCGCATCGCAAATCCAGGCGCAAGTGTCGCCGATAATGCGCTTCTCGATCGCACCTCCAATACCGACGCCGTCGAAATCCAACGAAGCGATCTGTTCGGCCGCATGCCTGCGCAAATCCTCATAATTCGCGCCCTGTACCACGCCATACAGCGCCTGATACGGCTTGCCGACGCGCTCTTCGGTAAGTCTCTTATGCTCGGCAACGCAACGCTGCGCCCAACGGTAGGTGCGTTCCACGGAACGCTCCTGGTAGCCGCGCGTGTTCATCAGTGTGGTCAGCTCGTCGAACGCGAACATGATGTCGGCGCCGATCTTATGCTGGATTCCCATTGAAATTTCGGCGGAAAAACGGTGCAGTGAGCCGTTGAGCGGCGATTTGAACGTTACACCGTCCTCGTCCACGAACGCGAGACGCTCCTTGCCTTCGGCGATCACGTCGTCTGATTTCATGCCGGTCACGTCCATGGCGAGGGTTTTCTTGAAGCCTGCGCCGAGCGAAAGCACTTGGAAACCGCCGGAATCGGTGAAGGTCGGACCGTTCCAGTTCATGAATTTGGCAAGGCCGCCGGCTTCGTCGAGCACTTGCTCGCCGGGGCGTTCATACAGGTGAAACGCGTTGGACAGCAGGCATTGCGCGCCGAGGTCCTTCATGGTTTCGGGCAGAACGGCTTTCATCGCGGCCTGCGTGGCCACGGGCACGAACGCTGGAGTGTGAATATCGCCGTGGGGGGTGTGAATGATGCCGGTGCGACCATATCGTGCGCCGCCTCGCCCCTTACCGTCCGCCGCGTCGGGAAGGCGGTTTTTCTGTTCGAAATAGAAGGCGTCGCGGCGGCCCGGCTTGCCTGGTTCCGCTCCACGCGGATGTTCGATGAGATTTTCGGACACTGCGGTTGCCGCGTTTTGCGTGTCTTGCGCTGTGTCGGTAGATGATTCGGTAAGGCTTGTCATGCGGAATATTTTATGCGATAGCAGCGATTCTTGAAAGTGCTGCAAAGAATGCGATCGGTGAAATGAAAACAAGGAAGATGTGGAAAGTGCGATGAAGGTGCCGATCGCATTTTGGTGCGATTTTCAGATTCAATGGTGATGTTGAACGTATTTGGCTGCTACTTTCAACAAACATTCAGGAAACTTCCAGAGCGAGTATCTTTACTCGTAGATAGCAGTTCGAGCGGCACGATTGCTGATTTGTGAAATGCCGCGAGACGAATAAGGAGCGAAAATGGCTGAAGAGAACGACCAGAACGCCGTGCAGCCGCAGAATGACGAACAACAGACCGTGCCGATGCCGCCGGTTGATGCGGAACAGACGCAAACTTACGCAGGTGAGCCGTATGCTGCAGAGTCGGCTACCGAACCGATTGACGTGCAGGGCGGTATTGAGGATCAGCCGACGGCCGCCATGCCTGTTGCGAACGATGGCGCTTCGGCGGAATCCGCGGCTGCGGCGGGCGATACGCCGGATTATGCTTCCGCGGCGGGCGAACGTACCGTGGTTGGCGGTTCCACGCAGGATGCGCCGGCCCAGCAGTACCGTCCGGCACCGGAATATGGTGCGTACGGTCCCGTGCCGACGCAGCCGGCTGATGGCACCGCAGCCGCGAACGATACTGCGAATGGTGCGCCGAACATGCCTCCGCAGCCGCAATATGGCGCGTACGGGCAGGCTTCCGGACAGCAGCCGCAGCAGCGTCGCAATCCTTTCTTCGGAAATCCGTATGTGGGTGGAAATCAGCAGAACGATCAGCAGAACGCGCAATCGAATAACGGCAATCCATTCATGAAGCCCGCTGCGCAAGGCGGTGCCAACGTGCCGCCAGCAGCGCCGAATACTCCCAATAACGGCAACCCGTTTGGGAATCCGAATAACGGTAATCCGTTCGGTGCCCCGCAGCAGAATGGCGCAGCAACCAAGCCGAAGTCCGCTTCCGGCGTGACCGGGCATGTGATGACCGGCGTGGTGGCGGCCCTCGTCTCCGCGGCATTGTGCCTCGGCGTCGGCTACGCGGCAATCACCAATGGATGGGTGACCGTACCCACCTCCAGCTCACTGACCAGCGTGAAGTCCAACACGTCCGGATCCGGTTCGGCGAAAGCCAAATCCGGCGAGGCCGCGGACTGGAGCGCGGTGGCGAAAGAAGTGTCCGATTCTGTGGTGTCCATTGACGTGGCAACCAGCGACGGCAGCGCCAAAGGCTCCGGTGCAATCATCAGCGACAAAGGCTACATCGTCACCAACAACCATGTGATTTCCGGCGCGAAGCAGATTCAAGTGACGCTCGCCAACGGCACCATCTACTCAGCGCAAATCGTCGGCACCGACACCACCACCGATCTGGCCGTAATCAAACTCGACAATCCGCCGAGCAATCTGAAAGCCGCAGAATTTGCCGATTCCGACAATCTTGCCGTGGGTGAATCCGTGATGGCCATCGGCAATCCGCTCGGCTACGATGACACCGCAACCGTCGGCATCGTTTCCGCGCTCAACCGCCCGGTGACCGTGTCCGATGACAACAACAACGACATCGTCACCAACGCCGTGCAGATTGACGCGGCCGTCAACCCAGGCAATTCCGGCGGTCCGACCTTCAATGCGGCCGGCCAGGTGATCGGCATCAACTCATCCATCGCATCCACCACAACGTCTTCCGGCACCGCCGGATCCATCGGCATCGGCTTCGCCATTCCGTCGAACCTGGTAAAGCGTGTGGCTAACGAGATCATCGACAACGGCACCGTGCAGCATGTGGCGCTCGGCGTCACCATCAAGAGCTCCACGGTTGAGGCGGACGGCGTGACCCGCGGTTGCACGCAGGTGCAGTCCGTGGTCGACAACAGCCCGGCGGCCAAGGCCGGAGTGAAGGCCGGCGACTCCATCGTGGCGTTCAACGGCAAGGCGGTGAACAACAACTATTCGCTGCTCGGCTACGTGCGCGCCTCCGCCATGAACGACAAGGTGACATTGACGGTCGTGCGCGACGGCAACACCATGGAGCTTGACGTGACACTCGACCAGGAGGAATCCCAAACGAACTCCTCCAACAGCCAGAACCAGCGGAACAACGGCAATGATGGCCAGAGCCAGAACGGCAATGGCAACGGTTACGGTAATGACGGCAACGGCAACGGAAATGGACAGAGCGACGGCAACGGCTACGGTGACGGTGGCGGCCTGTTCGACCCGTTCGGCCTGTGGTAAAGCGAGATGTTGATGCGGTGCGTGAATTGACGGACGCAAGTTGTTGCGGTGCGCAAGTCAAGACTGTTGGGCTGACTAAAACGTTTCGCGACATGCGAACGGACGGAAGCCACCCGATAGGCTGACGGCGAAGACGCGGCTGGCACCACGAAATCGCAAGTACAACGAAAACCGCGAAAATCAACAAAAAGCAAGCCAAAAGAAGCATGCAATAAGGGCTGTGTGAGCAATCGCACAGCCCTTATTGCTGTATTGCGGCACAAAAATCGCAAATATTTGCTATGCTGAAAATATCTTTTTACGCCGTGTATCGATGGCTCGCGCGGGCGAGGCGCCGATGGGTTAACAAGGCGTCCGATACGAGCGTAAGGAGATTCTCATGCGTAGAATCATCGATATTTGCTGGCGACTGTGCAAACAGGTTCCGTTACTGCCGATTACCATTCTGTCCGCGATTCCGTTGGCATTGCTGGGGGAGTGGAAGCCGCGGGGCGAGGCTGCGTGGGATTCGTGGATTTCGCAAGTCGGCGTTGACGGGTTGAGTGCGTTCAATCCGGGCGTTGGGCAGTGGATTGTGATCGCGTTGGTTGCGTACACGATTGTGGTGACGGTACGCGGCATGATCGACGATCTGCGGCACGGGCATGTTGGCGTCGATCTGCTGGCGGTCGTCGCGATTGCGTCGACGGTCGCAGTGCAGGAATATTGGGCCGCATGGGCCGTGGTGCTGATGATCTCGTCCGGCGAGGCGATCGAGGAATTCGCGCAGTCAAAGGCCGAAAGCAACCTGACCGCGCTGATCGACGCGGCACCGCGAACCGCGCACGTGGTCGTGCTGCCCGGTATGCGGGGGCATGTGCACGCGTCGGGCAGCGAGCATACGGCCGACGTGACCGCCGACGGATTTCGTACTGTCAGAGTGTCCGGTTCTGGAGAAACGGACAACCAAGACGGTGAAAAGCGTGCTTTTGCGTCTGAATCTCTAGAAACGGACACAAAAGGTGCCGCGCAGACGTATGATGCGGCTGGAGAGCGTTTCGAAACGGTCCCCGTTGATCAGGTACAGCTCGGCGACGTGATCCTGGTGTTGCCCGGCGAAACGGTGCCGGTCGACGGTGAGCTGCTGTCGGGCGTGGCCACGTTGGACCTAAGCAACATCAACGGCGAGCCCGTTCCCCGCGAAGTATATGCGGGCGCTCGCGTGATGTCCGGTGCGGTCAATGGCTCCACAACATTGACCATGCGTGCCACGCAACTTGCGCAGGATTCGCAGTATCAGAAGATTCTCGAGCTGGTTTCGTCGGCGCAAGAGTCGCGCCCCGCTGTCGTAAAGACCGCGGATATGCTTGCAGTGCCGTTTACCGTACTTTCGCTTGCGATTGCTGGGATTGCATGGGCGATTTCCGGATTGCCGCTGCGATTTGCGCAAGTATTGGTGCTTGCTACGCCGTGTCCGCTGTTGATTGCCGCGCCGGTCGCATATGTGGCTGGAACCGGGCGACTTGCCAAAGCGGGAATCCTGATCAAAGCGCAGGATGTGCTGGAAAATCTAGGTCGCGTATCGCATATTTTCTTCGACAAAACCGGCACGCTCACCGTCAAGCAGCCGCAGGTCGTACGTGTGGAGAAGCCGTTTGAGACGAGTTCGCCGTTCAATGAGGACCATATTCTCATGATGGCTAGCGTGGTGGAAGGCTATTCGGTGCACATTCTGTCGAAAGGCATCGCGGCGGCCGGACGCAAGGCTATGGATGATTTGTATGCGCGGTATGCGGCGGGGCAGAGGCTGTGCGTCGAGCGCGATTTGCCGGGGCACGGGCGCGACTATCCGGTGGTGAAGAACATTGTAGAGGAGTCCGGCAAGGGTATATCCGGCGAAGTGAACGGGCATCAGGTGCGCGTGGGGCGGTTCGCATACGTGACGGCTGACGAATCCGGATTCATGCCGGTGCTGCATATGCCGGATGCGACGTATTACGTGTCCGATTCTGCCGAATCGGACAAACGGGAGACTCAGAATGCGCTGCGGATGTCCGATTCACCAGAAACGGACATCCAGAGGGCTAAAACGTGTGTTTACTTGTCCGATTCTCCAGAATCGGACACTATGGGAGTGAGGAACGGGGTGCCTAACGATGCGCAGCCTGCAGCCGCGCCCTCTACTTCCGCGTCCGTCGCAACCCAATCCGCCGCTCGCAAGCCTGAAACCGCAAACTCGCTGTTTGCCCCGCTCGCTCCTGACGAAATGGCTGCATACGTGGCGATTGACGGCCGTCTTGCCGCCCGCATCGTACTTCGTGACGTGCCTCGCGAGAATGCGAAGCGTTCTTTGGCTCGCCTGCACGAGTTGGGTGTCGAGGAACTGTCCATGCTTACCGGCGACAAGGCTGCGTCCGCCCGCATCATCGCAAACGAAGTCGGTATCGACGACGTGCAGTCCGAACTGTTCCCTGAAGACAAGGTTGCCGCCGTCAAGAGCGCCACTGAATCCAAGCACCAGAAGCTGTCGTTGTGGAATCGCATCAAGCAACGCGTAACCGGCGAATCCAAGAATCGTCAAATCACCATGATGGTCGGTGACGGCGTCAACGACGCCCCCGTACTTGCGGTTGCCGATATCGGCATGGCCATGACCGACGGCACGTCCACCGCGGCTTCCGAATCTGCGCAAGTGGTCATCATGAATGACAACATTGCGTCCGTTCCGCGGGCCATCGCCATCGCGCGCCGCACGAAAAAGGTGATGTTGCAGGCGGTGCTGATCGGCCTCGGCCTTGCGATTATCGGCATGATCGCGGCCGCGTTCAATCTGATTCCCGTGGTTGTCGGCGCGTTCATGCAGGAAGCGATTGATGTTGTCAGCATTCTGTGGGCGCTCACCGTGCTTTTCGACCGTGGTGAATCAGCCTGATTGCGCCTCGAAACCCCGTATCTCGCCTATATATGGCAGATTTGGAGGTCTGTCAGCAAGTATTTCGCTTATATCTGGCAGGTCCATATGAGAAAACCGGACTTAGGGGGCGAGAATACACCCTCTAAGTCCGGTTTCTCAAAACAGCTCTGCCATATATAACGCAGATAGCTCCGGACGAACTTCGGAATCTGCCATACATAAGGCATGTATAAGGCAGATTCGGAAGTTTTGGGATTGTTTACAGCGAGCTCGGGGAGATTTCTCCAGCGATCGATGTGTGCATCCACTTGCCGAAGTCGGCTCCGGTCACGCCTTGAGACAGCAGGAACATGATTTTCGCATACGTGGCTTCCAACGTCATATCGCCAGATCCAATTGCGCCGGCGCGTGCGATCGCATCACCCGTCTCGTAATGGCCGAGCAGTACTTCCGCCTGCTGGCACTGCGATGCAATCACAACGGGAACGCCATCATGCAGCACGTCGGCAATCACGTCAGTCAGTCCAGGCTCGTCGCTTGGCACATTGCCGACGCCGTACGCACGCAACAAAACCGCTTCCGGCCGCGGCGTAAGCATCGCTTCCAACCGTGCCGCGGAAATGCCGGGTGCCATATCGATCACCGCAACATCATGGCGAGAGTAAGGCTGAGGCGACGTCCAACCGCAGCCAACCGCAGCGGAATCGCCCGCATACCAATGCCATGGCGTGCCAGTGCGTGCCAGCGGGCCGACGGAAGGCGCCGAAAAACCTTCAAATGCCCAGCTCGACGACTTGCTCACACGATTGCCCGCAAACAGGTGATGTCCAAAAAACAGTCCCACACCGTGGAATCGTCCGCTCATCGCGGCATTCAGCGCGCCCGTGACATTCGCAGTGGCGTCCGACTCGATCTTGCCAAGCGGATGCTGTGAACCCGTGAAAATCACCGGCTTGCCAAAATCAGTCAACGCATACGCAAGCGCGGCGCTCGAATAGCTCATCGTATCGGTGCCATGCAACACCACGAACGCGTCGGCATCATCGCGGTGCGCACGCAAATCGTCGACCATCGTCTGCCAATTGTCGGGAGTCGCATTCGACGAGTCGATAAGAGGATCAAGTTCGGTGAACGTGAACAGGCTCGCGTCCATGTGCGCGTCCTCCAGCAGACGGAACAGCCATCCGCGAGTGTCGGCGCCCGGAATCAGGCCGTTCGGCGAGTCAATCATGCCGATAGTGCCGCCGGTATATGTGATGTGAATGCGCATTGCCACCTTCTTACGATTGCCTGGTACTTAATAAGTACTTGCTTGCGATTGCGGGATGGACGAATTCCGATATTTCGGATTCCTACATCCCGCGATTCTGCGACTACTTGCGATTGTACGTGCATCTGCCGCGCTCATCGCGTACGATTAATGCAGCCACACGTTGGATTCATCTGGATTCAGCGCAAACACCAACGCCAGTGCGCACAAGGCGAAGAAGTCGTAAGAAAGTGCATAAGCACCCCTGTCGCAAATGCAGGGAATGCATTAGGCTAGAGCGCGTGACTGAAACTCATGAACTTCGTATTGCTGTAATCGGCGCCGGCCCTGCAGGCGTCTACTCCTCTGACATTTTCCTGCGCCAGTTGAAGAAGCTCGGCGAGGAGCTCGGCCTCGGCACTGCCGCCCGAATCGACCTGTTCGAAAAGCTGCCGGTGCCGTTCGGTCTGGTGCGCTACGGCGTGGCCCCCGATCATCCGTCCATCAAATTCATCGCGTCGGCACTCGAAAAGACGCTCGACAATCCGGACATCCACCTGTACTGCGACGTGGAATTCGGCAAGGACGTGACGCTCGACGAACTGCTCGAACGTTACGATGCCGTGCTGTTCGCCACCGGTGCAGTCGAAGACAAGCCGCTCGGACTGCCGGGCGCCGATCTGGACGGCGTATACGGCGCAGCCAAGTTCGTGGAATGGTACGACGGTTATCCGACCGGCGCTCGCGAATGGCCGCTTGAAGCTGAGGAAGTCGCCGTGATCGGCGGCGGCAACGTGGCCATGGACGTGGCTCGCGAGCTCATGCGCAATGCCGATGATCTGAAGGAGCGCACCGACATTCCGGACAACGTATATGAGGGCATCAAGTCCAACAAGGCGCGTGTGCTTCACTTGTTCATCCGTCGCGGTGTGGCGCAGGCCAAGTTCTCCGTGCAGGAATTGCGTGAGATGGAGAAGCTGCCGGGAGTGCAGCTGATCATCAACGAAGACGATTTCGATTTGGATGAAGACACGATTGAAGAGGCCGGCAAAGACAAGCTGACTCGTCAGATGGTCGAAGAGCTGTTCACGATTCGTGAGATGGCGGAAGACATGGAAGATGACGGTGACGTGGATTATGAGGGTAATCCGGCTGACCGCAAATATTACGTGCACTTCAATTCCGCTCCGGTCGAAGTGTTGGGTGAGGACGGCAAGGTCGTTGGCATCCGTGTGGAAAAGACCGAGACATCGGCGGACGGCAAGATGAGCCGTACCGGCGAATTCGAAGAGTATCCGGTGCAGGCTGTGTACCATGCGATCGGCTACAAACCGGCCACTGCGCCGGGCATTGCGTACGACGAGCGTCATGCGCACTTGGCGAACGCGAACGGTGACGGTCGTATCACTACGGCCGCTGAAGCCACGGATGAAGTGCGCGAGCGTCTGTATGCGACCGGTTGGGCGAAGCGTGGTCCGGTTGGCCTGATCGGCTCCACCAAGTCCGACGCACTGCTGATCGTGACCAATATGCTGGAGGATTTGTCGAAGGCTGCTGAAGGCGGCCGTGTGGCCGCTGATCGTGATCCGGAGTCCATCGACCGACTGCTGGAGTCGCGCGGTGTCAAGCCGATCGACTTCGCTGGCTGGAAGAAGATCGATGCGTTCGAACGTGCCGAGGGTGCGAAGGAAGGCCGTGAGCACAAGAAGGTCATCGATCCGGAGCAGATGCGCGCCCTGGCTCACGCTTAAGGTGGGTGTTTGGGATCTGATCTGATAGGTCCCAGGTTTCTTTCATGCGTCTTGGATGTCCGATTCTGGAGAATCGGTCACCCAAGACGCATTTTTTATCCTGTGCTTGTCTGTTTCTGGTGAATCGGACATACAGTATGACGAAAAGCGTGCATGTGTGTCCGTTTCTGCAGAATCGGATATCCGGGGAGAAGCTGAGCATGCGAACTTCCGCAACTGCCCCCTAGTCCTTTCCGCAGTCCAGTCTCCAGCACATATCCAGCAAAAACTCAGGCTCCGTTTCTACGCTAGTGACCATGAACGGCAAATTGCGGGTGCATGGCCATTGCAATGGCTTGAAGACAACGCTGTTATTCGCGTTGATGTGGGGCGTCATCATGCTCATTTGGTGGGCGACCGGTGGCGGCCAGCGTACGCTTGGCATCTACATTCTCATCGGACTTGGCTCAACGTTCGCATCCTACTGGTTTTCCGACAAACTTGCGATTGCATCCATGCATGCGCAGGAAGTCAGCGAGCAGGAAGCGCCGGTACTGTACAAAATCGTGCGCGAACTGTCGGCGAAGGCGGGCAAGCCGATGCCGCGTATTTATATCGCCCCAACCATGAGTCCCAATGCGTTCGCGACGGGACGCAATGAACGTCATGCGGCGGTCTGCTGCACGCAGGGTATTCTGCAGATGCTGAACGAACGCGAGATTCGCGGCGTACTTGGGCACGAGCTTATGCACGTGTACAATCACGATATCCTGACGTCCGCGATCGCGTCCGCAATGGCGACGGTCATTTCGTATCTCGGCTATTCGCTCATGTATTTCGGCGGCGGCAATTCGCGTGACGATCGCAATGGTTCATCTTCTAACGGTCTTGGATTGCTGGGTGTGCTGTTGAGCGCGATTCTTGCGCCGATTGCCGCTTCGCTTATTCAGATGGCGATTTCGCGTACGCGAGAATATGATGCCGACGAAGATGGTTCCATGCTTACGGAAGATCCGGAGGCGCTCGCGTCCGCATTGAATAAGATCTCGAACGGCGCTGAGACGATGCCGATGCAGAAGACCGCTGGTACGCAGTCGGTTGCTGCGATGATGATTGCGAATCCGTTTTCTGCGGAAGGTTTTTCTCGCTTGTTTTCCACGCATCCGGCGACTGAGGATCGTATTGCCCGGTTGATGCAGATGAGTCAGGAGATGAAGGCGCGGGGCGTACAGTCCGGCTATTTGGCTGGCGGTTATGCGACGAGCGGGTATGCTTCGGCGGATATTCGTCGGCAGGATGGGGATGTCTCTGGTGCCGGCTTCGGTTCGGGGGGATACTCCGGTGGGGGCTATTCGCGAGATTATTCGCAGCATCCCGTGCAAGGCGGGTATGGTCGCTGATCGGCGGCGATTGCAATGTCCGCAGGTTGCGCAAGCCCATGTGATTGCATAGGATTCCGCGCTGATTCTGTTGCGAGTTGTGTGCGTTTCCTGTTGTTGTTTCCTGCGGTGATGCATTGCAGAATATTCTGATGTCATCTGATGAGTGACATTAATGCTGTTGTGGTTGTTGCGCGTTGATTGATATGCGATTTGGCAAGTGGGTGACGGTATCGAATATCGGTCGATGGCCGTGAATCCTGCGAATGCATGCTAGACTAAATGATTGTGTCCAAAAGGCACATTTTTTGCGGATGTAGTTCATCGGTAGAACGAAAGCTTCCCAAGCTTTAAAGGCGGGTTCGACTCCCGTCATCCGCTCCATTCGAAACCCTTGGAATCGTTGGAATTCCAAGGGTTTTTCTATTGCCGTAAAAGACCCGTGAAGTCAACTTCGCGCCGCGCAACTGTCGGTTGCGTCGCAAAATTTGGTTGCGAATCGCAATGCAACCGAAAGATGGTGGCGTGGAACGCGACGTTTATGACAAGCTGTTGCTTGGCAATCGCCAATAATCGCAAGTCGAGGCGATATGGAAACTCGACGAAAGGGCGGACATGAGTTTCAAAGAGAATCTGCAGTATCTACGCGGTTCGCGCAACATGACGCAGGAACAGCTGGCAATGCTGCTGGGCGTTTCCCGGCAGGCAATTTCGAAATGGGAGTCCGAGAAGGCATACCCCGAAATGGATAAGCTGCTGATGCTTTGCGACATGTTCGGCGTGACGTTGGATGATTTGGTCATGGGCGACGTGCGCGCGTCGGCGGGCTGTGGGGGTGCGGGACGCGTGGACTTGGCTGCTGATACGGATGGTGTGGCCGCGTCGGTTGGGGTGGCCGACGCTGCTGTTGGCGCGGTTCCGGGGGTAATCGGGTTTGCGGCATCGCAGGTCGCAGGAATGTCCGATTCTGGTGAATCGGACGCACAAGGTGCCAAAACCGGTGTTCAATTGTCCGTTTCTGCAGAATCGGACATGCGGGGTGGGCGGCAGGTAGGCTGGAATCCGTGAATACGGATCAGAAACTTCCCGCCGAATCCGCAGGCGAACGCCCCAGTATCCCCCTATTTGGTCATGCCATATCACACGCGGCGACACTCATCGGCCTGTTCGCAATCGTCCTGTGGGGCTTCATGGCCGGCCTCGTGCGTCTCGTTTCCGAATCGTTCGGTGCCACGCTCGGCTCGGCGCTCATCTACACTGTCGGCGGCATGCTCCTGCTCATCGTGCGACGGCCGAAACCGATTAGCCAAGCGCCACGCAAGTACCTCGTCGCAGGTGGACTCATGTTCATCGCATACGAGGCGTCGATCTCGCTGTCGATCGGTCTGGCCACAACGAACGCGCAATCTGTGGAAGTCAGCCTCGTCAATTATTTGTGGCCGACGCTGCTGGTACTGATGACCGCCGCCGTGTCGCACAAACGCGGCTCGGTCTCCGAAGCGCTGCCGGGTGCAATCGTAGCCACCGTCGGCGTGGCAATGGCGGTCGGCGGTGAAAACCTTGATGTGCAGGAAGCGGTTGCCAATATCGCCAGCAATCCATTGCCGTACGCGCTCGCGTTCGCAGGCGCCTTTATTTGGGCGACTTACGCGACCGTGACGCCATCGATGTCCGATGGTTACGATGGTACGACGATTTTCTTCTGTTGCGTTGCTGTTGTGCTGTGGATTATCCATTTCGTTTCGGGCGACGGTTTGCCAGCTGTAGCGCCTGGCATCGGCGGCTATATTGCGCTGCTCGCATGTGCCGCGTCGATTGCCGGCGGCTACGCGTGCTGGGGGTATGGCATGCTACATGGCAGTATGGAAACGCTTGCGATCGGTTCGTATGCGACGCCGCTGTTCTCCACTGCTTCCAGCACGCTCCTATTGGGCGTGACGTTGGGCATGCCATTCTGGATCGGTGTCGCGCTGGTGGTGGTCGGCTCGCTGATCAACGTGTGGTTTGCGCGACGCCGCTGATTGTCCGATTCTGCAGAATCGGACGCTTGTTGGTATGTGAGGAGGCGACATGTGGGGTAGTGGCGGCGCAGAGGAGCGCCGGGATGGCGCAGCGGTACGTAAGGGAAGTGACCGGGCAGGACAATGCCCTTACGCATCCACGCTAGCTTAGGTTTTTGTCGGCTGGTATTTGGTGTGTGTTGCCGTTGGCGGTGATGGTGATGCGTCGCCAATGACGCGTCCATGTGTGCCAGCCGAAACCGATCTAAACCGGCTTAAACCAGCCCGTTCAAATCCACCTCGTCACATCACCTTGGTGGATTCCAGATTGCGGCTCACCCAGTTGTTCAACCGGATCACCGGCTTGCGCAACACCAATCCCAGCAGCAGCGAAGGAATCAGGAACAAGGCGAGATACACCATGTCAAGCAGGTACTCATTGCCGTACGATCCGGCCATCGCGGCGTGCATGGCATCGATGGCGTGCGGGAACGGTAGGAACGGGTAGAGCATTTGGAAGAACTTCGGCAGTGTCTCGATAGGGAACGTACCGCCCGAACCGGCGACCTGCATCACCAGCAGCACCACGGCCACGGCCTTGCCGATATCGCCGAACGACACGGTCAGCGTATACACGATATTCGAGAACACGAGCGCGGCAAGCCACCCCACGGCAAGGAACTGCAGCGCATGATTCGCCTGCACGCCAAGGAAATACATGTCACCCAGGCAAACCAGTGTGCCCTGCAGCAACGCGAGCAGTGCGAAGATCGCGTACCGTCCGAAATACTCGTGGTCGAGGCGCAGTCCCCAACGTGAGGCGTTCCCCGGGCCGGACGGGCCGGCGACGCGCGGCAGCGTGTCGCCCAAGCCCAGCACATGCGCCTTCTCGCGGTCCGAAATTGTCACTTTCAGCATGGCGCACAGGATGATCGCACCCACCCAGATTGACAGGATCGTATAGAACGGCGCCATGGCCGAACCGTAGTTCGCGATCGGGTACACTGAGACGCGATGCAGTGCGACGGGCGCGGAAATCAGCGTGGACAGTGTGGACGCGTTGGCGGTGGCCAGTGCACGTAGTTCGTCCGATTCACCCGAATCGGACGAACTGGCGTCGTTGTCACCGTCGCCACCATCGCTGTTGCCGTCACCGGCGTTCCCGCCCGTCTCCAGCTTCGTGATCAGCTCCTTCACCGTCGCTGCCGACGAGTCGAGTTTCTTCGCGATCGCGCCGAGCGTGGAACGGATGGATGTCACATTCGTCCCCACGTCGCCCGTCACATCGTCCAGATCGTCGGCGGTGCCGCTCAGCTGGGTGATCATGCTGTCGGTTTGGGAGATCAGCGTGCTGACTGTGGAGGCGAGCGCGTCGATTTTCGGCTTGACGTTCGTGGCGTAATCGTCGCGCACATTGCTGATCGACTGCTTCGCGGAGGTGATGCGGTTCAGGATCTCCTTGCGGGAGCGTTCCGCGGCTGCGGTATCCTGCGTGACCTGCGTGGAAGCGTCTTTCAGCTGCTGCGCGAGCTTCTGCGAATCGCCTTTGGCGGCTTCCAGCAGCGTGATCTCCCGGTCGATGGCTTCCAGCAGCGCCTGTTTCGCGGAATCACTGTCCGGTAGTTGTTCCACCGATTCGTGCATGTGGTTGAGGCTTGTGATGTACGTGTCGTACAGCGATTCGCTGCTGGAGACTTGTTCGCTCAACGTTGTCAACTGGCTGGCTGCGGTGTCTGAGTCCTTGCCGATCGCGTCGAACGCCTTGTTCACCTTGGCAGCTACTTGGTCGAACGCGCCTGACACCTGGTCGAGCGCGGTGTTCACTGAGGAGGTGACGTTCGCACCTGCCGAAGTGAACGACGCGGCACCTGATTTGCCTTGCTTCAACGCGTTCTGGGCCTGTTTGCCCGCCTTGGTCGCCGAGGCGAGCAGTTTGCCCGTGGAATCCACGATGTCGTTCGCCGAGCCGAGCAGCTGCGAATACGACGTTACCTGCTGCGATGCGCCGCTCAACGTATCCGCCATGGTGGTGAGATTGCCGTTGAGGTTGCGCATGTATTCGGCCATTTGCGGGCTTTGCGAATAGTGTAGGATGCTTGAGGCCAGGTCGAGTCCGACTTGCGCGATCGTTTTGGCGAAGGTTTTGTCGATTGTGTTGACCACGGTTGTCGCACCCTGATCGGTGATATGCGGGGCGATCGGGTTGATTTTCTCGTTCAGATAGTACTTGAGCTGCGCGTGTTTGATGTCGGGGGAGAACAGCGTCATCATGTCGGCGCTGAAACCTTTCGGAATTACGATCGCCGCATAGTATTCGCCGGATTTCACCCCGTCGATTGCCTTGTCGCTTTTCACGAATTGCCAGTCCAGCTGGTCGTTGGCGTGCAGTGTGCTGATGATGGTTTCGCCCACGTTGACGCGCACCGGTATGAGATCCGACTTGTAACCCTTGTCGTTATTGGCCACGGCGACCTTCAATGCCTTGGTGTTGCCGTAGGGGTTCCAGCTGGCCGCGATGTTGAACCAGGCGTACAGCGCCGGTACCACCACCAGGCCCATCGAGACGATCACGGCGATCACGTTGCGGGTGGCGTGGCACATGTCCCGCTTGAAGATGCCCCAGATTATTTTCACTGTTCGTTCCCCTCCTCACGCAGACTCCTGCCAGCATTTCCGTCCGTGTTTCCAGCCGCATACTCAGCCGCATGTTCAGGCGCATGTCCGGCCGAACCACCATGCGCAGCCTCATACAGCCTCGTGCGTACGGCATGCATCGGCTTGTAATGCATGCCCGGCCGGAATAGCAGGTTCTCGTGCAGGATCGCGCTGCGGAACTCTTCCGCACTCATCGCTTCCTCGCCCAGATAATTCGCATACCGTTCGCGCAGATACTCCACCACGATGAGATACGTGTCGATGGCGATGATCGAAATGATCCAACCGAGCAGCATGGCGAGCTTCATGCGCGTGATGAATAGCAACAGCAGAAACACGAACGGCAGTACCGCCAGCGCGAGGAATCCCCAGCGCACCAGGCGCGGGTACAGGCGGAAGAAATGAATCGCCCGTCTGCTGGCGAGTTCGGGGAACTCCTCGGCGATCTGCTGCGCGGTCTCGGTGAGCCGCAACGGTTCCACCGTGCCTTCGTTATGTTCGGTGATCATCAGATCAGTGTCCGCCAGACGGTTGTCGAACAGGCGGTTGAGGTTCAACGCCAGCTTGCGGACGACCAAGCCGATGAACAGCGCCACAGGCAGATACCAGAACAGCGAGAGCATGTCGATCCAATAATGGTTGGCATACATGCCGCCGATCGGCCCGCGCATCGCGTTGATGCCGTAGGTGAACGGTAGGAACGGTTTCAGACGGCGGAAGAATTCCGGCATCATCTCGATGGGGTAGAGGCCTGCCGCGCCCGGAATCTGGATGATCACCAGAATCACGGCGACGGCCTTGCCGATATGCCGGAACGCCACGGCGAGCGCGTAAATGATGTTCACGTAGACGAACGAGGCGAAAATGCCGGCGAGGATGAACAGGAACGGATGCTCGCATTGGATGCCCAGCGCGAGATCGCCGATCGTGGCGATGATCGCCTGCAGGAATCCGACCGTGACGAACAGCAGCCAACGGCCCATATAGCCTTGGCGTGGCGTGTACATGCGGATCTTCTCATCGCGGTCCACTTCAAGCTTGTAGATCGCGACGAGCACGAATCCGCCGACCCATAGCGCAAGATTCGTGTAGAACGGCGTGACCGCGGAACCATAGTTTTTGACCGGGTAGAGGACCTGTTCGTCCAAATGCACCGGCTCGCCCACGAACGAGCCGACCTCGCTCGCGTCAAGTCCGAGCGCTTGGGAAAGCTGCTGGAACATCGCCGAACTGCTCAACGCGGCCACATCGGTGCGCGTGGTGTTGAGCTGTTTGGCGAGATTGGCGAGCTGCGTCTGCGTGCCAGCAATGGTGGTGTTCGTTTGGGTCACGGTGCGCGACAACTGGTCGAGCAGCCCGTTGCCCTGTTCCAGTGTGCTTTGCAGCGTGGTAAGCGTGCCGGACAGCGACCCATTGGCCAGGCTGAGTGTATCGAGCCCGGTGTTGAGATTCGGCATGACCGTGCCGGTGATGGTCGTGCGTGCGCTCGCCATCGACGCCGTGCCGTTTTTCGCCAGCGTGGTGACATCGTCGTTGAACCCGTTCGCGGTGTTCTTCCCCGCGTTGATCGCAGCCGTGGTGTCCTGATCGAAGGCGTCGATGCGCTGCTGCTGGAACGTCAGCTGTTTGCGGGCTTCGGCGAGTTGCGCGGAAAGATCCTTATACGTTTGGCTGTTCGGATCCAGCTGGCTGGCCTGCAACGCCTTCTCCACGCCGTCGAGCACATTGCCGGTGGTGGTGTTGACGTGATGCATGGTGCTGGACACTTGGTCGAGCGCGTCCTGCGTGGTGTTCAGTCCGCTGAGCACGGTGCCGGTGGCATTGCTCACGTTGACCTGCAGACCGGACAGTTGCGTGCTGCCGTTGTCGAGCGCTCCGACCAGCGTGTTCGAGAATCGTTCGGTTTGTGTGCGCGTCTCGCTCAGCAAGTCGGACGCCTTGCCGACGGTGTCAAGCGAGTTGGTGATTCCCGAGGCGAGCGCGATGTTGGACTGTTTGGCCGAATCGATGGTGGTGAGGGCTTTGTCGAGCGTGGAACGCGTGCCGCGCAGCTGCTGTTGGACGGTTTCGAGCTGGTTGATGGTGTCGGTCAGATCGTTGATGACGTCGCTTTGCGCGCTTTTCATGCTGCCGGTGGTTTCTCCCGCTGCCTCCTTCACTTCCTTCGCCACGGCGTCGGCCACGCTGGAAACGAAAGTGGTGTTGATCTGCTCGTCGATCGTGGTCGCACCCGTATCGGTGATTTTCGGCGCGATCGCGTTCAGCTTTTCGTTGATGTAGTACGTGATCGACGGTCGGTCGCCTTTACCAGTGACGGTGCCGATGAGTCTGGAGCTGAAGTCTTCCGGCAGTACGATCGCCGCATAGTATTTGCCGGATTCCACGCCTTCGATGGCTTGCTGCTCGGGAACGAAACGCCAGCCGAGCTGATGGTTCTTCTTAAGCTGGTTGACGGTTTGCTGGCCAGCGTCGAGATGACCGACCAGCGTGGAGGTTGTGCCCTTGTCCTCGTTCGCCACAGCGACCTGGATGTTGCCCGTGTTCGCGTACGGGTCCCAGTTGGCGAGGATGTTGCACCATGCGTACAGTGATGGGATGATGGCCACACCCAGCGTGACGACGAGCGCCACTGGGTTCTTCAAAATGCGTTTCACGTCTCGAAGGAAGATGGCGAAAACCTGGTGCATCAAGCCTCCTCGCGGGTATTGGTCGCAACATCTGCGTGCGGCGGCATGCCCGTGCGGGAATACCCGGTTGGGCTCTTCGTCGCGCGATCCGGTGGATATTCTATGACTTCCGATGGAACGATCGCAATGGTTTCGCCCTGTTTAATGGTCGGTCCCGCAAATGTCGGGATATGAGACGAAACGCTCGGCATATGGCCCTAGTGGGGCGGGCGACCTGAATATGGAGCGGACGGTCGGGAAAACGGAAAGGAAAGATGGCGAATGTTGTCACATGATAAGTGGGATAGGGTCGGGCGATAATGGAGGCATGACTATTGCAACGCCGGAACGTTATGCGCAAATGCTGGACGCCGCACGCCGCGGCGGTTACGCCTATCCCGCGATCAATGTGACCAGCACACAGACCCTGAACGCCGCACTCCAGGGTTTCGCCGAGGCGGAATCCGATGGCATCATCCAGGTCTCCGTAGGCGGCGCCGCCTACTTCTCCGGGCAACGCGTCAACGACCGCGTCACCGGCTCGCTTGCCTTCGCAGCCTTCGCGCACGAAGTCGCGGCGAAATACCCCAACATCACCATCGCCCTGCACACCGACCACTGCGCCAAACAGTATCTGGACGAATGGGTGCGCCCCCTGCTCGACCATGAAGCCGAACAGGTGAAGCACGGTCAGGAACCGACCTTCCAGTCACACATGTGGGACGGTTCCACAGTGCCGCTGGGTGAAAACCTCGACATCGCAGAAGAACTGCTCGACAAATCCCAAGCCGCGCACACCGTGCTGGAAATCGAAATCGGCGCGGTCGGCGGCGAAGAAGACGGGCACAGCGCCGAAATCAACGACAAACTGTATTCCACGCCCGCGCAAGGCATCGCCGTCGCGCAACGACTCGGCCTTGGCGAGCGCGGACGCTACATGGCCGCCTTCACCTTCGGCAACGTGCACGGCGCATACAAACCGGGCGTGGTGAAACTGCGCCCCGAACTGCTCGACGAAATCCAGACCACGGTCGCGCTCGCGATTAAGGCCGGCGAAATGCCCGACCCCGCGCACTCGCTGGATGTCGCTCCCGGTAAGCCGTTCGCCCTGGTGTTCCACGGTGGTTCCGGCTCCGCGCCGGAGGAGATCGCGCAGGCCGTGAGCTACGGCGTGGTGAAGATGAACATCGACACCGATACGCAGTACGCATTCAGCCGTGCGGTGGCCGGTCACATGTTCTCCAACTATGATTCGGTGCTCAAAATCGATGGCGAGGTGGGCAACAAGAAGATGTACGACCCGCGTTCGTGGGGGCGCGAAGCGGAAAGCGCCATGGCCGCACGCGTGGTGGAGGCTTGCAGGCAGCTTGGCAGCGCGGGCAAGGCGTTGAAGTAGTGTGATGCCGCACGCGCCGCGTAATGCATGCGGCGTGTGGCGGCACGGTGGGTGTGTCGCGTTGTATGAGACGAAAACGATGGAACTGACTAGTTTCAACGGCCGATCGGTGCATATCCGGCAGATATCCGGTAGAGGGCGCAGGATAGTCTTTGTAAGGCCTTGGTAAGGCTTTGAGGCGAAATCGCATACGCGCGGAGGTGCAACAACATGCCTGGAATTGTTTTGATCGGTGCCCAGTGGGGAGACGAAGGCAAGGGTAAGGCGACCGACCTGATCGGCACGAAGGTCGACTATGTTGCCCGCTTCAACGGCGGCAACAATGCGGGCCATACCGTGGTGGTCGGCGACGAATCGTATGCGCTGCACCTGCTGCCCTCCGGCATCATCAGCCCGACCGCGACTCCGGTTATCGGCAACGGTGTTGTTGTTGATCCTGAAGTGCTTTTCGAAGAGATCGACGGCTTGGAAAGCCGCGGTGTGGACTGCTCCCGACTGCTGGTGAGTGAGGGTGCGCACATTATTGCGCCGTATCATCGTGTGCTTGATAAGGTGACGGAACGTTTCCTGGGTAAGCACAAGATCGGTACCACCGGTCGCGGCATTGGACCTGCGTATGCCGACAAGATTAATCGCGTGGGCATCCGCGTGCACGACCTGTTCAATGCTGAGCATTTGCATGACAAGGTTGAGGCAAGCCTGCATCAGAAGAACCAGATGCTGGTGAAGCTGTACAATCGTCGTCCGATTGATGTGAACGAAACCACGGATGAGCTGCTCAAGCTCGGCGAACGTTTGAAGCCGTACGTGGCCAACACCTCGCTGGTGCTCAATAAGGCACTTGACGAAGGCAAGACCGTGCTGTTCGAAGGCGGCCAGGCCACTATGCTCGACGTGGATCACGGCACATATCCGTTTGTCACGTCCTCCAACCCGACTGCCGGCGGCGCATGCACCGGTACCGGTGTCGGCCCGACCAAGATCACCCGCGTGATCGGCGTTTCCAAAGCGTACGTGACCCGCGTGGGCGAAGGACCGTTCCCGACCGAGCTGTTCGGCGAGGAAGGCGAATGGCTGCGAGCCCAGGGCCACGAGTACGGCGTGACCACCGGCCGTCCGCGTCGTTGTGGCTGGTTCGATGCGGTCGTCAATCGTTATGCGGCTCAGGTCAACGGCCTGACCGACATCGTGCTCACCAAGCTCGACGTGCTTACCGGCCTGAAGGAAATCCCATTGTGCGTGGCCTATGATGTCAACGGCGAACGCCGCGACGATATGCCTACTGATCAGTCCGAATTCGCGGCAGCGAAGCCGATCTACGAATCCATGCCGGGTTGGGACGAGGATATTTCCCAAATCCACGACTTCAATGATCTGCCGAAGACCTGTCAGGATTACGTCAAGCGTCTTGAGGAACTGTCCGGCTGCCGTATCTCCGTGATCGGCACCGGCCCGCAGCGCGACCATATCATCCAGATCAATTCGCTGGTCGACTGACCGTCGGCAACGAGTTTCCCGGCTTGACTGGCAACGACGCGGCACATGATATCCGCCGGCTGATTCCGCGATTCGACCACTTGAAGTGGAAGATGGCGGCGGCCGGCATAGTCATTGGTCTGGTTTCAGGATTGCTGGTCGTCGTATACCGTCTCGGCATCGAATACGGCACGGATGCGTCCCGCTGGATATATGCGCGGATTCGCGAGACCCCGTGGCTGATTGCGCCGTGGGCGGTTGCCGCGGTGGCGGCCGCGCTGGCGATCGCGTGGATGGTCGGCAAGGAGCCGATGGCCGGTGGCAGCGGCATCCCGCAGACCAACGGCGTGGTGATATGCGGCTTGAAGATGCGTTGGCAGACGATTCTGCCAGTCCGTTTCGTCGGTGGACTGTTGGGCGCGTTGTTTGGTCTGTCGCTCGGCCGTGAGGGGCCGTCCATTCAGATTGGTGCGTCGGGAGCGCAGTGTGTGTCCCACCGTTTGCGCGGCCACCGCCGTGAGGACATGCAGGAGCATTATCTGGTCACCGCCGGTGCCGCGGCAGGCTTGTCCGCCGCGTTCAGCGCGCCGCTGTCCGGCATGATGTTCGCTTTGGAAGGGGTGCATCGGAGTTTTTCCCCTGCGATTCTGATGGGCGCCACTGCCGCATCGCTGACCGCCGATTTCGTCTCGAAATACTGTTTCGGTCTGCGTCCGGTTTTGGATTTCGGTGATATCGGTCAGCTGTCGTTGGAAGAGTATGTGTGGCTGATTCCGTTGGGATTGGTGGCCGGTTTGGTTGGTTCGCTGATGAACCGCTCGTTGCTTGGCTTCCAGACGCTGTACGGCAAACTGCCGGCATGGAGCCGCCCGATGATTGCGATTGCGATCGCGTTGCCTGTCGGCATCTGGTTGCCCGACGTGCTCGGCGGCGGCTCGAATCTGATTGATACCGCCGAACATGCGCGCGTCGGCTTGGGAATGCTGTGTCTGCTGTTCGTGGCGAAGATGCTGTTCACATCCACGAGTTTCGGCTCAGGTGCGCCTGGCGGTATTTTCATGCCGATTCTTGCGGTCGGTTCGTTGGCCGGCGGCATCTGCGGTGAAGTGTTGCATCGAATCGGTGATCTGCCATCCGACGCAGTGGCGGTGTTTGCGGTGTGCGTGATGACGGGCACGCTCGCCGCGTCCGTGAAAACGCCGATCACGTCGATTCTGTTGGCTGTGGAGATGTCCGGAACGTTGACGCACATGCTGCCGGTCGCTGCCGTCGCTTTCATCGCGCTGTTGGTGTCCGATTTGCTGCGCACCAAACCGATCTATGGGGAGTTGCTGGAGCGGTACGTGCGTGCGCAAGGCATGCAGATGGCAATCGCAAGCCATGTGGGCAGCGGCATTATGGAACTGCCATTGGAAATGGGGGCGATTGCGGACGGCAAGCGGGTGCGTGACGTGCGTTGGCCGTCTGGGTGTCTGATCATCGGCCTGCGTCGCGGCGAAAGCGAGATCGTGCCGCGCGGTGATACACGGCTGCGTGCCGGTGACTATCTGGTGGTGCTGTTCAGTGGCGAGGAGGAGCGCGAGGTACGACCTGCGATGCGGCGGCTGTGTGATGCCCGGCTTGACTGAGCCTGGCTGAATTCGGCTGGACTCTGGATGTCCGAATCTGCGGAATCGGACATCCAGGGTGCATACGTTGGCGCTCCGTGTAAACTCATATGCGTTAGGAAGGCGGCAACCGCGGCCCAGCTCGTTGTTGCACGGCCTATGGGCGGAACAACGCTGTCCGCGGAAGGCCAGTACAGGGGGAGCGCAATGGAATCGCAAGAACAATCGCCGGGAGACGTGGTGACTGCGGGTGAGGACTCGCATCCCATCACGCAGGCAATCGACACTGTTGAGGTGACGCATGCTGGTGCAACCACGCCCTCCGCTAACACCATGGATCCGCCTACGATTCCCCTGGCACCGATGAAACGTATGCAGGCGCGGTTCAATCCGCTCGCCGACGGACTGATGTATGTTGTGGTGTTCGTCGGTGGATTTGTTGGAGTCGGCTGTCGGCATGCGTTGGATATGCTTCTGCCGTCGGTCAGCGGGACGCCGTTCGTTGTGGGCACGTTTGTGTCGAATATGGTCGCCTGCTTCCTGTTCGCGATGCTGACCGAATTCATGGCGACCGCTTCGTGGCTGCGTCGCCGGGTGCGGCAGGTTGTCAGCCGTGGTGTTGGGCTTGGCTTGCTCGGTGGGCTTTCGACGATGTCCGGCGTGATGCTGGAAACGATGGAAGGTCTGCACGAGCGGCATATCGCCAGTGCGCTTGGCTATCTTGCGGGAAATTTTGCAGGCGGTTTGCTCACTGCCGCCGCCGGCGTGGTTCTGATGCAGGCACTGCTGTCACGAAGTACTCGAAAGCGGGTTCGGGGTGCGTTTTCAGCTGTTTCCGTGTCCGATTCTGCCGAATCGGACACGCAGGGCGTACGCCATGTGAAAGTGGCCGACGTGGCGCGTTCTGCCGCGCAGGCCGCAATGGAAGCCGCGCAGGCGGCGCAGCAGGCCGCGCAGGCGGCCCAGCAGATTGCACAGACGGGACAGGTTCCGCGAGTCGAAACACCAACCGTGCCGCCGACCGCCAGCCAGACTATGCAGACGGGCCGCGTTCCGCAGATTCCTCCGCTGGCCGTTCCTCAGCTGGCACAGCCATCGCAGCCGTTGCTGCGCGAGCAGGATACTTCAGACTTGGGGCAGCTGCCCGAGCCGATTCAGCAGTCGCAACCAATCCAGCAGCCCCAGCAGCAGTCGCAGCCGATCCAGCAGCCGGCTAACCCGCTTCCGCCCAGCTTCGAGCCCAAACCGATCACTGCGGAGATTTCGCTTATCGCCGACCCGGCTACCGGGGAGGTGCGCTGATGATGTGGATGATCTGTCTGTTCGGCGGTCTGGGCGCCATGGCCCGTTACGTGCTCGACGTGTCAATTCAACGAGGCTGGAATCGCGAGAATCGGAGAACGAACCGCAACTTCCCGCTATCCACGCTCGTCATCAACGGCGTCGCCTCGCTATGCGCGGGCATCGCCATGATGTCCTACTATTCGCAATCGGTGGATATGGACACGGTCATGATGTTCGTTGTCGGATTTCTCGGTGGTTTCTCAACATTCTCCACGGCGCTCAACGAAGTGGTTTCATTGATTCGCCAGCGTCGTTTTACGCTGGCTCTGGGCTATGGAATAGCAACCGTCGCGGTGCCTCTCATTTGCGTGGCCACCGGTTTCGGCATTGCGCTGCTCGCCAATCCGGCGTAATTTTCACGTTACGCGGACGGTCGCTGAGTAACATGAAAGAAATCTGAGCGCAACCGCCATCAAGGCCGCCAGCCCGGATGCGACGCTGGTGATTGCATTCGACCAGGCCAAGCCGCTGCTGAAGGATGGCAAGGATATCCAGTACCAGGGCCAGACCGGTATCGGACCGTTCAATAAGAACAATGATCCGAGCTCCGCGAACATCGGCGTCTACACCTTCGACAAAGACAACAAGCCGGTCTTCGACCACACCCAGTCCGGCGACGTGCCGACCGACTGATCGCAATGTAGGTCATCATCAATACAAGAAGACGGCGCAAAGTGAGTGTGGATGTCGCAAGCTTTGCGCCGTTTCTTTTGTTGTGCTGTGCTGCCGTTTTCCGTGTCGTGGGCAGCATACGAAAATCAATATTGAAAATCAAGTAAAGGGGTAACCCCGTTAAGTGATATACACGCCGGACTGTCGAACAGGTTCGAGAGAATGTAAATGAATGTAATATCTCGCGAGAAGCGCACGGAAAGCGCGCGGCAAGCACGTGAGAATACAACGATGGAACAGTGATAACGGGGAAGGTGCGATCATGGTCGGCATGCGCGATGTGGCGAAGAAGGCCGGGGTGTCTCTGAGCACCGTCTCGCTGGTGGTGAACGGCAACGGGTATGTATCCAACGACATGCGCGACCGCGTGCGTAAGGCCATGCAGGCCCTCAATTACGTGCCGAACGAGCTTGCCCGCAACCTGTACCACGATCGCACGAATCTGGTCGGCGTCATCGTGCCCACCATCCGTCACCCGTTCTTTGCAACGTTTACCGCGCACCTGCAGCATGCGCTCGCCGCGCAGGGGCTGCGCACCATGCTGTGCTCCACCACCGACGAGACGGACGGCGAAATCCAATACGTCGATATGCTGCGCAGGCACATGATGGACGGCATCGTCATGTGCGCTCACACCTCGCATCCCGGCGATTATTGGACGTCCATCCACCGCCCGATCGTCGCATTCGATCGCGTGCTTGGAAATGGTATTTCGTCGATCGGATCTGACCACGAGCAGGGTGGGCGACTGATTGCGCAGATGCTGATTCGCAATGGCGCGCGCCATGTGGTGATGATTGGCGGTCCGCGCGATCAGTTCTTCGATCTGGCGGTCCGCGGCGAAGTCGAGGAGGGGTCGTTCGATTTGGGAAAGACCACGTTCCCGACGGTGCGCTACTACCTCACGTTGGAACAGGAATTGACCTCCGCGGGCGTGAAGTATGAGTATATCGAGGCCGGTGAGGTGATGGATTTCGCCGGCTATCATCGTGCGGTCAGCCGTGCGCTTGATGGGGTGGCGACCGACGGCGTCGATGCCGTGGTCAGCTCCGATATTGGCGCGGCGTTCTGCGTGCGTGAGGCGTTGAGCCGCGGAATTTCCATTCCCGACGAGCTGCAGGTCGTCGCCTATGATGGTACGTATTTGACCGATTTGGCCGGTATGAAGCTGACCGCGGTCGCACAGGATTTCTCGGCGATCGCGCAGTCGGCGGCCGACCATATGGTGCAGGCGATCGCCAATGAAGAGGCGGCTGCGGCCAACG
>OGXJ01000705.1_pt1 | contig 26291 bp, 24 predicted proteins | sample 1576231 | NCBI WGS metagenome assembly OGXJ01 (sample SAMEA3541539, study PRJEB24748) | human gut metagenome | biome: human gut; feature: human-associated habitat; material: faeces | place: China | collected 2012
CCCTTCGGGCCCGCCAATCAGTAGACTGACGTCGCGACCATCCAGCTTCCAGCGTTCCAGCTCAGCGGCTAACTGCGGCGTATCCCAGGGCTTGCCTGGAATATCGAGGGTGACAATGCGGTTTTTGCCTGCGGCCGCCAACATCTGCTCACCCTCTTTGTCGAGTATGCGCTTGATGTCCGCATTCTTGCCGCGTTTTCCGGCCGGAATTTCAATCAGCTCGAAGGGCATATCTTTCGGAAAACGACGCAGGTACTCGGTAAAACCGGTTTGTACCCAGTCCGGCATTTTCGTTCCCACGGCGACAAGTTGCAGCTTCACGCATTAACTCCAGAGTTTTTCCAGTTCATACAGGCGACGGCTCTCTTCCTGCATGACATGGACAATCACATCGCCCAAATCCACGACAATCCAGTCGGCGCTGTTTTCACCTTCTACGCCGAGCGGTAACAGGCCCGCTGCGCGAGACTCCTGCACAACGTGGTCAGCAATGGACATAACATGACGGCTGGACGTACCCGTACAGATGATCATGCAGTCGGTGATGCTGGATTTGCCCTGAACGTCTAAGGCGATGATGTCCTGACCTTTGAGGTCATCAATTTTGCCGATAACAAAATCCTGGAGTGCTTTACCCTGCAAGTTTTCCCCCTGGGTGAATCAAATAGATAAAAATGGTCTGTCAGTATACCTGAACCAGAGGCGATTTCGGGACAATTGTCGCCGAATCGGCTTTCGAAAGTGGGCTATCATCCCACCCCGCGCCGCAGATTGCATCGCCATTTTTGTAAAACAATTTCTACAAAGTCGTGTCTGGCGGAAAAAGTCTGGCTGCGGAGAATATCAGCCTGCCCGGGGCTGTCAATGGTCGTTGCGGCTTACCCGTAAAAAAACAGAAAAGTCATGCATTCTCGACCCCGATGGCACGGCTATTGAGGACACGTAGCGTCGCGAATTTTTGGTTGATATCAATGGCGCTCCAACACCCTTGGTCAACGCGAAAATGCCACATAGACTCGGCAGGCATGCCAATTAGACGAGCAATTAACAGACTCAGTACGCCCTGATGGCTGACGACTACAATATTCTGATAGTGATGATATTCACTAAGCCTTGCGATAAATCTTTCCACACGTTGCGAAAATGCCTGAAATCCTTCACCGTTCGTGGGGATAGCATGCTGCCAGTCATTGCACCACGCGCTATAGTTTTCGGCATCTTCTTGCATGAGGTCGCGATGATGTCGCATCTCCCAGTCGCCAAAAAACATTTCGTTGAGTTCAGGGATGATATGAACGGGGAGCTGGCGGTCACTGAGAACCAGTCGCGCGGTATGCTGTGCCCGTTCCAGTTCACTGCATAAAACCAGGTCAAAGGAAACATCATGTAGCAGTGTATGCAGATTTTGCGCTTGCTCAATACCGCGTGCGGTCAGGGGGGTGGGAGCATGACCGCTGTACAGACCATCGACATTCGCTTGTGTTTCTCCATGACGAATTAACCACAGTCGCATCATGCCCTCCGTAACGACAGGTATCAGCGATACAAGCCTTGTTGGTTAATGTAAGTCAATACCGGTTCCGGCAATAAATCCTCACACGATTCACCGTTTTGCAAACGTTCGCGGATGATGGTCGCCGAGATGTTAAACCACGGCGTTTCAGCCAGATAAATTTTACCGGCAGGCTGAAGGTGAAGATCTTCCGGGTTATGTGTCAAATGATCTTCCAGCCATTGCTGGTATTGCGGTTGCGTCATTTCAAGTGGGTAACCTGGACGCCGACAGACGATCAAATGTGCATTGTCGAGTATCGTTTCGTATTCGTACCAGGTCGGAAAGGTCAGCAATGAATCCTGACCAATAATAAACGCCAGCGGCACGTCCGGTCCTTGTTCCTGCCGCCACTCTTTCAGTGTTTGCGCAGTGTAAGAGGGGGCATTGCGCTTTAGCTCGCGTTCATCAAGAGTAAATAATGGCTTGCCGGCAATCGCCAGTTCAAGCATGTGTTTACGCTGCCCGCTGTTCGCTTCCGGCTGGGGACGATGTGGAGGAACATTATTAGGGATTATTGTGACCCGCGTCAGACCAATCAAATTCGCCAGCGTTTCCACGGGTTTTAGATGACCATAGTGCACCGGATCAAAGGTGCCACCAAACAGAGCCTGTAAAGATTTCATATCAACCGTCGATAAATACGTCCGCCAGGGGTTTATGGCACAACAGAAGAGATAACCCTTCCAGCTCTGCCCACACTGACTGACCGTAATCTTGTTTGAGGGTGAGTTCCGTTCGTGTCAGGAGTTGCACGGCCTGACGTAACTGCGGCTGGCTTAAGCGATTTAACGCCTCGCCCATCATGCCCCGGCGGTTCTGCCATACCCGATGCTTATCAAACAACGCACGCAGTGGCGTATGGGCAGACTGGCGTTTCAGGTTAACCAGTAACAACAGTTCACGTTGTAATGTGCGCAACAAAATAACCGGCTCGCTGCCTTCCAGACGCAGTTGCTGAAGAATATGCAACGCGCGCTTACTTTTTCCCATCAACAAAGCATCAACCCAATGAAAAGGGGTGAAATGCGCGGCATCATTCACCGCCTGTTCAACGCGCGGTAATGTCAGTTTGCCGTCTGGCCAGAGCAGCGATAAACGCTCCAGTGCCTGGGCCAGCGCCAGCAGGTTACCTTCATAACAGTAGCAGAGCACCTGATTTGCAGCGTCATCCAGTTCTAAGTTGAGCTGTTTTGCGCGCGCAGCAACCCAGCGGGGAAGCTGAGCCTGCTCCGGTGTCTGACAGGTCACCTGCACGCTGCGATTCGCAAGAGCAGTAAACCAGGCGGCATTTTCTTGCGCTTTGCTTAATTTATTACCGCGGACGATCAACAGCAGGTCGTCATGCAGAAGTCCGGTGAGTGTGAGAAGATGTTCATTGATCGCCGCATTCGGTCCGTTTTCTGGTAACAACAGCAATAGCGTTTGTCGACTGGCAAACAGACTCATGGCCTGGCATAACGAAAAGATCGCATTCCAGTCAGTGTTGGGATCAATGGAAAAAGTGTGGTGTTCTTCGAATCCTTGTGCCGCAGCTACCTGACGAACAGCGTCCTGGCTTTCCTGCAATAACAGAGGATCGTTACCAAGTAAAAGATACGCCGCGCGCAGCCCTTCATTGAGCTGCGCGCGGAGTTGTTCCGGGTACAACCGAATCATCAGTTACCCAGCGTGGTGGAGACGCGTGCAGGCGTTGCCGGAGTATCCGTTGTGGTCGACGTCTGTTCTTCGTCGGAACGAATATCCGCAGCACGGATGCTTGGTAGCTTACGAATCAGCTGTTCGGCAGCACGGTCGTACATCTCTTTAATGATCATTTCCTGCTCGTTATCTTTCGCTAACGCCATTTGCGGGTTATCGAAGAACGAACGGAAGACTTTGGCGCTAATCGGGTAGATATCTCGTCCAGGAATCAATACCGACGCGCTAACAGTCATCACCATCTGATATTCCGCAGTTTGACCATTACGGAAAACCGACGCGGTATCCTGCGAGATTGATACAGCACCCAAACGCAGGGATGGAACGTCCTTACGCGTGGTTTCTTTATCAAGCAACTCGACACCATTCAGACGTAACTGGTTACGCACCGCACGGCTTAATGGCCCGTTCGGATCGCCTGAGTCCAGAATCATGACCTTCATAGTGGAAGGAACCTGCGTGGTATCACGCAGATGCCAGCCACACCCGGCGGTGATTAACACCGCCAGAGATAACAACAATGTTGCCAGATATCGCACGCTTCCTCCCGCGCTTAGCCAACGACCAGATTGAGGAGTTTACCTGGTACGTAAATCACTTTACGTACAGTAACGCCATCAAGATATTTTGCTACCAGATGTTCCTGGCCAGCACGTTCGCGAACCTGTTCTTCCGTTGCGTCCACCGGAACGGTGATTTTGGCACGGACTTTACCGTTAACCTGCACCACAACCAGCGTGGAGTCTTCCACCATCGCTTTTTCGTCAGCAACCGGCCACGGCGCGTTGTCGATATCGCCTTCGCCTTTCAGTTCCTGCCACAGCGTGAAGCAGATGTGCGGGGTGAACGGGTTAAGCATACGGACAACGGCCAGCAGTGCTTCCTGCATCAGAGCGCGATCCTGCTCGCCATCGGTCGGTGCTTTCGCCAGTTTGTTCATCAGCTCCATAATCGCCGCAATTGCGGTGTTGAAGGTCTGACGACGGCCGATATCATCGGTCACTTTAGCGATAGTTTTATGCACATCGCGACGCAGCGCTTTCTGATCTTCAGTCAGTGCATCAACGTTCAGTGCCGCAACATCACCTTTTGCTGTATGCTCGTACACCAGTTTCCAGACACGTTTCAGGAAGCGGTTAGCCCCTTCCACGCCGGATTCCTGCCATTCGAGAGTCATATCAGCCGGAGAAGCAAACATCATAAACAGACGAACGGTGTCCGCGCCGTAACGTTCAACCATCACCTGCGGGTCGATACCGTTGTTCTTCGACTTGGACATTTTGCTCATGCCGGTATAAACCAGTTCATGGCCTGCCGCGTCTTTCGCTTTCACGATACGGCCTTTCTCGTCACGTTCAACGATAGCATCAACCGGGGAAACCCAGTTACGTTCGCCGTTTTCACCAACATAGTAGAAGGCATCTGCCAGCACCATACCCTGACACAGCAACTGTTTCGCTGGTTCGTCAGAGTTCACCATGCCTGCATCACGCATCAGTTTGTGGAAGAAGCGGAAGTAGAGCAGGTGCATAATGGCGTGTTCGATACCACCAATGTAGATATCCACCGGCAGCCAGTAGTTAGCCGCTTTAGAATCCAGCATACCTTCTTTGTACTCCGGGCAAGTGTAGCGCGCATAGTACCAGGAGGACTCCATAAAGGTGTCGAAAGTGTCGGTTTCACGCAGCGCTGGCATACCGTTAACGGTAGTTTTCGCCCACTCAGGATCTGCTTTAATCGGGCTGGTAATGCCGTCCATTACCACATCTTCCGGCAGGATCACCGGCAGCTGGTCGTCCGGGGTCGGCATTACGGTACCGTCTTCCAGCGTCACCATCGGAATCGGCGCGCCCCAGTAACGCTGACGAGAAACACCCCAGTCGCGCAGGCGGTAGTTCACTTTACGCTCGCCAACGCCCATCGCAGTCAGTTTATCGGCGATGGCGTTGAAGGCCGCTTCATGGTCAAGACCGTTGAACTCGCCAGAGTTGAACAGCACGCCTTTTTCAGTCAGGGCTTGCTGAGAAAGATCTGGCTCAGAGCCGTCAGCCGCCAGGATAACCGGTTTGATGTTCAGGCCGTATTTAGAGGCAAACTCGTAGTCGCGCTGGTCGTGACCCGGAACCGCCATAACTGCGCCCGTGCCGTACTCCATCAATACGAAGTTTGCTGCCCAAACGGGAATTTCTTCGCCCGTTAATGGGTGAACAGCTTTAAAGCCAGTATCGACGCCTTTTTTCTCCATTGTCGCCATTTCAGCTTCGGCAACTTTGGTGTTACGGCATTCGTCAATAAAGGCCGCCAGTTCAGGATTATTTTCCGCCGCTTTCTGCGCCAGCGGATGACCCGCAGCTACTGCCAGGTAGGTACAACCCATAAAGGTGTCCGGGCGGGTAGTGTAAACGGTCAGCGTGTTGTCATAGTCGTTAACGTTGAAGGTGATCTCCACGCCTTCGGAACGACCGATCCAGTTACGCTGCATGGTTTTAACGGTGTCTGGCCAGTGATCCAGTTTATCCAGATCGTTGAGCAGCTCGTCAGCGTAAGCGGTGATTTTGATAAACCACTGCGGGATCTCTTTACGCTCAACTTTGGTATCGCAGCGCCAGCAGCAGCCGTCGATAACTTGTTCGTTCGCCAGTACGGTCTGGTCGTTCGGGCACCAGTTGACCGCAGAAGTCTTCTTATATACCAGGCCTTTTTTATACAGCTCGGTGAAGAATTTCTGTTCCCAACGGTAGTATTCCGGCGTACAGGTTGCCAGCTCGCGGCTCCAGTCATAACCAAAGCCCAGCATTTTGAGCTGGTTTTTCATATACGCGATGTTGTCGTACGTCCACGGTGCCGGAGCGGTGTTGTTTTTCACCGCCGCGCCTTCCGCAGGCAGACCAAACGCGTCCCAGCCGATCGGCTGCAGAACGTTTTTGCCCAGCATGCGCTGGTAACGGGCGATCACGTCACCGATGGTGTAGTTACGTACGTGGCCCATGTGTAGTCGACCAGAAGGATAGGGAAGCATAGACAGGCAGTAATACTTCTCTTTGCTCTCGTCTTCGGTTACTTCAAATGTGCGCTTCTCATCCCAATGAAGCTGTACTTTGGATTCTATCTCTTCCGGGCGGTATTGCTCTTGCATGGCAGCCAGTGGTCCTGTTTTCAATACGGCTACAAATGTAGCGTTGAGGTGGTTTTTCAGATCCGCATAGCATAGCCCAAACGTCCGCGTCAAAACAGCCTTTCGCGCACTCGACGTTGAAATGATGCCCGGATTATTCGTACATTAATTTACAGAGTTTGTGGGCGTATTAGCAAAGCAAGGAACAAAGAACGTCTATTATTATAGTCAGTTAACGACCCGGGAGATGAAACGATGAACAAGGTTGCTCAATATTACCGTGAACTGGTCGCGTCACTGAGCGAACGCCTGCGCAATGGCGAACGTGATATCGACGCACTGGTGGAACAGGCGCGCGAGCGCGTAATAAAAACAGGGGAGTTAACGCGAACCGAGGTCGATGAGCTGACGCGAGCTGTCAGACGTGACCTGGAAGAGTTCGCCATGAGCTATGAAGAGAGCCTGAAAGAAGAATCTGACAGCGTCTTTATGCGTGTGATTAAAGAAAGCTTATGGCAGGAGCTGGCAGACATCACCGATAAAACGCAGCTTGAATGGCGTGAAGTTTTCCAGGATCTCAATCATCACGGGGTTTATCACAGCGGAGAAGTGGTAGGGCTGGGGAATCTGGTCTGCGAGAAATGTCACTTCCATCTCCCGATCTACACACCGGAAGTGCTGACGCTATGCCCGAAATGTGGTCATGATCAGTTCCAGAGACGCCCGTTCGAGCCGTAATAGTCTGATTTCGCACAGCAATAAAGAGAATATGGGCCGAATGAAATTCCCCGGCCCTTGTTTTTATCTCTACAGTAAATCCTCAATCTCACGAATTTCTTGACTGACATCTCTGGTTCCGGATGACTGAACTTTACGATACAGGTCGAGAGCCAGTCGGAGATCGACAGGTCTTCCTTCTCCGTAGTGATACATAATGGCCAGGTTATACCAGGCTGTGGCGTCATTGCATTCAGCGGCTTTCGTAAACCATTCAAAGGCGGCCTGATAATCTTTCTCAACGCCTTGTCCGTGTTTATACATATAACCGATGTTGACGTAAGCGCCGACGCTTTCCTGAGCAGCAGCCTTCAGATACCAGTACATCGCTTGCTTATAGTCCTGGTCCACCCCTTCGCCAGCGTTATAATCCCATGCAATTTGAAACTGGGCGTGCCGATTACCCTGCTGTGCGCTTTTCAAATACCAGAATGCGGCGAGTGACTTGTTTTGAGCAACGCCTTCTCCGTCTTTATAAAGATCGGCCAGATTGTCTTGTGCGTAACTATGGCCTTGTAATGCAGCTTGTTTGTACCAGAAAAATGCCAGCGTATAGTCTTGTGCGACTCCGTTGCCATTTCTGTACATCCATCCAAGATTATTTTGCGCATAAGACATTCCGCTCTCCGCGGCTATCTGATACCAGGCAACCGCTTCTTTATAGTTGGGGTCTTCTCCACGATCCAGTATCCAGCCAAGGGCGTTGGAAGCGAAAGTATGGCCTTGTAGGGCTGCTTTTTTCAGCCAAAAGATGGCTTGCTCATTATCTTTATGACGGCTTTTCTCCTCGGAGTATTTCCGCCCCAAGGAATATTGTGCTTCACAATGGCCTTGCTCAGCGGCAAGCTTCAGCCAGTAAAAGGCCTTTTCGTCGTCCGGAGAGTCAATTGCGCTATCGCGATTATAATAAAACCCAACAATATATTGAGCCTCGCAATCGCCTTGTTCAGCACGTTCGATAATCTCATCTATTGATAAATTATCGCAGCAACTTGACGTAAAAATCATTATCATTTCCTTATGGTTGCAGATAAAGTATATTATATTTTTATGTGTTCCATTTTTGCGTAAGACTTATTTTATGCGTATTATGTCGCGTCAGAAAGGTATAAATAAATGATCCTCGCAATGTAGTTGATATTTATTTAGTGAATATTTAAGGATAAATTATCATGGACATGGAGTCGCAAAAATTACTGTTTGCTCTGTCAACTCCGATGGAAATACGCAATGAATGCTGTTTACCTTCGCATTCATCACCCAAAATGTATTTAGGTACATGCTTTTTTGACCTTTCTTCCTCATGGGGAATTGATGACCGTGATGACCTGCTGCGCACAATTCACCGAATGATCGATAACGGTCATGCCGCTCGGTTGGCAGGGTTTTATCACCGCTGGTTTCGTTATTCTCCGTGTGAATGGCGTGACTATCTTGCTGAACTAAATGAGCAAGGTCAGGCTTATGCGCAATTTGTCGCCAGCACCGCCGAATGCTGTGGTGAGGGAGGAATTAAAGCCTGGGATTATGTCCGGATGGGTTTTTTAAGCCGAATGGGCGTACTTAATAACTGGTTGAGCGAAGAAGAAAGTCTATGGATCCAGTCGCGCATTCATCTACGGGCTCTACGTTATTATCGTAACTGGCGGCAATACTTTGCCGGTTATACCTTTGGTCGGCAATATTGGCAGTCTCCCGAGGATGATAATCTGCAGTTATTACGTGAATTCTTAGCGCGTAAAGAATACGACGATTCCGGCAATGATATGTTTTATCAATTATTTGCCAGTGATGATGCGTATTACCCCACCTTGTCCTGGCAACCATTGGCTTACTATTCTGTATGCCCGGAAACGCTTAAGGATATGAGCGACCTATGAAAAATTGCTGGAAGATTCTCGAAATAGAGGAAACGACTGACGTCGATATTATCCGCCGCGCTTATCTGGCGCTGTTACCGTCCTTTCATCCAGAAACCGATCCGCAGGGTTTTAAACAACTTCGTCAGGCGTATGAGGAAGCGCTCCGGATTGCGCAGTCGCCTGCTAAATCTGTTTGGCAACCAGAAGAATATGAGGTAGCAGAACATGAAATTCTGCTCGCCTTTCGTGCGTTACTTGCCTCTGATAGTGAACGTTTTCTGCCCTCCGCCTGGCAGCGATTCATTCAGCAATTAAATTATTGCTCGATGGATGAGATTGATGAATTACGCTGGTCGCTGTGCTCAATAGCCATGAACACGGCCCATTTATCCTTCGAGTGCGTGGTGTTATTAGCAGAAAGATTGCGGTGGTTACAGGAGGAAAATACCGGGGAAATAGACGAAGAAGAACTGGAATCCTTTTTATATGCCATTGCGAAGGGGAATGTTTTTAACTTCCAGACCATTCTGCATCTGCCCGTTGCCGTGCAAAATGACACCATCGATTTTTACCAAATGTTCGCTCGGATTTGGTCATCGCATCCAGAATGGCTGACATTGTATTTAGCGCAACATCGCGCAGTGATTATCCCCGATGATGCAAAACTGCACAGAAATTTACTCCGCTGGTATAGCGCAGGTCGCCTGGGAATTCCCGAACTCCTGGATTACGCCCGGTCGTGGCGGGAAGCTGAATCTGATAATGAAGATGCGCGTTATTATGAATACGCACAACGCGTCTATTGTGGAGAAGGCGAAAGCTTGCTGGCAGAACTTTGTGACTACTGGCGCGAGTATCCCTCCACCCAGGCGGATGCTTTAATATTGCAATGGTGCCGTCAGCATCGGGTCGATTATTACCCGTTAGTGGTGATGATGATTGAAGCTCGTGAACTGGTTAACGATCAGGGAAAACCGCTACTTTATATCCCCGGCGACAGCGCCCGTACGCGTTTTCATTTATACGAAATACTCAGCGATGAAAAACTCTCTGCTCTGGGGCGTTCACTGGTCGAGATGGTTTTGCACAAAGGACGTAAGCCGCGGATCTCACTCACGCGTGATACAGAACATCCCTTATGGCTATTATATTTAGTTGCCAAACAATTAGTGCAGGCCAACCAACAGAAGAATCATTAATGCCGATTATGAGCCGCCTTGATGCAGAAGATCGTTGTCCACTGGAAGCATTAATTATTCGTCGATTATTAATTCAGGCGGCGAATTTTACCGAGAAGCAAACTGTTGAACCGGAGCCGCAACCGCAGCCAATGCCCGTTGACGATGGTGGGCCAGGCTGTCTGGGCATCATTAAAATTATTTTCTATATTTTTATCTTTGCTGGTTTGATAGGGAAAATACTCCATCTGTTCGGTTGACAGTCGACGTTAATGTGCGGGAAGCCCGGCAAGTAATCTTTCCGCATTTTTGTAATGTTGTTTGGCGGCCAGTTTTAACCATTTTTGAGATTCATAATGGTTAACATTAATACCTGAGCCATTTCTGTAGATCAAACCTAAAGTATATTGAGCATGAGCATACCCTTGTTCAGCTGCTTCCTTATACCAGAGAATTGCTTTACGGGTGTCGGGTTTGACCCCCAGACCTTTGAGGTAGATCCACCCCAGTTTACTTTGCGCGCGTGGATTTTCCTGTTCCGCTGATTGCTCATACCAGTATCTCGCCTGTGTATAATCCAGTGGTTTACCGTCGCTACCATGAAGATAAAATTCTCCAAGGCGATATTGCGACGTTGAGTGACCATGAATCGCGGAAAGCTCCGTGGCCGCCGTGGTGAATGGAAGACTGCCCGGTGAGCTTAAATAATCTAAGGCATAATTCACCATGGCTTTATCACGCAACGTTGTTTTCTTGGGTTGGCTAATACAGGTAATTGCTGCAACTATAAATATTGAGAATATATACATTAATTTTTTATTCATATGTGAATACTTCGATTTTCTTTTTATTTTGAAAGCGTCAAGTTTATACTTATCAATAATAAAAAAGTAGTCAGTTAATGCACTTAAGGGATTATTAACAAATGAATAAGGATGAACAATATCTTCTTTTTGCGCTTTCTGCGCCCATGGAAATACTTAATCAGGGTTGCAAACCCGCGCATGACTCGCCAAAAATGTATACCGGGATAAAAGAATTCGATCTCTCATCATCCTAGGGAATAAATAATCGTGATGATTTAATTCAGACTATTTATCAGATGACTGATGATGGTCATGCCAATGATTTAGCTGGCTTATATCTGACATGGCATCGCTCTTCCCCTGAAGAGTGGAAAGCATTAATTGCTGGTGGCTCGGAGAGAGGGTTGATTTATACCCAATTCGTTGCCCAAACCGCTATGTGCTGTGGAGAAGGGGGAATCAAAGCCTGGGATTATGTTCGAATGGGGTTTCTGTCACGGGTCGGTGTGCTCAACAAGTGGCTGACGGAAGAAGAGAGTTTATGGCTGCAATCGCGCGTCTATGTACGAGCTCACCATTACTATCACAGCTGGATGCACTATTTTTCTGCCTATTCGTTAGGACGTCTCTACTGGCAATCTTCTCAGTGCGAAGACAACACTTCGCTACGCGAGGCGCTAACCCTGTACAAATACGATAGCGCCGGGAGTCGGATGTTCGAAGAGCTGGCAGCGGGAAGCGATCGTTTCTATGCCACGCTTCCCTGGCAGCCATTAACTGCCCAGCCTGAATGCCCGGTAACGCTTAAGGATGTGAGCGACCTATGAAAACATGTTGGCAAATCCTCGAAATTGAAAGCACGACGCAAATAGACATTATCCGCCAGGCTTATCTTGCTCGCTTACCGTTATGTCATCCCGAAACCGATCCGCAAGGGTTTAAAGCATTACGCCAGGCCTATGAAGAGGCGCTGCGACTGGCGGTAAATCCTGTCGAGGAAGCAGATAATGAAGATAAAGATGCCGCCGCTGAACATGAAATACTACGTGCATTCAGGACATTACTGGATTCAGAAAGTGATCGTTTTCAGCCCTCCGCCTGGCAGAAATTTATTCAGCAATTAAATACCTGGAACATGGAGGATGTCTATCAATTACGCTGGCCGCTGTGTGCAATCGCTATAGAAGCGCGATATCTTTCATTAAATTGTGCTTCTTTGCTGGCAGAGCGTTTGAACTGGCATTCGTTTAATGACAGCGAAGGAATGGATGAGGAAGAAAGGGAGGCTTTTCTTGAGGCCATTCAGGCTGGTGATTGTTTCGATTTCCTTAGCCTTCTGGAATTTCCCGTTGCGTTGCAGAACCAGACGGTTGAGTATTACTTCGCGCTGGAACGTTGCTGCCGTTACCATCCTGACTATGTCACTGCGTTTCTGGCGATGGAAGGTCCGTGGTTCATTCCTGATGATGCAAAGTTACATCGCAAACTGTTGCGCTGGTACAGCTCGGTGCAAACAGGTATGGCGGAACTCATTCCTGTAGCCAAACAGTGGCAAATGGAAGAACCAGAAAGCGAAGATGCCCGATATTACTTGTGTGCTCAAAGGTTGTACTGCGGCGAGGGGGAAAGCCTGCTTGCCGATCTCTGCGCGTACCGGGAAAGTTACCCATCTACACAAGCTGATAATTTGTTGTTGCAGTGGAGTAAGCGTCATTGCCCAGATTATTTCGCGTTATTAGTGATGGTTATCGAAGCGCAGAGCATGGTAGATGCGCAAGGTAAACCATTGAAATATGTTCCTGGTGAGAGCGCCCGGACGCGGCTGTTATGGGCGGAGATTTTACATAGCGGAAAATTATCGCCGTTAGGTCAATCGTTTATTGAGTCGTTATTCTTCAAACGCAAAGCATGGGCGTGGTGGAAATCGAGAGTCGGTAGCGAGACAGAGCAAGATTCACCGTTACTGGATTTGTATCGGGTAGCGGAACAGGTAGTACTTGAAGCGTTTCCGAAACAAGAGATGCTGGCCCGTCTTAATACAAGGCTGGAAGGCGGAGATGCTCATCCATTAGAGGCCATTGTCACCCGGATGCTGTTGACGAAAGTGAAACTGGAGCCGGAGGATGAAGATGTCGATGAGCCAACACCTGAAAACCATGAAGAAATACATGATGAGGATGAAAAACCACAGAGCATTACCGGCATTATCAAAATCAGTTTAACGGTGCTGGTGATAGGTTATGCTCTCGGCAAAATCGCGATGTTGTTTAGCTGACGATGTGTTTTTTGCGCCGATGCCGGATGCAGCGTTTACGCCGCATCCGGCAGTCGTGTTTAAGGGATCTCAATAGCCAAATAATCGCTCGCCCGTCGACGAACTTCATCGACGCGGGCCATATCGTTTGACTGCAACGCCGCATCAAAATCGGTGATCACCCGGCCGATCTCTTCTCGCTCGTCACCCAGCGCCCGCGCCCACAACTCTTCCAGTTTGGCCTTAAAGGTACGGTTGATGAGCATATCGCGCGGATAAATTTTCAATGCGGATAACCGCGTCCGACTCTCTTCAATCTGCTGTGCGCTCAATGTTACCGGGCTGTGGTTAATCACTCTGGACTTAACGCTGCCGTCTTCCAGAAGCACGTCAACTTCAAGCAACCCGTTGATATCATAACTAAAGCGAATATCAATCGACTGATAAGCCCCGGTTTTCTTCAACGGCACATCGAAGGATTCCACCAGAATGTTATTTTTAACTTTGTGGTTTTCTCCCTGATAGACGTTAACCGTAATTGAATCCTGCTCCGGGTGCATGGTCGAGTAAGTTTCTACACGCGACACCGGTACTGTGGTGTTTCGTTCAATAATCGGCGAGAAAATGCCGGATACGCCCTGACGGTTAACTTCAACACCCAACGAGTAAGGGCAAATATCAGTGAGGATCACTTCTTCAATATCTTCACTGCGTAAGCGGCAGGCGGCCTGGATTGCTGCGCCCAGCGCGACAATGGTGCTCGGATCGTAACTTTGATACGGTAATTTGCCAAACAGACGCACGGCGATTCGCTGCACCAGCGGCATTTGTGACGCGCCGCCAACCAGCACCAGACTGTCGATTTGACTCGGCTTCAGACGCGCATCGCGCAACGCCTGTTCAATCGGCACTCGCAAGCGATTGAGCAGCGGCAACCACAAATCTTCCAGTTCGTTCTCGTAAAATTCGCATTCCCGCGTTTCTTCCTGATACTGCCAGCTAATTTGCAGCGGTAATTGATTGCCGCATTTTGCCGCTTCCACGCTGGTGTACAGGGCTGCCAGCTCACTTTCGTTGAGCATGTTTTTAGCCACTGCGGCGCGTTTTAAAACTTCATCCACCAGCATATGAGTAAAATCTTCGCCGCCAAGAAAGTTGTCGCCAGCGGAGGCGTGAACTTCAATCACCGGCGTGGCGTATTCGAGCACCGTGACGTCAAACGTGCCGCCACCGAGATCAAAAACCAGCGAGCGGGTATTTTGTTGCGTATGCAGGCCATATGCCATCGCAGCTGCTGTGGGTTCATTAATTAAGCGTACCGCATTTAACCCGGCTAACTCCGCTGCTAAACGGGTATGCTTGCGTTGTTCATCGCTGAAATAAGCCGGAACGGAGATCACCACATCTTTAATCGGACGTTGCAGAAATTCTTCGGCATCTTCTTTTAATGAGCGTAATACCAAAGAGGACAGTTCTGGCGCGTTAAATGTGTCGCTGCCTAACCGCCAGTTGGTATTACTGCCCATTGCACGTTTAAATAACGCTGCCGTTTTATCCGGATGCGAAGTACGCCGTGATACAGCCGGTTTTCCGACTAAAATATGATTGTTTTCATCCATGCTAATTATGGATGGTGTTAAATATTCACCGAACTTATTTGGAATTAATTGCGCGGCACCGTCTTTCCAGACGGCAATTAAACTATTGGTAGTACCGAGATCGATACCAATGGCGAGTTCTGCATTATCCATTGCATTTATATCTTAAAGGAAAAAGAGATAAACAGATTAAGACCACCCGGGTAACGCGTGGTGATCTTAATCAATGACGTGTGTTAAGCGTAAAATTTCAGACGATCAGCCAGTAAATCAACAAAGCCCTGACGATCAATATCGACCATTACGATGGCATTCGGTTTATTGTCTGTCAGATAATAATAATCAACAATCGTCATTCCCTGGGTATATTTCCCCTGTGTTTCCACGCCAACCCAGCGCTCAACAGTGGTAAACAACTCCGGTTTTAACAGCCAGGCGATGGAGCATGGGTCATGCAGCGGTGCGCCGACAAAGCCCCATTTTTCGTCTTTATGATATTCGAGGAAGAAATCCAGCAGTTCGGCAACAATGGTTGAAACAGGGTTGCCAATCGCGCGGAAACGCTCAGTGTCTTCAACGTGGATTTGTGCTTTGTGAGTAACATCCAGACCGGCCATCACCACCGGGATCCCTGACTGGAAGACAATTTCTGCCGCTTCCGGGTCAACGTAAATATTAAATTCAGCCGCAGGCGTCCAATTACCCAGCCCCATTGCGCCGCCCATAATCACGATACGGGCAATTTTGCTATGCAGTTCCGGATGGCTATTGAGCAGCAAGGCAACGTTAGTTTGCGGTCCGGTAGACACAATCGTGACAGGTTCCGCACTTTCGCGCAGCGTTTTCGCCATCAGCTCTACCGCCGTACAGTTTTGCGGTGCGAACGTCGGTTCCGGTAATGCCGGGCCATCCAGACCGCTTTCGCCGTGCACATTGTCCGCGATAATCAACTCACGCATTAACGGTTTTACCGCACCGCCTGCTACCGGAATATCGGTGCGATTAAGCAAGGTCAGCATACGCAGAACATTGCGTAAGGTTTTTTCTGGTGTCTGGTTTCCGGCGGAAGACGTAATTGCTTTGACATCAAGCTCTGGTGAGGCGAGGGCGAGAACTATTGCGATAGCGTCGTCATGACCTGGGTCGCAATCTAACAGAATTGGCAGTGCCATTGTTGCTCCTTGTTGTGTGCTTCTTTGCGACAAGGGTAACGCCAGGATGTAACAGATACGAGGGGCGAAACGATAAAGCGTGAGATGGCGCGCAATTGGGTATGCGCGCCAGAGTGATTAATGCAGGATTTTCGCGAGGAAATCTTTTGCGCGGTCCGATTTCGGATCATCGAAGAAAGCGTCTTTCGGCGAGTCTTCGACAATTTTACCCTCGTCCATAAAGATCACCCGATTCGCCACTTTACGGGCAAAGCCCATTTCGTGGGTCACCACCATCATGGTCATTCCTTCGTTCGCCAGTTCGACCATTACGTCCAGCACTTCGTTGATCATCTCCGGATCCAGCGCCGATGTCGGTTCGTCGAACAGCATGGCAATAGGATCCATACACAATGCGCGAGCGATCGCCACACGCTGCTGCTGGCCGCCGGAAAGCTGCGCCGGAAATTTATTGGCATGTGCGGAAAGTCCCACGCGCTCCAGCAATTTCAATGCTTTTTCACGAGCCGGTGCTTTATCGCGTTTAAGCACTTTCACCTGCGCCAGGGTCAGGTTTTCGATAATCGACAGATGAGGGAACAGCTCGAAATGTTGGAATACCATCCCGACGCGAGAACGCAGCTTTGCCAGATCGGTTTTCTTGTCGTTAACCACGATACCATCGACGGTGATTTCACCTTGCTGCACTGGTTCGAGGCCGTTGACGGTTTTAATCAGCGTTGATTTGCCGGAACCAGACGGGCCGCAAACCACCACTACTTCGCCTTTTTTCACTTCGGTTGAGCAGTCGGTCAGCACCTGAAAGTGACCATACCATTTTGAAACATTTTTCAGGGTAATCATTATGCTGTCCTTCTTTTCAAGTAGCTGACCAACAACGACGCGCTAAGGCTAATAACGAAATAAACAAATCCGGCAAACAGGATCATCTCAACCTGCGTACCATCACGCTCACCAATGGTTGAGGCGGTACGGAAGAAATCGGCCAGAGATAACACATACACCAGCGAGGTATCCTGGAACAGTACGATGCCCTGAGTGAGCAGCAGCGGCACCATCGCGCGGAACGCCTGCGGCAGAATAATCAGTTTCATCGACTGCCAGTGAGTCATTCCCAACGCCAGCGCGGCGCTCGACTGACCACGAGAAATACTTTGAATACCGGCACGGATAATCTCTGAATAGTAGGCCGCTTCAAACATCGAAAACGCCACCATCGCCGAAATTAAACGAATATCATTTTTTGGCGATAATCCCAGCACATTTTGCAGAAATCCCGGCACAATCAAGTAAAACCACAGCAAAACCATGACTAAAGGAATCGAGCGGAATACGTTAACGTAGGCTTTGGCAAACCACGAAACAGGCGCGAAGCTGGACAAGCGCATCACCGCCAGCATGGTACCCCACAAAATACCAATCACGACTGCCGTGACGGTGATTTTCAGGGTGATCACCAGCCCGTCGAGCAGATATGGCAGGGAAGGAACAATGGAACTCCAGTCAAACTCGTACATTATTTGCCCCCCATGTTGCCGGGCAGGCGAACTTTACGTTCAACCAGCGTCATCACCAGCATGATAAAAGCGTTAATCAACACATACGCAAGCGTAATGGCGGTAAACGACTCCCAGGCGTGGGCCGAGTAGTCGAGCAATTTACCCGCCTGCGCTGCCATATCCACCAGACCGATAGTCGAGGCGATGGCGGAGTTTTTCACCAGGTTCATCATCTCGGAAGTCATTGGCGGGACGATAACGCGATACGCGTTAGGCAACAGCACGTAGCGGTAAGCCTGCGGTAGCGTCAGACCCATCGCCAGCGCGGCATTCTTCTGCCCACGCGGCAGCGACTGAATAGCGGCGCGTACCTGTTCGCAAACACGGGCGGCGGTAAACAGCCCCAGGCAGAGCATGGATGAAAGGAAAAACTGAATGTTGGGATCCAGCTCGGCCTTAAACCACATGCCGATTTTCTCCGGCAGCAGCTCCGGGATCACCAGATACCAGGTAAAGAATTGCACAATCAACGGCACGTTGCGGAACAGTTCGACATACAACGTACCCAGACCGGAGAGAAAACGGTTTGGAACGGTACGTAAAATGCCGAAAAATGAACCGACGAGGAAAGCGATAATCCAGGCGCAGATCGACAAAGCGATCGTCACCTGAAAACCACTCCAGATCCAACCAAGATAGGTGGTGTTGCCGAACGGGGCTTGTTGTAAAAAAATACCCCAGTTCCAGTCTATAGACATAAATCTACTCCAGAAAAAAGAGGGTAGCAGCGTTAACTGCTACCCTCGAAGATTGTTACCCAGCGTATTGCGGTTTTCAGGCCCGATGGGGAACGACCATCAGGCGTATAGTCTGTCCGTGCTACGTAACAATCGAGAGGGCTAGAATTTCCGCCCCTGGTTCTTGTAATTAGTTCAGTGCTTTGTCATTCGGTTCTTTGAACAGTGCTTTCATTTCGTCTGACAGTTCGAAATTCATGTTCAGGTTTTTCGGCGGAATTGGATTTTTGAACCATTTATCAAACCATTTTTCCGCTTCACCGGAAGTCTGCACCTGAGCGATAGTGTCATCCATCAGCTTTTTGAACTGCGGATCATCTTTACGCAACATGCAACCGTAGGCTTCCTGAGACTGCGGCTTGCCGACGATATCCCAGTTGTCTGGTTTCTTCGCTTTCGCACGTTCACCGGCCAGCAGAGCGTCATCCATCATAAAGGCAACGGCACGACCGCTTTCCAGGGTACGGAAAGAGTCACCGTGATCTTTGGCGCTAATGATGCGCATATTCATTTTTTGCTCTTCATTCAGTTTGTTGAGCAAAACTTCAGAAGTAGTGCCGGAAGTGACGACTACGGCTTTGCCTTTCAGGTCGGCAAAATCTTTGATATCGCCGCCCTTTTTGGTCAGCAGGCGCGTACCGACCACGAAAATAGTATCAGAGAAAGCCGCCTGTTTTTGGCGTTCGACGTTGTTGGTGGTAGAACCACATTCAAAATCGAAAGTGCCGTTTTGCAGCAGTGGAATACGGTTTTGTGAGGTAATCGGAATCAGTTTTACCTGCAAGTCCGGTTTGTTGAGTTTCTTTTTCACTGCTTCAACAATGGCGTTGGAGTAATCCTGCGAGTAACCCACCACTTTTTGCTGATTGTCGTAATAAGAGAAAGGTACTGAAGATTCACGGTGACCGACGACAATCACACCGTTTTTGGCGATTTTGTCCAGCGTACTGCCTGCTGCCGGGGCGGCGTCATCTGCCTGTGCCAGTCCTGCGGAAAGCGCCAGGGCGAGGATTGCTGTGGCAGTTTTACGTAATTGCATATCCAACTCCTTTATCTTCTGCGTTAAGAACGCATGGATACCCGTTGTGAGTGTTTGTGTTGTTATTGTCTGCAACTTTATTGTGCAGTGTTGTGCCTGTTAGGTAACATTTAGTTTGGCTAAATGTAAAGATATTGATGTTTTATTGTTTGTTTTTGCGAGGTGCACCGCACCATTCCGAAGCAAAATTCTTAAAATGCACTCTTTTGGTGCTACCGGTGGATTGCTGTGGTGCAACCGGGTTGTACTGATGCTGGTTCAAGCTTTGCCTTGTATAACAAAGCAATAGATGTGCCAAAGTTGGATAGGAGAATATTGTTATCCGGATAATGCACTGATGCCGCATCCGGTGAGCGTGCCGAAATATGGGATGTATTCCGGCACGATAAGAAGGGATTATTTACGTCGCTGACGCAGACTCATCAACACAGCGGCAAAACCAAACAGCGCCGTTAGCACCCACAGCGGCCAGTTGCCGGTACGTGCATACGGTGTGAGTCCGGTGGTTGGCGTCACATTAGTGGTCAACACCTCGCGGGTGAACTGCGGGATCATCGCCTGAATCTCACCCTGCGGGCCAATCACTGCCGTAATGCCGTTGTTGGTGCTGCGCAACAGTGGGCGCGCCAGCTCCAGCGCACGCATTCGCGCCATCTGGAAGTGCTGCCATGGACCAATAGACTTACCAAACCACGCATCGTTGGAGATAGTCAGCAGGTAGTCGGTATCCGGGCGGAAGTTATCGCGCACTTGCTCGCCGAGAATGATCTCGTAGCAAATAGCCGCAGTAAGCTCAATACCATTTGCCGACAGCGGCGGCTGGATATATGGCCCACGGCTGAACGACGACATCGGCAGATCAAAGAACGGTGCTAACGGACGCAGAATCGACTCCAGCGGGACAAACTCGCCAAACGGCACCAGATGGTTTTTGTTATAGCGATCGGCTGATTCGTAGCTGTACGGTGCACCTTTACCCAGCGTGATGATGGTGTTGTAGGTATCGTAGCGGTTCTGCTTATTGAGACGCGCGTCGACAATCCCGGTTACCAGCGAGCTACCTTTATCACGCAACTCACCGTCCAGTGCTTTGAGGAACGGTTGCTGATTAATTTCCAGATCGGTTATCGCCGACTCTGGCCAGATAATCAACGATGATTTGCCCATCAGCGGTGCCGTTGCGTTGTAGTAAATCTTCAGCGTATTAAGAAGCTGGCCTTCGTCCCATTTCAGCGATTGCGGAATATCGCCCTGAACCATCGAAACCTGAATGGTTTTCTCCGGTTGCGGGGTAAACCACTGGATGTAACGCAGCGGGAAGGGAAGGGCAAACAGCACGACGGCTACCGCCAGCGGACGCCAGTTGCGTTTGACCAACGCCAGTGCCAGCAGGCCGCTAACCATCATCAGTAGGAAGTTAATGGCTTCCACGCCCATTAGCGGTGCCAGCCCTTTTAACGGGCCATCAATCTGGCTATAGCCGAACTGTAACCATGGGAAGCCTGTCAGTACCCAACCGCGCAGAAACTCGGTCACTTGCCAGAGGGCAGGGGCGGCAATCGCTACGCGCAGCCAGGTGGTTTTCGGCCACAGACGCGACAGCACGCCAGCAAACAGTCCGGTATACAGCGACAAATACGCCGCCAGCAGCACCACCAGGAAGATGTTAACCGGGCCAGGCATTCCGCCAAAGGTCGCGATGCTGACATAGACCCAGTTAATACCGCTGCCAAAGAGGCCAAATCCCCAGCAAAAGCCAATAGCGGCAGACTGGAGTGGACGGCGGTTAAAGGTCAACGCCTGAAGCCCCATCAACGAAATAATCGCCGCAGGCCAGACGTCGTAAGGAGAGAAGGCCAGCGTTCCGCAGGCACCGAATACTAACGCCAGCAGCAGGCGAATGCGCTGGCGTTCAATTAATGAGGCAAAAGCCATGTAGTTATCTATCCAGTTTCGGTTTTATTCATCCAGCTTCGGCTGGGGTGAGTCATCCGGGATTTTGACATGAACCTGAATAATACGCCGACTGTCGGCCATCGCCACTTTGAACTGGTAACCGTCGATGTCGATGGTTTCGCCACGCGCCGGAAGATGCCCAAATGCCTGCATCACCAGACCACCGATAGTGTCGACTTCTTCATCGCTAAAGTGGGTGCCGAACGCTTCGTTGAAATCTTCGATGGAAGCCAGTGCGCGCACGGTCCAGGTATGACGACTCAGCTGACGGAAGTCGATATCATCTTCTTCGTCATACTCGTCTTCAATCTCACCAACAATCAGTTCCAGGATGTCTTCAATGGTCACCAGACCGGAAACCCCACCGAATTCGTCGATGACGATCGCCATGTGGTAACGCTGAGAGCGAAACTCTTTCAGCATCCGGTCTACGCGCTTACTTTCAGGAACGACAACCGCCTGACGTAACACTTTGTCCATGCTGAAGGCTTCAGCATCGCTGCGCATAAACGGCAGCAAGTCTTTCGCCATCAGAATCCCTTCAATGTGATCTTTGTCTTCGCTAATCACCGGGAAACGTGAGTGGGCGGACTCGATGATGACATCAAGGCATTCGTCCAGCGTCTGGTTGCGTTTCAGGGTAATCATCTGGGAGCGGGGGATCATGATGTCGCGAACGCGTTGGTCTGCGATGTCCATCACCCCTTCGAGCATATCGCGCGTATCTTCGTCGATAAGGTCGTTCTGCCCGGAATCACGGATCAGCGCCAGCAGTTCGTCACGGTTTTTCGGTTCACCGTGGAAAAGTTGGCTGAGTAACAGGGAGAAAAATCCCTTCTTGTTGCTTATCGTGTCACTACTGTGTGAATTGTCGTCGCTCATGGCGTCGTATGGGTTCTCATGTTAGTTAATCAAAACGCCGTCGTTAATCACCAACGGCGGGGACGTCTGCCAGTCAAATGGCTGGCAAATTATTCTTTCTCGGCAATGTACGGATCCTCATAGCCCAGAGCAAGCATAATCTCTGTTTCGAGGGCTTCCATTTCTTCTGCTTCGTCATCTTCGATGTGATCGTAACCTAACAAATGCAGACTGCCGTGCACCACCATATGCGCCCAGTGCGCCTCCAGTGGTTTGCCTTGCTCCTGAGCTTCCTTCTCAACCACCTGACGGCAGATAACCAGATCGCCCAGTAGCGACATCTCCATGCCAGGCGGCACTTCAAACGGGAAGGAGAGCACGTTGGTCGGCTTATCCTTACCGCGATAGGTCAGATTCAGACTGTGGCTTTCGGCGGTATCGACCACGCGAATCGTCACTTCCGACTCTTCCTGAAACTGCGGGATCACCGCATTCAGCCATGTCTGAAACTGGCTCTCTTCCGGTAACCCGGAATTATCTTCACATGCCAGTTGTAAATCGAGGATCACCTGACTCATTTTTGTTCCTGTTCTTCGCGCTTGCGTTCTGCCGCCAGCGCCGCTTTTCGTTTTTGTTCTGCTTCTTCCCAGGCTTCATAAGCGTTAACGATACGCGCCACCACCGGGTGACGAACCACGTCTTCGCTGTGGAAGAAGTTAAAGCTGATCTCTTCGACATCGGCCAGCACTTCGATGGCGTGACGTAAGCCTGATTTAGTATTACGCGGCAGGTCGATCTGTGTGACGTCGCCGGTGATAACCGCTTTTGAGTTAAAACCGATACGGGTCAGGAACATCTTCATCTGTTCGATGGTGGTGTTCTGGCTCTCATCGAGAATGATAAACGCGTCGTTCAGCGTACGACCACGCATATAGGCCAGCGGCGCGACTTCAATAACGTTGCGCTCAATCAGTTTCTCGACTTTCTCAAAGCCCAGCATTTCAAACAGCGCGTCGTACAGTGGGCGCAGATACGGGTCTACTTTCTGGCTTAAATCGCCAGGCAGGAAGCCCAGTTTCTCACCGGCTTCGACCGCCGGACGAGTCAGCAGAATACGGCGAATTTCCTGACGCTCCAGGGCATCAACTGCTGCAGCGACTGCCAGGTAGGTTTTACCCGTACCCGCCGGGCCAACGCCGAAGGTAATGTCATGGTCGAGAATATTGGCGATGTACTGCGCCTGGTTTGGCGTGCGCGGCTTAATTACGCCGCGTTTGGTTTTGATATTGACCGCTTTGCCGTACTCCGGCACGCTCTCCGCGCTTTGCTCCAGTACCCTTGCTTCTTTAATCGCAAGGTGGATCTGTTCCGGTTCGATATCCTGAATCTGACCGCGCATCGGGGCTGTATCGACATACAGGCTACGCAGAATGTCTGCCGCAGCGGTGACGCAAATCGGACGGCCGGTCAGTTTAAAGTGGTTGTCGCGGCGATTGATCTCGATGCCGAGACGGCGTTCGAGCTGCTTGATGTTGTCATCAAACGGGCCGCACAGGCTCAACAGACGCGCGTTGTCTGCTGGCTCCAGGGTGATTTCGCGAGTGTCTATGTTCAAACCGTTCCTCTTATCTGTATGCCGCCGGAAGCTGAACATTCACCGGCCTATAAGGAAATTATTCACGCCACAGGAAAAAGGCGCAAGCATTGCGATAAAGATGGGGATAAAGAGAGAAAAAACAAGGCCCACCGGAACGGCGGGCCTGAGAATTACGGCTGATAATAACCCACGCCAAGGTCGTTTTCTTTGCGGGTACGGGCAATCACCGATTCCGGTGTTTCTGCCACGCGCAGACCCATTTCATCTTCAGTACGCACCACTTTACCGCGCAGAGAGTTCGGGTAGACGTCGGTAATTTCTACATCGACGAATTTACCGATCATATCCGGTGTGCCCTCGAAGTTGACCACGCGGTTATTTTCGGTACGCCCGGAAAGCTCCATGATGCTCTTACGCGAAGTCCCTTCTACCAGAATACGCTGGGTGGTGCCGAGCATCCGGCGGCTCCATGCCATCGCTTGCTGATTGATACGTTCTTGCAGAATATACAGACGTTGCTTCTTCTCTTCTTCCGGAACATCATCAACCATATCGGCGGCTGGTGTACCCGGACGTGCAGAGAAGATAAAGCTGTAGCTCATGTCGAAATTGACGTCGGCAATCAGCTTCATCGTTTTCTCGAAGTCTTCGGTGGTTTCGCCAGGGAAGCCAACGATGAAATCAGAACTGATCTGAATATCTGGACGCGCCGCACGCAGTTTACGGATGATCGCTTTGTACTCCAGTGCCGTATGAGTACGGCCCATCAGGTTCAGAATGCGATCGGAACCGCTCTGTACCGGCAGATGCAGGAAGCTCACCAGCTCCGGCGTGTCGCGATACACTTCGATGATATCGTCGGTGAATTCGATCGGATGGCTGGTGGTAAAGCGAATACGATCGATCCCGTCGATCGCAGCAACCAGACGCAGCAGATCGGCAAACGATCCGGTGGAGCCGTCGTAGTTTTCACCACGCCAAGCGTTCACGTTCTGACCGAGCAGATTGACTTCACGCACGCCCTGAGCCGCAAGCTGGGCAATCTCAAACAGAATATCGTCAGACGGACGGCTTACCTCTTCACCACGGGTGTAAGGCACCACGCAGTAGGTGCAATATTTATTGCAGCCTTCCATGATGGAGACAAACGCGGTCGGCCCTTCGGCGCGCGGTTCCGGTAGACGGTCAAACTTCTCGATTTCCGGGAAGCTGATATCTACAACCGGGCTGCGGTCGCCGCGCACGGAGTTGATCATCTCCGGCAGACGGTGCAGCGTTTGCGGCCCAAAAATAATATCGACATAGTGGGCGCGCTGGCGAATGTGCTCGCCTTCTTGCGATGCCACGCAGCCACCGACGCCGATAATCAGGTCTGGATTCTTCTCTTTTAACAGTTTCCAGCGACCCAACTGATGGAAGACTTTTTCCTGAGCCTTCTCGCGGATTGAGCAGGTGTTCAGCAGCAGCACATCCGCTTCTTCCGCCACGTCGGTCAGTTGATAGCCGTGGGTGGCATCCAGCAGATCGGCCATCTTCGATGAATCGTACTCGTTCATCTGACAGCCCCAGGTTTTAATATGGAGTTTTTTGGTCATCGACTTGCTCTTGCGAAATAGTAGCCAGGAATGCAGGGCGCATAGTGTAATGCTTTGCTGCCGTTGTGACCAGTATGAGCGTTATCAGCCCTTGGGGGTAAAAATCCTGTAAACTTAAAGCATATTGCTAACAGGATGATTGACCATGACAAATCAACCAACGGAAATTGCCATTGTCGGCGGAGGAATGGTCGGCGGCGCGCTGGCGCTGGGGCTGGCACAGCACGGATTTTCGGTAACGGTGATCGAGCACGCAGAACCTGCACCGTTTGTCGCTGATAGCCAACCGGACGTGCGGATCTCGGCGATCAGCGCCGCATCGGTATCATTGCTTAAAGGGTTAGGGGTCTGGGATGCAGTACAGGCTATGCGTTGCCATCCTTACCGCAGACTGGAAACGTGGGAGTGGGAAACGGCGCATGTGGTGTTTGACGCCGCTGAACTTAAGCTACCGTTGCTTGGCTATATGGTGGAAAACACCGTCCTGCAACAGGCATTGTGGCAGGCGCTGGAAGCTCATCCGAAAGTAACGTTACGTGTGCCAGACTCGCTGATTGCATTACATCGAGATAATGATCTTCAGGAGCTGGAACTGAAGGGCGGTGAAGTGATTCGCGCGAAGCTGGTGATTGGTGCTGACGGCGCAAATTCGCAGGTGCGGCAGATGGCGGGAATTGGCGTTCATGCCTGGCAGTATGCGCAGTCGTGTATGTTGATTAGCGTACAGTGTGAGAACGATCCCGGCGACAGCACCTGGCAGCAATTTACCCCGGACGGACCGCGTGCGTTTCTGCCGTTGTTTGATAACTGGGCATCGCTGGTGTGGTATGACTCTCCGGTGCGTATTCGCCAGTTGCAGAATATGAATATGGCGCAACTCCAGGCGGAAATCGCGAAGCATTTCCCGTCGCGTCTGGGTTACGTTACACCGC
>OGXJ01000714.1_pt1 | contig 26171 bp, 19 predicted proteins | sample 1576231 | NCBI WGS metagenome assembly OGXJ01 (sample SAMEA3541539, study PRJEB24748) | human gut metagenome | biome: human gut; feature: human-associated habitat; material: faeces | place: China | collected 2012
TATTCTGAAAAGCCACGTCTTTGCGTATTTTACGATGTCGCATCCGATAGTCCGTCCGTTCTCTATCCCCATGTAGAAGCAACCCATGAAAAGATTCCGGTAGACAAATCCCGCCATGGCTACCGATTCCCTGTCCTCGAACGAAACGGGATAGGTGCCCGACGGTATCCCCTCCGTCACCGAAAGAGGCGTCAGAAACTCCAGCATCAGGATATCCCCCGAACCGGTGAAGCCCGCATCGCCGACATCGAGTCCGTCGGCCAACAGCACCATGCTCCAATAGTTCAGCCCCGCCATATACTCCTCTCCCACGAAGGAGAGGCCGCCTACGGCGAGGCCGGCCGCTTCGATATCCTCTGCAAGCGTAGTATTCGTCACGAGGTGATACACGGCAAAATCCCCCTCACACCGTGCGGTGAACACCGTACCGTCGCTGAGCTCGAAATCGAAGACAAACGTACAGCCCGTCCCCGCATAGGATACCTTCATGCTGCCTCCGACCACATACTTGATGTCGGTCAGCACTCCTGCGCTGTAATACTGCACCATCGACCCCTGAGCATTGGCTCCGGGGAACAGCGTATTCTCGGCCGTATAATCCATGTAGTCGTTCACCGGATATTCGCCGGGAGCTATGCGTACGTCCGAACCCGTCTTCGCATAGGAGGCGGCCATTCCCACTATCATCTGTATCCCCTCTTCCACAGCGTAACCGTTGGCTGCGTCGATGAATTCGGCATCGCCCATTTTGAACACCAGGGAGTGCAATCCCGTACCGACAGCGGCGAGGTCGCCGAAATAACAGGAATACCCCTCATCGAACTGCATATCGTACTCGGCCTCGGAGGCACCCTGTTCCACGGTTACGGTCTGCGTACTGCCGTCCCCGGCCGTAACGGTTATCAGCGCCTTGCGCACCATGCTCCCGAAATTCTCGCACGGCGTCATATAGATATTAGCCTCGTCGGCGGTCACCGTCAGCCACCCTTCGGACTCCTGGTCAGCCACGGCACTCCATTCGGCCGCACCGGAAACGGATACCGATTCGGTATGCGTTTCGCCGGGATTGAACCAGACATAATTTTCGGAAACCCGCAGGCCCCCTTCTTTGCTGTCGGGGTCGCACCCCCCGAACAGCGCAGCCGACAGCAGCACCGCCACCAGTCCGACCGTCTTCACGACATGACGTCTCTTCATTGGATTCGATTTTCAGGTTAAATGACAATAGTGAATTAAAGATAGTTATTTCTTTTGATAAAACAATACGTCCGGCAAATATAACTTGCCGGACGTCCGTATGCAACAATATATATCAATCGTGCACGATATGCGCGTTCGTCCTCCGGACGAGCGGCGCATACGCCGGAACGGGCAGCACATCGATGCCCGCCTCGCGCAGCAGGCGCGTCCCCTCACACCGCACGAAACAGGCCGGTTCGGCATAGGCATATACCACCCTGGAGGCCCCCGACCGAATAATCCGTTCGGTGCAACTCACCGGCTTCGACGCCCGTACCGAACAGGGCTCCATCGAAGTATAGACACAGGCGCCGAGCAAATCGGCACCGTCGGCCGCCGCCTTCGCCAGGGCCTCCTCTTCGGCATGGTTCCGACAATCCGTCTCATGAGTATAGCCCTCGTACTCCCGGCCGTCGCGCACGGCCACCACGCACCCTACCCGATAGGCCGTACCGCACGGTTCGCTGCGTTCGCCCAACTCCACCGCACGCAGCAACCGGCGCCGGTCGGTCAGCGTCAACCCGTCCGAGGCCGGACGGAAAGCGTATTCGTACACTTCCATATCGCCCACCCTCCGCACGACCTTCGCCGCACGACCTTCGAACGGCAGACGGCCGAATTCCGGAAAACGCGGGGCACGCGTATCGCCCACCGCCACAGGCGACACGGCGAGCCTCAGAGAATCCACGACTCCCGCATCGAGAAACATGCCGATGGTACGGGCTCCGCCCTCCACCATCAGCGAACGCACGCCGAACCCCTCCAGTGCATCCAAGATGCCGCCGGCGGTTATCTCCTCCAGCGCGACGACACGCACGCCGGAGGGCAGACGCTCCTCCAGCCCTCTTCGCACGGCAGGTACCGTAACGACTATCTTTTCGGCACCGGGGCCCTCGGTAAAGAAACGCGCCCCGGCATCGAGGCTGCCGCCGGCCGTCACCGTCACCTTCGTCAGGTCGGGCTTCATGCCCAGCCATTCGCGCCAGGTCCGCAACCCGGCATCGCGTATCACCAGCGACGGATTGTCGCGTCGCACGGTCTCCGCTCCTACAAGAATGGCATCGCACCAGGCTCTGAGCCGGTGTACCTCGGCCCAATCCTCCGCGCAAGACAGTACGAGCCGGCGGGGCGTACAATCGTCCAAATAGCCGTCACTCGATACCGCCGCCGATACAATCACCTCCATCGCTTCTCCTCAATTCAAACAAAGTTATCTCCGGACGGGCGCCTATGCGCATGGGCACCATGGCATACCCTATTCCGTCATTCACATACAGCATCCGCTCTCCGTCGGCATAGGGGCCGCTCCACTCATCGTAAAACCATGCGGCGGGCGACCACTGCCATTTCTGGCCCAGCCGCAGCTTCATCTGCAGGCTGTGTACATGACCCGAGAGCGTCAGGTCGCCCCGGCCCGCAGCCATAATCCGGTGCCATGCCTGCGGAGCATGGGAAAGGGTGATGCCGAACAGCTTCTCCGGCAACCCGGCATAGGCTTCCGAAAGGTCAAGCTCCCTCTCTATTCGCTCATGACTCCGATGTACGAGCTCTTCCGGAAACGACAGCCCCGTCAGGGCGATGGAATCGCCGCCCCGTACAAGTATCGCGGAGCTGTCCCTCAACACCGTCCAGCCCAACGAACGCTGCGCCTCCACGATGTGCCGGACGTTCTCCTGCGGCGGATACGCCACCGTATCGCGAATGTATATACCCAGGTCGTGATTGCCGAGCACCGCATACACCCCGTCGCGGCTCCGGATTCCGGAGAGAATTTCCAGCACACGGCCGTCAAGCTCGCGATAGTCGTAATTGACGATATCGCCGCAATTGACCACCACATCGGCATCGAGCGCATTGATGATATCCACCATCCTGCGAAGCACCCGGTCGCGGCCGAGCAGCAGTCCCGTATGTACGTCGGAAAACATCGCCACGCGGAACCCGTCGAATCCGGCCGGAAGGCGGGACGAAGCCACCTCCACCCGTTCCACGCGGATACGGCTCCGCCCGACCGTCAATCCGTAGAGCAGTACGGCGCCGAGCAACGTACAGCAGACTGCCGCCGTTATCCCCATCGCCCTGCCACGCCCCGTACGGCGCCCTATATAACCGAACAGGACGAACAACAGCTTCGCCAGCCCGTTGAACAGAAAGAGGACGAGCACGATGCCGAAGGCGCGCATGAACCATCCGGCGGTATCGCCCCCGGCGAACGCATATGCCACACCACCGGCCACGGCAAGCCACAGCAGGACGGTGAGCACGATATACGCCACACCGGCCGGGCTCCGGCGGCCCGTATGTCCCATATGTCTCAGAAGCGAATATTCGCAGTAGAGCGTCAGCGCCACGAACAGGACAAAACAAGCGAGTATCATAACGAATCACATTTTTCTTCCGCCGCCCGCCCGAAACCGTTCCCGACCGCACCGTACAGCAACCGGACGGACGGCGGGGAGATGCGGCCGGACGACCGCTGCAAAGATACCCTTTTTCGCGGATACGCGACGGTACCGGCCCGCAGAAACGATACCGGGAAGGGAGGCCAAAACGGTTTTTAGCAAGGGACGGATTAGGATTTCTGAGGAAGATTCGCTATCTTTGTTTGATTTTTTCAGTACAGCCAGCATGGAGAAGAATCCTGTGATAGAACTGCGGAACGTGGCCGTATTCCATTCGGCGAAACCTGGTTCGTCCAACCCGAAAAAACGGGGAGAGATGGTCGTTTCGGGCGTGAATCTCACGGTATGCGAAGGCGAGATGGTCTATTTCATCGGCAAGGTGGGCAGCGGCAAAAGCTCGCTCATCAAGACGCTTTACGCCGAAGTACCGCTCGTCGAGGGCGAGGGGCGCATCGTAGGGTTCGACCTGCGCCGTATGAAGCGGCGCGACATCTCCCGCCTGCGGCGCAGCATCGGCATCGTCTTTCAGGACTACCAGCTCCTCTCGGACAGGGACGTATTCGGCAACCTGCACTACGTCATGAAGGCCACCGGGTGGAAGAACGAAACCGACATGCGCAAACGCATCGAGGAGGTGCTCTCCGTCGTGGGTCTGGAGAACAAGGCGTTCAAGATGCCTTTCGAACTCTCCGGCGGCCAGCAGCAGCGTCTGGCCGTGGCACGCGCACTGGTCAACAATCCGCGCGTGATACTGGCCGACGAACCGACGGGCAATCTCGACCCGTGGGCGGCGGAAGACATCATGGAGGTGTTCCGGCGTATCGTCGCAGGGGGGTGCTCCATCGTCATGTCCACGCACAACATCGCCAACATCGAGCAATTCCCGGCACGTACGATACGTTTTAACAAAGGGAAGGTCGAAGAGATAGACATCAGCTCCGTATTGGGCGCTTAACCGAAAGGAACGACTTAATTCAGGGAAACGAAATATGAGCGAATTGGAAAACGGCAAACCGGTAAACCACGAAGAGTATTCCGCATCGAGCATACAGGTGCTCGAAGGACTGGAGGCAGTGCGCAAACGTCCGGCCATGTACATCGGCGACATCGGCGTGCGGGGTCTGCACCATCTGGTATACGAAATAGTGGACAACTCGATAGACGAGGCACTGGCCGGTTACTGTACCGACATAGAGGTCACGATAAACGAAAACAACTCCATCACCGTGGAGGACAACGGGAGGGGTATCCCGGTCGATTTTCACGAGAAAGAGGGCAAATCGGCTCTGGAGGTGGTGCTCACCGTGCTGCACGCGGGCGGTAAATTCTCGAAAGACAGCTACAAGGTGTCGGGCGGACTGCACGGCGTGGGCATGTCGTGCGTGAACGCCCTCTCCACACAGTTCGAGGTGGAAGTGCGCCGCGACGGCAAGATACACCGCCAGACCTACAGCATCGGCGCCCCGACCTCCGAAATCGAAATCATCGGCACCTGCGGGAACACGGGGACGAAAATCACCTTCCTGCCCGACGCCTCCATCTTCACTACCACCGAATACAGTTACGACGTCCTGTCGGCCAGGCTCCGTGAGCTGGCCTACCTCAACAAGGGCATCCGGCTCAGCATCACCGACCGGCGCGAACGGGACGAAAACGGGAACTTCCGCGGCGAAGTGTTCTACTCGGTCGAAGGGCTCAAGGAGTTCGTCAAGTACCTCGACGAGAACCGGGGCACGCCGCTGACCGAAGACATCATCTACATCGACACCGAAAAGGACGGCATTCCCGTGGAGGTGGCCATGCAGTACAACGACAGCTTTTCGGAAAACGTCCACTCCTACGTGAACAACATCAACACCATCGAGGGCGGCACGCACCTGACCGGTTTCCGCCGGGCGCTGACGCGCACGCTCAAGAAATACGCCGACGACTCCGGACTGCTCTCCAAGCTGAAGTTCGACATCAACGGCGACGACTTCCGCGAGGGACTCACCGCGGTGGTCTCCGTAAAGGTTTCCGAACCGCAGTTCGAGGGTCAGACGAAAACCAAGCTGGGCAACAGCGAAGTGGCCGGAGCGGTGGACCAGGCCATCTCCCAGGCGCTCAACAATTACCTCGAAGAGAATCCGAAAGATGCCCGTGCCATCGTGAACAAGGTGATACTGGCCGCCACGGCCCGTAACGCCGCACGCCATGCCCGCGAACTGGTGCAGCGCAAGACGGTGCTTTCCGGCTCCGGCCTGCCGGGCAAGCTGGCCGACTGCTCCTCGCGCGACCGCGAAAAGACGGAGATTTTCTTCGTCGAGGGAGATTCCGCAGGCGGCACGGCCAAACAGGGTCGCGACCGGCTTTTCCAGGCCATCATGCCGCTCCGCGGTAAAATCCTGAACATCGAAAAGGCACAGGAGCACAAGATGTGGGAGAACGAGGAGATCAAGAACATGTTCACTGCCCTCGGCGTGTCGATAGGCACCGAAGAGGACAGTAAGGCGCTGAACCTCGAGAAACTGCGTTACGGCAAAATCATCATCATGACCGATGCCGATGTGGACGGAAGCCACATCGCCACGCTGATGCTCACCTTCTTCTTCCGCAAAATGAAAGACCTCATCGAACTGGGTCATATCTATATCGCCACTCCTCCGCTTTACCAGGTACGCAAGGGGACGCAGAAACGTTATTGCTGGACGGAAGAGGAACGCGAACAGGCCATCGCCGATTTCGGCACCAAGGGCGTACACACCCAGCGCTACAAAGGTCTGGGTGAAATGAACGAAGAACAGCTTTGGGAGACCACCATGAATCCCGAAACGCGCATCCTGCGTCAGGTAACCATCGAGAACGCCGCCGAAGCAGACCGCATCTTCTCGATGCTGATGGGCGACGACGTGCCGCCGCGCCGCGAATTCATCGAAAAGAACGCACGCTACGCCAAGATAGACGCCTGAGGCCGACACGGCCCAATATCTAAAGCGACTGTCCGGAATATCCGGACAGTCGCTTTTATCTTCTGAAAACGCTCCTCGGCCAAAGCTCCTACTCGGCCTCATATCCGCGCTCGACCGCCACCAGCAAACAGGCCGTCAACATACACGACCGTGACTCCGGAACAGGAGTACATGGCGGACACATTTCCGGCACTCCGTGCTCCTCTCGCATCGCCTTTCGCAGCGGCACTCCCGCTTCCCGCCGTGCGACGTATCCCGCACAAACAACGCCTCCGCTCCGCACGCTTCCTTGAAGCAAACCAACCGCAGGCCCGTTCCCGCGAACGGTCCCCCGGCAACTCACCGGCTCCGTCCGGAAAATGCCCGCACGACCGACATCGGAACCGCTCCCTCCACGATACGCCGCGGGCGGCCGTTCCTCAGGCCTTCTGCGTCTTGCCGATGAAATACTCCATGGCAGTAAGCACCTTCTCCCTGACATCCGGCTGCGACAGCACAAGGTCGTGAAGTCCGCCGGGTATCTCCTCCAGCGTCACATTGTCGCCGAGCTTCGCACCGTACCGCGCAATATGCCCGACATTCAGGATGGTATCGGAAGCGAGCGCCTCCTCGTGCCACCGCTTATGATAGGTCGATCTATCGGAAAACATTACCAATACGGGAATGGGCAGCCCCAATCCCCTGTGTACGCTACGCTGGGCCAGACGCACGGCCCGAAGCCATGCCAGATAGAGGGGCGGCGCCTGTTCCGGCTTCCACCGCGTATCAAATTCCCACTCCCCGTAACGGGAAGCATGTACCGACTTGAAATAATTAGGAGAGAGCACATTCCTCACTTTCGCGTAGGGAAACAGGAGACTCAGGGCCCCTGCTACAGGAATGACCGCCCTGCGCACGAACCATCCCGTATTGAATTCGAGAAAAGGCGAATTGAGAATCAACCGGTTGATGAATCCCCGCCGTGCACCTTCCGCACAGTAAAGCGCCGACAGCAGTCCGCCGGTCGAATGGCCTATCAAGGTGATGTCGGTATTGCCGTCGGCCAATATAACGTCTATCGCCGCATCCATCTCCGGGAAATACTCCTCCATGCGGCGGCAGTAGTTAAAGTGTTGGTGCGGCATCCACGAACGCCCGTATTTCCGCAGGTCGAGGGCATAGAAATTCCTGCCATGCCCTGCGAAATGCCTCCCCATATGGTACTGGAAGTAATAATCCAGATAACCGTGTACATAGAGCACCGCCGAAGCGGAGGGAGGCTCCGCCCTCAGCGAAACGACCGTCGCCGTAACGGGCCCCTCGTAATCGTCGGGCAGCTTCACCACCCTCGTTTCATGTCCGTAATTCTCCATGACCGCCCCTTTCTACTGTACCCTGAAAAAGACCCTGTCGAGCGAATAACGCATACCGCCGCTGATGACCAGCATCACGTATATTCCCATATAGACGAACGAAAGCTCGTGTGCCGCGAACGGTTCGCCCGGCACGGCCAGGAATGAAGCCACGAACATACCCACGGCGAGTATCAACGCCGCAGGACGTACGAACAGCCCTACGATGAGCAACAGCGAACATATGGTCTCCGCACCGATTATCAATACGAGGGAGGCTTCGCTCCCTATCCCCAGCGGGTCGGGAAAGGTCGTGAAGAGCATCTCGTAATTGTTGATTTTTCCTATGCCGTGAATCAGCATGAGCACCCCTGCGAAGATACGCATGAAGAATATCGCCGAATCGTTCCACCGCTCGGTCGAGAGAAATTTGTAAATCCTTTTTCTGGTATCCATATTCCGTATGACTTTTGGTTTTCTGACAAAACAGCAGTCCGCCGATTTGTTCGTTACCATCACCAATAACTGTACCAATTCTTTACCCGTCGGCAAACACACAATTGTTTCCGCCGTTCGTTCTTCCGGCGGAAACCGCTCGAACCCTTGCCACGCACCCTTATCCGATACGGCGAACCGTCCATTACCACCCTATCCCGGCCGGAAGAATACCTCCCGTACGCCGGCACCCCAACCGGGACTGAGACCGGACGGTGCCTCTTTTCAGAGAAAAAAACGGACCGTATCGATTACGGTCCGTCCCCACAACATTTGTATAACCCCCATTATACAAATTCTCTTTTTGCCATTTATTCGGGTCGCAGTGGTATGTCTTGTCTTGAAAGAAATCTGTTTCCGTTGCAAAGGAAAGAAAAAATCGAACCGTTTCAAAAAGAAACACACGATTAATAATACTTACAGATACTGAAATACACCGGATAGCATAAAATTTGCATACTTACAAATACCGACTGCTGCACAAAGCGATACCTATAACCGGCCATGAACAGGGAAAAGAAAAAAAACGGGGACGACAAAACAAGCATCAATCAACTGCTTACGGCGATATTCATCTATTCATCGATATTCTTCGCAGCCGGACTGACATACGATATCGTACTCTACACGCTCGATGCGAAATGGTTCCTGTTGGCGGCCAATACCGCAGCCCTGCTGATGATGGGGGCGGTTTTCGCAGTCTATGCCGCCGGAAAGACAGATTCAGACATCGCCCTCTTCGCCAATATGCTTATCGTAACGCTCAACCTGGCCGTTTCCATCGTCTACGAGGGAATCGTCAACGGGCCGGACGCCTCGTTCACCGTACTGTTGGGAATGTGCATCTGCGCCCTGCCGATAATCATGGCCTCGCTGACCGGAATAAGGGCGGCACCGGTGATAATCACCCTCATCATCATCTGCTCCTATTCGGTCAGCGCCATCCTCATCGGCGACGAAAAACTCTTTCTCTGCATGCCTATCCTGATGCTCATCTACACAGGAGCTCCGATAGCACTGAAGAGTATCGTCATCCTCTCCCGCAGGCTCGAGCGCGAAAAGATAGAAATCACCCGCGAAAAGAGCGAATTCCTGCGGATAATGAATATCGAAGCGGAGCGCTTCAAGCTGATAGGCGCCCACGGCACCAGAGAGGCCGCCAAACTGATGGACGAACTCGACGCCAAGGTGCGCGATACGCTCGTGTCGCAGGTCAAACATGTCATCCACTCGGAAGAGATGGTCAGGGAAGCGATAAGGAAACGGCATCCGGAGCTTACCGATGCGGAAGCGGAAGTCGCACTGCTGATAGTAAAGGATAAGACCGTGTCGGAAATCTGCGAAATCCGACACGTATCACCTTCGACCGTAACCTCGATACGCAGCAGACTCAGGAAGAAAGCGGGCCTCCGGCCGGAAGAAAGCCTGAAAAGTCACCTGAAATCGGTGGTAAACGCCTATATCACTGCCGGATGACCGAAACGCCCTACCGCAGGAAACAGCCGCTCCCGTTTCACACGGTCAGAGTCACTCCATACTCCCGCAGCATGTCAGCCAGCAAACCGGCCGTGTCGGACGAATCGACCAACCGGGCCAAATGCCCCGTAAAATAGAGGTCGGCACCGGGACGGTCGGGAGGAGAGGGCCATATCTTCACCTGGTCGGGAAGGTCATGCGGCAGGACGGCATACGGAGCCCCCGTCCCGAACTCCGCCCCATACAGGGGCAGCTTCAGAAAATCATTCACGTAAAATACCGTGGGCCGGCGGCTGTTCATGCCGGAAAGGTTTATGGGAAGATAAGGCACCCTGCCGGCAATCGCCGCAAAGTACAGCGCCGTAAACTCCCCGAGTCCGGCACCGTCGTCACCGAACATCTTCCTCAGCATGGCATCGACGGAGGCAGCGACCTCGAAAAGGGTGCTGCCGGCCGGGAAAGGCCCCGCCGTCAGATTACAAACGGCATTGCCGGCGAAACCCGCCGGCAAGCCGGGTATGCGTCCACGCAGGTCGGTCACTGTTATGTGGGAACAGGCCGTTTCCGGAGCGAGTCCTTCTAGGCGGATACACATCTTTGCGACAAGGGCGGACAGAATAACGTGTATCCCGTACCGCACGCCATGCCTGTCGTTGAAAGCCTGCCTCAACTGTTCCAAATCACCGGCACCGATGTGCAGGGGCAGCGACCTGCGCCGGCCGATACCCGTCGCGGCAGCCCAGACGGTCTGGAAGAGCTGCCGCCACCCGACAGGATACCATCCGGCCGCCTTCACACTGCGAAGAAGCTCCTCCGCAGACAGGGTTGCGGGCTGCGGCAACAAGGATTGGTCCGCAACGGGCTGCACCACCGGTTCGCCGCGGTGCAGCCTGCCCCAATTCTCCACCAACGTATAGAACGCATCGCCGTCCATGCAGCCATGCGCACCATGGAGGCTCAGCACGGTACCGTCGGCCAGCCGTGTAAGCCTCACGCTCAACGGCGCCTGCCTTCCCCGTTTGAAACCCGACAGGTCGAAATGTGCCCCGAAACGTTTCGGAGCATCCGGCATGAGCACTGCCTGCTCCAGCCTGCAACGCGGTGCTTCATCCACCGCAAAAGGTACGCCCGAATTGTCGCACGCCACAGCCTCCCCTCTCATTACCCTGCCGCACAGGTGCGGATAATATCCGAGCAGCCGGGCGAACGACTCTTTCATGGCTGCGGCATCGAGCCTTCCGTGAAAAAGCCACATTCCCTTTATCACCATATTCAGACATGCCCTGTCCAGCACCGAAAACCGCCATTCGCCACCCGGCTGCGCCCCGGCAACCCTTATCATCTCCGTCTCCATACATCCAATCCTATTTCGCCGCAAGATAAGCAATTACCTGCAACGATGTTATCCGTCCGCATCCTATTCCGTCACCGTCCGGACAGGGCGGGAGCCACCGCATACGGCCAAAATCGCATCAACGCCCCGGCATACCGACCGGTGGTTACGACCAGACGGCCTACGACACCGCCCGCATCCGGAACAGAAAAGAGCGCCCCTGCTCCCGCCCGGCACAGCCGACAGAACATGGCATGAAGAACACGGTACAGGACGCAAAAAACGAAGTGCCGAAAAAGCGGTCACAGACATCCCGCAACCGCATGTCCGGGCGTCCTGCCCGGAGCGTCCCATAAAAAGAATGCGCAGGCTCCGGCCCGCGCACTGCAAATCGTTACGGAAAGGCTTTTGCCCAGCCCTTTCCACCCCGCTTGTCCTATTCGGCAGCAGCTTCGTCTTTCTCTCCGTCTGTCTCCGTACCGTCCTCCTTTTCGAGGCGGAAATCGGTCATGCCCGCCCCTACGAGCAGATTGAACCACGACACGACCTTCTTCATGTCGGACACATGCACCCGGTCGCGGTCGTAATCGGGCACAACCTCGCCGAAAGTCTTTTTCAACAGCACCGCATCCAATTTGGCATCTATCGTCGGCTTTCCGTCCGTATAGGCGTAGAATTTCTCAAACACCTGCCAAAGGGGCAGCTCTTCGGTTTCGGTGTAGATGGCTATCTCGGCCAATGCGCTTATCTTGGCCGTTCCCGAAGAGTTCATTCGCCTGCCGTCGGCCAGCGATTCCACGATGACACCATTGCTGCTGCGGGCCACGTAACGGAAAAGTCCCGGCTGGCCGGAAATCGCAAGGATATCTTTCAGTTCCATATCGGTCATTGTTTTAATTAAAAATTTTTAGCCTCACAAATATAGAACAATCACATTCACGAACAAAATAAACGTCAGTTCATCTCTTCGATGGAAAGAATGCCGTTGCGCGTCACCACCAGGCGGAAACGCTTGTACTCGGAGCCGGCACCGTAACGAAACTGCATGACGAAATTGATGTAGTATATCCTGTCGGTGTAGATGACCTCCACGCTGCCGTCGTCGCGCAGGCGGCGCAGCGGAGTCTGCGGGTCGTCCATTTTCAGCGTGAAACGGCCGAAATGGAGCCGTAGGATGTCGTTGATGCCCGAAAGCCTGTATTCGTCATACTTGGCGAGCTCCTGCCCGTCGATATAGACCAGCTTGCGGTAGAGGATTATCTTCTCGTCAAATATCCGGTTCTCCGCCTCGAGCAGCGGCGTCCGGCCGCGCATCTCCATCACTTCCGGGGGCACCTTCCCGTCGCTGATGAAATCCATCCCCTCCTTGAGCCACCCTATCGGCTGTTCCTTGATGTTGATGTCGGCCTTGTGGTCGAAATATTTGCGTCCGAGCCGGTGCGCGAAATAGTAGCGGGCGAGCTCCTTGATTCTGTCCTTGAGCATATAGCTCACGACGAGTGCCACGAAAAGGGGACCGGAAAAGTTACCGAACCGGCGCTGGAATGCGAAGGCCACGACCGTAGCGAACACCATGGCGATACCGGCGGCGATGCTGTAATAAATCTGACGGACGGTCTTCCCGTCCTGTTTCTTGTCGAGTTTGATATAGAGGTCGCTGCTGATGTACTTCTTCAGCACGTTGTGGCGATACACGAGCCGACGGTTCCCCTGCGGGTCGTCCGGAGCGACCGCCGCATATCCCCGTGCCCTCTTGTAATCCGCCTCCTCGCGGATAAGCTCCTCCACGGCTGCCGAAGCGGTACCTGCCCCCTCGTCGCCGCGGAACCGTCCGAGAGACTGCAAAAGCCGAAACGAAAAGCTCTCTGTCAGGCGACTCATGTATTCGTCGCCGAAATCGTACAGGTGCTTTAGGTCGACACCGACCTGAGGTACATCGATGATACGCGCGGCCTCCCGGTAAGCGTCCACCGTCCTCCTCGCGTCGGCTACGAATTTCCGGCACAACTCCTCCGCGACGGAAGCCGTCCCGCACTCCTCTACGGCATACACCGCCTCGCGCATGGCACTCTTGACGATGGCGGAGAACATCTTGATATGGTACTCGTAATCCGCCACATGTTCGCGCGAAGGGTCGGCAGCCAGACCGGAAAGCGCCCGGCGGATATGTTCCAGCGGCACCGCGGCCCCCCCGGCTATCTCTCCCAGTGGAAAAATGGGCGTGATGAAGCGCACGTTGGATTTCACGTCGCGGTAGAAATCCTCCTTCCCGTACGTGGCCGGATTGATGTCGAGGCTGTTCGGGAGGAATATCCACGTATTGATGGCAAAATCGTTACCGCGCTCCCCATCCGCCACGAAGCCCACCTTGAACTCCACCGAAAACTTATCGTGTATCTTGGCTTTGATATCTATCATAACATCAGCAATCGCAAAACCGCCCGGGCGAACGTACAGGCACGCCGCCCGGATACCGGACACCAGCAGACCGGAGCGGGGCGGACGGCCGGCCCAACAGGCCGTCCCGGATATCTACTGCTCCCGAGCCCCGTCCCGTTCGGTCTCCTGTCGGAGTACGGCTCCGGACGTCGCCGCCGAAGTCAGGTTCACATCCAACTGGTTGAAAGGTATGGTCAGTCCGTGTTCGGGGAAGGTCTTGTAAACCTTCTCATTCATGTCGTAATAGACGTTCCAGTACTCGGAAGTGTCCGTCCATGCCCTCACGACTATCTGTACGGAACTGTCGGCCAGATTGCTCAGTGCAATGAGATACTCGGGCGAACGCTGTATTCTGGAATCGGCCTCTATCAAGCCGGCCAACACCTTGCGCGCTTCGTCGTAACTGTCGCCGTACGAAATGCCGAACGTCCATTCGATGCGGCGCGTACCGGATTCGGTCACGTTGTTCACGATGCTGGAAGACATGCCGCCGTTGGGAATGATGATGGTCTTGTTGTCCGGAGTTATCAGCACCGTATTGAAGAGATTGATGGCCTTCACGGTACCCTCGACACCCTGCGACACGATATAGTCGCCCGTGCGGAAAGGTTTGAGCAGCAGGATAAGCACCCCGCCCGCAAAGTTCTGGAGCGTTCCGCTCAATGCCATGCCGACGGCAAAACCGGCCGAAGCGAGTATCGCCAGGAACGACGTCGTCCTTATGCCGAGCACTCCCACGATTATCATGACGAGGAATACCCAGACCACTATCCGCAGGATACTCCGGATAAAGGAATTGAGCGAGGGGTCCAGCCCGCGTTTCTCGAATATGCGGTTCAGGAGTCCGTCGGCCTTTCGGATGAGCCAGCGCCCCACGATATAGATAAGTACCGCAGCGACCAGCTTTCCTCCGAGCTTGACGGCCTCGTGCAGCAGGTCGTCCCAGCTCATCTGGAGAATGCGGTGAAGCCAGTTCTCGAATTTGCCGAGCACTTCACTGTCCTCGGGAATATCCACATTCGGCTTGGAGAGTTGTAGAAAAAGATTCATGCGCAAAACGATTTACATACAGTTCGACATTGGGTAAGGGATGCGGAACGGCATGAAACCGTGCATCCAAACTGCGGTAAAGATACGCTTTATCCGCCGGAACACGAAATGCGGAGCATCGGAAAATCACTGCTTTTGCTCTCCCCGAAGGGCTGCTCCGGACCGAAGGGAGCCGTCCCCGGCCGGTCTTTTCTCCGGAATCGCTTCGTTCCGGCCGAACCGCCGCATAGGAAGCACATCGACTTCGGCCGCCTCCTTCGGTTTTCATCGAATATTTGCTATATTTGCACGGTTTTACCGGAAAGGCCCGGATGGTGGAATAGGTAGACACGCGGGACTTAAAATCCCGTGGGCAGCGATGTCCGTGCGGGTTCGATTCCCGCTCCGGGTACACGGCCATGATTTGCTTTGATTGTCAATGCGAATCATGGCCGTTTTCTTTCTTGGGAGGCCATTCCACGGCCCTCTCGCCGTAAGCTCCTACCACCCGACAAACAGCCGGATACGCCGTTTCCACCGATACCCGCCCGGCAGCCGGACAAGACAGCTCCCGCCGTCGGGAAGAGCCGCGGGTTCGCACACCGTATGCAGAACCGCGAATTTCCGTGCCTGTCTATATATTCTTCCAAAATATCTATATTTGGAACTCCAAACGATTTCGTACCGCAATGACACGGATAATTCCCCTTTTGTTTGCCCTCCTGACCGTCACCGGCGGAAAGGCGGGTGCCGTCCTGCCCGGCAGCCGGACATTCGCACAGCGCTCCGGCACCGCATGTTCCGTTCCGAACGACAGTCTCCGCATCTCGACTGCCACTCCTCTGTTACCCGCTGCTGCACAGCCTCTATACGGTCTCGAAGCTCCCGACTATACACCCGCCCTCCGCAACCCGCTGCGGATGCCGGAGAGCGTCCGGCCCCGCCGCGACTTCTGGCACACCACCGGCGCCCGGTTCATCATTCCGGCCGGATTCATCACCTACGGCGTCGTAGCGCAATGCAACCCGCTCCTGCAAAAAGCCAATGCCGAAGTCAAATCCGCCGCATTCCGGGCCTTTCCAGGCCGGACGCATGTGGACGATTACCTGCAATACGCCCCCGTAGCCGCCTACTTCGGCCTCTCATGGATAAAGACCGAGCACAACTTTTTGGAAAAAACCATCGTGGCTGCCACTTCGTACCTCGTCATGGCCGCCATCGTCAATACCATGAAATTCGCCATCCCCGTCCAGCGCCCCGACGGTTCGGCATGGAACTCCTTCCCCTCAGGACACACTGCAACCGCCTTCACGGGCGCACATCTGCTGTTCCGCGAATACAAAAGCGTATCGCCGTGGATAGGCGTCGCAGGCTACGCGGCCGCCACGGCGACAGGTGTCATGCGCATACTCAACAGGCGCCACTGGCTGAGCGACGTCGTCACGGGTGCGGGCATCGGCATCGCCAGCGTCGAAATCGCCTACCTCCTGCTGCCCGTATTCAACCGGTGGATTTACGGTAAAAAGGAGGAAACGACGAGACGGACGAGCATGATGTTCGCCCCGGCCGTCGGATACGGCTACTACGGAGCCGGATTCGCCTGCGTGTTCTAAGAGACGCGCCGGACAGGGCAATTTACCTTTCCCTGTCCGCTTCCAGGACACAGCGCGGAATATTCTCTCTTTTCGGTCTGCCCCGCCCATCACCTCGGACTTCGACCGCTTTTTCCAGTACGCGGAAAAGCCCTGGCTCCGACCGGCGACAGCAACGACGAGAACGTCCTCACCGATACCGCCTAGCAATTGATAACAGAGCAGGGTTACGAACGAAGCGGAGATTATTTGGAGGAATGGAGCGACAAGGCAGACGATTTCGACGCCACCTATCTGTTCCGCGACGACCATACCGGCACCTACATCACCCGAGAACACTTCAACGGCGAGGAACATACCTCCGCCTCGGCAATTCGATGGGAATACCGGTCCGAAGAGACGACGCTGACAATCCACTACACCGAGGCCGGAGACGAGCGCACCTATCGGATGGAAGAGATGTCGGCCGATACGATGATACTCGTCCGGCACACCGCCGAACCATACGGATACGAATACTACCATGTCGCAACCTACGTGAGCTTTTGACGGGCGAACGCACTCTTGATTCCGCCCGCCCACGCTCCCGATACGGGTCACATGCGCCCGTCGGTTCTCCCGGTACAAAAAACAGCCATCCCCGGAACCATTGTTCCGGGGATGGCGCATTCATGCGGCACGAAGTCCGCAGCAAACCTACTTGATACCGAGCTTCTTCCGGATATCCTTCGGTACGGCATCCTTATGTACCACGATGTTGAGCGTCTTGTACGCCACGAAAGGTGCGGAAGCGAAGAAATAACCGTCGTAAATGTTGTCCGTATTCCACGAATTCTTCACCTTGTAGAAAGTGTTGCCGTTCTGGTCCTTGTAAAGACCGGTAATGAGCATGCCGTGGTCGTCGGTCGTCTCGTAGTTATCGTATCCCTGCTGGCGGAGCTCCTGTGTGATTTCCATCTCCTTGATGGGCTCCGTCGCATTGGCAATCATGTTCCTGCGGCTATTGGCCGACATGGTCTCCCACTTCGACCACTCGGTGTTCTGGGCATCCTCGCCTACACCGGCGGGAATCACTGCAAAGCCTTTGGAATACTGGAAACCGGGTTCGCTGACATCCGCAGCCCAATCGACCGTATAGCCGTTCTCCAGCGAATTGTCGATAATCGCCATGAACTCATCGAGAGGCACATTCCACGACAAGCCCCAGGCCCAGTTGTCGGGCACCTCCATCGCGAACTGCGTATAGAAAGGATGGTGGGTGAACGAAGTGAACGAAACGTAATCGTCCATATTCAGGCCCAGCTCCTCAGCAAAACTCTGAGGCGTGTACTCCTTGCCGTTGTAAACGAACGTTTCGGGCAGCTCCCCGAAATAGGCATCGAGAATACCGTCGAGCCCGTCGGCCCATACGGGGGTAAGTTTTCCGTTCGGATTGGCCACTACGCCCTTCATATATCCTTTGAGGACAGCCTCCACCTCGCTGTGCTGGTGGTTGTCGGTACCGTACTGCAAGCCCGTATAGACTTCGTCGGGCACAATGCCGTATTCGCGTATCACGTTGAATACGTCGTGCGTCGCACCGCCCTGCGAAAATTCGGCCTTGCCGTGCATGCGGGTGTACTTCTTGGCCTTGTCGAGATAGGCATGGCGCGCTATCCACATCTCCGAAAGGTCGTAATCGCCTTTGCCGGTACGGAGCAGTTCGCTCTCCAGAAAAGCGATGCCGGCAAAACTCCAGCAGGTACCGCTGCTGTACTGGTCCTTGACGGAGGTAGCGGGGATATCCTTCACTGCCGTAAACTCATAGGGAGTCTTCACCTCCTCCTTGTCGGGCGTCTGGGCACCGAGGCTGAAAGCCGCCAACAAGGCGGCCGCCGTCACAAAAAATCTCTTCATTCCGATAGTCTGTTGTTTTTTATTGATTGGTAAATAAATCGTACATGCCTGCCGTTCCGCAACCACCGCACGGCCATCCTATTCGGCCCAGAGGCCGGCCAGGTTGATGATGGTCTGCATAGCTTTCTTCATCGTGTCGAGCGATGCATACTCGTATTTGCCGTGGAAGTTCATACCGCCCGTGAACAGGTTCGGACAAGGAAGCCCCATGTAGGAGAGACGCGAACCGTCCGTACCGCCGCGGATGGGCTTCACCAACGGTTCCACACCGGCCATACGCATGGCCTGCTCGGCCTTGGCGATTACCTGCGGATGCGGCTCCACCATCTCGCGCATGTTGTAATACTGGTCCTTCAGCGTCAGCTTCACCGTTCCCTCGCCGTACTTGCGATTCAGGAAATCGGCCACCTCCTGCGCGAAAGCCTTTTTGCGTTCGAATTTCGCCCGGTCGTGGTCGCGAATGATGTAGCTCGATTCGGCCGCCTCCACACTGCCGCCGATGCCCACCAGATGGTAAAAACCCTCGTACCCTTCGGTATGTTCGGGACGCTGTACGGGCGGAAGCATGGCGTTTATCTCGCACACCACCTGCAAGGCGTTCAGCATCTTGTCTTTCGCCGAACCGGGATGGATGTTCTTCCCCTGCACCTCGAAACGGGCCGAAGCGGCGTTGAAGTTTTCGTACTCCAGCTCGCCTTCGTAACCGCCGTCCACGGTGTAGGCATACTGCGCACCGAACCGCGTCACGTCGAAATAGTCCACCCCGCGTCCTATCTCCTCGTCGGGCGTGAAACCGATGCGTATCTTCCCGTGCTTCACCTCCGGATGCGACATAAGGTATTCGGCAGCGGTCATGATTTCGGCCACTCCCGCCTTGTCGTCGGCACCGAGCAGCGTCGTCCCGTCCGTGGCGATGAGCGTCTGCCCCTTGAAGAGCGGAAGCTCCGGAAATTCGGCCACGGTCATCGTCACGGCATCGTTCAGCCGGATATCCCCGCCGTCGTAATGTTCGATAATCTGCGGCTTCACATCCTTGCCGCTCATGTCGGGACTCGTATCCACATGGGATATGAACCCTATCACCGGCCGGTCCTCATAACCCGGCGTCGCAGGAATCGTCCCCATGACATAGCCGTAACGGTCCATCTCCACCTCCTGCAGGCCGAGCGCCTTCATCTCCTCGGCCAGACAGGCGAGCAGCACCTTCTGCTTCTCGGTCGAAGGGAAAGTCGTACTGTTCTCGTCGCTCTGCGTATCGAAGCCGACGTATTTCAGGAATCTTTCAAGCAATTCCATATGCATCTTTTTTGGTTATACTGTTTTCCTTGACGCAACGTATTCGTGCGGCAACCCTACCGCACGAATACGCCGACGTCCGTATGCAAATTTACGTATTTATTCCGAAACTTCCGGCTTGGCCCGCTTGGAATCCCATACGACATAGGCAATCAGCGCGACATAGACGAGGATGGCTACCACTTCGGAACCGGTCGTACCGTACCACGAGGTAAGCATCAAGTCTACGTTCAGGTACTTGAGGATGGCGCTGACGACGCCCATGAGCGCTCCGCCGGCAATCAGACCCGATGCGATAAGCGTTCCACGGTCCTTGCGGGCTTTGTTGAGCGCAGCATCCTTGCTGCGTGTCGAAACGAACCAACTGATAAGCCCGCCTATCAGGAGCGGCGTATTGAGGTCGAGCGGGATGAACATGCCGAGCGCAAACGCCAGTGCCGGAACGCCTATCATGGTAAGTATCAGCGCGAATACCGCACCTGCGAAATAGAGCATCCACGGCGTGGCGCCGCCTTCCATCAGCGGTTTGATGACCGCCGCCATGGCATTCGCCTGCGGTGCGACGAGCTGGCTGTCCGGGCCGAAACCATAAGTCTTGTTAAGCAGCATCATGACACCGGCCACCGTAGCCGCCGATACGGCCGCACCGAGAAATTTCCACTTCTCCTGCCGGGCGGGCGTCACCCCTATCCAGTAGCCTATCTTGAGGTCGGTAATGAAGCCGCCGGCCATGGAGAGCGCCGTGCACACCACGCCGCCGATTATCATGGCCGCCGTCATGCCGCTCGTTCCGCTCAACCCCGCGCTCACGAGCACGAGCGAGGTGAGGATGAGCGTCATCAGCGTCATGCCCGACACCGGGTTGGACCCCACGATGGCGATGGCATTGGCCGCCACCGTCGTAAAGAGGAACGAGATGATAAAGACCAGCAGCAGCGAAATGACCGTGAAGAGCCAGTTGTGCAATACACCGAACTGGAAGAAGAAGAGCACCGCCACAAGTACGGCAATCAGCACCGACAGGATGGTCTTCATGGGCAGGTCGCGTTCGGTCCGCTCGCGCGTTTCCACATTCTTTTTACCTTTGAGCTCTTTAACGGCAAGCCCCAGCGCCTGACGGATGATTTTCGAGGATTTGATGATGCCGATGATACCGGCCATGGCGATACCGCCGATACCGAGCGGACGGCCGTAGTTGAAGAAGAGCTCCTCGGGCGTCATGTTCCCCACCGTCTGCAGAATACCCTCGCCTACGGGCAACGTCATGCCGGGTGCGAAGTAGCTGATGAGCGGGATGAGTACGAACCAGACGGTGAACGAACCGGCGCAGATGAACGCGGCATATTTCAGCCCCACTATATAACCGAGGCCGAGCACCGCCGCGCCCGTATTCACCTTGAACACCACCTTGAACTTATCGGCTATCATTTCGCCCCAGGTGAGTACCCGCGTCGAGATGGTCTCCGTCCAGAGCCCTACGCTGCTCGCGATGAAGTCATACAGACCGCCCACGAGCCCGCTGACAGCCAACACCTTGGCCTGATTGCCCTTCTTCTCGCCCGACACAAGCACCTCGGTAGTCGCGGTGGCTTCCGGGAAAGGCAGCTTTCCGTGCATGTCCTTGACGAAATATTTCCTGAACGGTATAATGAGCAGGATACCGAGCAGGCCGCCGAAAAGCGACGAAAGGAAAATCTGATAGAACTGCGCCTCCAGCCCCAGAATATAGAGTGCCGGAAGCGTAAAAATAGCTCCGGCGACGATAACCCCGGAGCTTGCGCCGATGGACTGGATAATGGTGTTCTGTCCGAGCGTGTTCTTCTTTCCGAAGATGTTGCCCACGCCGACGGCGATAATCGCTATCGGTATGGCCGCCTCGAACACCTGCCCCACTTTCAGACCGAGATAAGCCGCAGCCGCCGAGAAGAGGATGGCCATGATGAGCCCCATCGTAACCGAATAGGGGGTAACCTCCTTCGGCTTCGAGCCGGCGGGCAGGATGGGTTTGTACGATTCGCCCGGCTTCAGCTCGGTGTAGGCATTGTCGGGCAAAGAGTAGTTCTGTTGATTTTCCTCCATATGATTTAAATTTAGTTCAGTGCGCACGCCTCACCTTACGGCACCTTTCCGTAAGGTGAGCAAATATACGAATATATTCCATGAAAACCGCAAGCGGCTGCCTCCGGCGACCCGGCAATTGACCGCAACGCGGTGCGGACGAACCGGCCATGCGTTTTTTTTCGTTACTTTTGAGCTGCAAGTCCTGTAAACGGTTCCAAAGGACCGACGCACGAGAAATGGAGATAGTCATAGCACCCGACAAATTCAAAGACACGCTGACGGCAGCCGAAGCAGCCGGAGCCATTGCCGACGGAATAGACCGTGCGGCCCGCCGCGCAGGCCGCACCGACGTGCGCCTCATACTGAAACCCATGGCCGACGGAGGCGAAGGGAGCCTCGGCATTCTGGCCGGGGACGAAGGAGAATACCATCCGGTGGAGACTTTCGATGCGCTGATGCGCCCCGTGCAGTCGGCCTATGCCGTACTCCCGGGCAACAGCGGAAAGTACGCTGCCGTGGAGGCCGCCTCCGCCGTCGGGCTTTACCGGCTGGACAGAGAGGAACGCAACCCTCTCCGGACGACTTCCTACGGAGTGGGAAAAGTCATGCGCGAAGCTATCGAGGCAGGCTGTACGGAGCTAATTGCCGCGGTGGGCGGTACGGCGACGAGCGACTGCGGCGCGGGCATGCTCGCCGCGCTGGGATGCCGTTTTCTCGACGGACAGAACCGCCTTATCGATTACCCCGCCGGCGGCGACCTGATACGGTTCGATGCCATCGACACGGCCCCCCTCTACCACCTTACGCAAGGGTGCCGGTTCAAGGTATTGTGCGACGTGGACAATCCGCTGACGGGTCCGAAGGGAGCTGCGGCTGTTTTCGCGCCGCAGAAAGGGGCCGACGCGGCTGCGGTCGCCCTACTCGAAGCGGGAGCGGAACACTTCGCCGCGAAAGCCGCAGCGGCGACCGGGCACGACTGCCGCGCGGTAGCCGGAAGCGGTGCTGCGGGCGGCATCGCCTGGGCGCTGAAAACTTTCTGCGGAGCCGACTTCATCCCCGGTGCGGCCTCCATTGCCGCGCTGACCGGTACCGACGCGGCCATACGCAAGGCTGCGCTCGCAGTCACCGGCGAGGGGCGGTTCGACAGCCAGAGTCTCCACGGCAAGGTAGCCGGCCATATAGCCTCGTTCGCACATGCCCACGGCATACCGACCATCGTCCTGTGCGGTTCGCGCGGAGAGGATATGACCGCCGACATCCTCGCTCCGGCAGGCATATCGGCTCTCTTCGCCCTGACCGACCGCGTTCCGCGGCACGAAGCCTTCACCCGCCCCGCCGAAAGCCTCGCGCGCCTCACCGCGGAAGTCTTCGGTTACCTGTTGGCCGAATAACTTCCCAACCGCCGGCGCGATTCCAATCGGAGGCTTCCCTGTCAATCGATGATTTCCGCCCCTGCAAAATCATCGCCCATAAAACGATACTCGTACACGCGGGTAAGGCGGTCTCCTTCAAGCCGTTCATATGCGGTCGAATCGAGCAGAAAAGCCGATTCATCCCCTGCCCGCTGCACGAACTCCCGCTCCCCCTGCGACACCTTCACCCACGTATCGTCACCGAGGCAGAAGGGCCCGGGAAAGAGGCCGAATCCGGCAAAACTAACTTCATGACGTCCGCCAACGGCGACCGTAAAGGCCTCCTCTACAGGCGGGGGCGTCAGGTCGTACTGCGCGGAATGAAATTCCACGGTTACAGACTCGGATGTCCCGTTCACATAACGATAACAGGATGTGCAAACATAATCGACATGTTCTCCCTTTCCGCCCTCTTCCTCCTGCGGTGCCGGCCGCTTGTCGCAACCCGCAACGAGCGCCGCCGCACACAGCACCGCCCACAACAAACACCGATTTCGTCTCGTTTCCATAACGCACTGTTTTTAATTCATTGTTTCTCTATAATTTGAAAAAAGAGCCGGCGTCATGTGTTCCACACCATACCGCCGATAAGACAACATACAAGTTCATGTGATTTTTCTACAATCCCCGGTTCCTTCAGACTAAACAATGATAAGCAAAATAACATTACCGACAAAAGAAAGATGCCGCTAAAGCACAAACCACAGTTAAGACCCGCACATCAATAAATTACCCGTCTGTACTTTTCATAATACGGCCATCTGCTGTTACTGTGCCTCCTCCCTGAAAAATGTGATTTTATAACACCTTTTATATTTAGGGTTTAAAATAAAACCGTTAAATTTGGAGGCGGATTGAAACCAATATTTAAAAACAAATAACGAACTGACATCATGAACAAACGGCTTGTGGAATGTGTCCCCAACTTCAGCGAGGGGCGCGACATGGGTATCATCAAGGAGATAACCGACGCCATCACCTCCGTGGAGGGCATCAAATTGCTGGACGTAGACCCCGGCCAGGCGACCAACCGGACGGTGGTGACTTTCGTGGGCGAACCCGAAGCGGTGGCCGAGGCGGCTTTCCGCGGCGTGAAGAAGGCTTCGGAGGTCATCGACATGCGTCATCACAAGGGAGCGCACCCGCGCATCGGGGCGACGGACGTGCTGCCGATTATTCCGGTGGCGGGCATCACCCTCGAAGAGTGCGCCGAAATAGCCCGCACGCTGGCCAAACGGATATACGACGAACTCGGCATCCCGACCTATAATTACGAAGCGGCGGCGCAGCGCCCCGAAAGGCGCAACCTCGCCGTATGCCGCAAGGGCGAATACGAAGGGCTGGAGAAGCGAATTTCCGACCCGAACGAAGCGCCCGACTTCGGCCCCGGCAAATACACCGAACAGGCGGCCCGCAGCGGCGCGACGGTCGTGGGCGCACGCGATTTCCTCATCGCCGTGAACTTCAACCTCAACACCACCTCCACCCGCCGCGCCAACGCCATCGCATACGACGTGCGCGAGAAGGGCCGGCCGATGCGCGAAGGCGGTTCGCCCGTAGGGAAGCCGCTGAAGGATGCCGAAGGCAACACGATTATGATACCCGGCACACTCAAGGGCACGAAGGCCATCGGCTGGTTCATTCCCGAATACGGCGTGGCCCAGGTTTCGATGAACATCACCGACATCAAACAGACCCCGCTCCATGTGGCGTTCGATGAAGTGTGCCGCGCTGCGGCAGCCCGCGGCGTCCGGGTGACGGGAACGGAAATCGTCGGCCTCGTACCGAGAAACTCCCTCATCGAGGCGGGCAAATATTTCCTGCGCAAACAGCAGCGCTCGACGGGCGTATCGGAAAGCGAGCTGCTCAAAATCGCCATCCACAGCATGGGACTGAGCGACCTGGCACCCTTCAAACCCGAAGAGAAAGTCATCGAATACCTGCTCGAAGCAGAGAACAAGAAAAACCGGCTGATAGACCTGACCTGCAAAGGATTCGCCGAAGAGACCGCGAGCGAATCTCCCGCACCGGGCGGCGGCTCCATCTCGGCATACGCCGGTGCGCTGGGCGCCGCGCTGGGCACCATGGTCGCCAACCTCTCCTCGCACAAGGCCGGGTGGGACGCCCGCTGGGAGGAGTTCTCCGACTGGGCCGACAAGGGGCAGGCGCTCATGAGCGAACTGCTCATGCTCGTGGATGAAGACACCGAAGCGTTCAACCGCATCATGGACGTCTTCGCCATGCCCAAGGGAACCGATGCCGAAAAGGCCGCCCGCTCCAAAGCCCTTCAGGAGGCCACGCTCTACGCGACGCAGGTGCCCCTGCGGACGATGAAGGCATCGGTGAAGGTCTTCGACATCGTGAAGGCGATGGCCGCCCAGGGCAATCCCAATTCGGTATCCGACGCCGGCGTCGGTGCCCTGATGGCCCGTTCGGCCGTACTCGGCGCCATGCTCAACGTAAAAATCAACGCCGCCGGCCTCAAAGACCGCAGCGTTGCGGAAGAACTCATCGGCGAGGCGGAACGCATCGCACGCGAGGCCGAAAAGCTCGAAAAAGAGGTGCTGGAGATAGTACACGAGAATCTTTACGCTGCAGGAGATTGCGAAGCTGCTTGCCGACAAACGACTCTCTGTTGCGCAAATTGCCGAAGAGCTTTCGTTTTCTTCAGCGTCTTACTTTACGAGATACGTCAAGAAACACTTCGGCATGTCGCCCAAAAAATTCCGCAACACACAGGCAACACTTTGATTACGGAAAAAATCCAGCTTTTTCCATCTCGCAAGTGGATTAATAACAGTTCATTTATAGCTTTTTGTATAGGAAGAATTTGCGATGTCAGTACTGGAAAACAACATGGAATTCGCTCCACATCTGCTAGATTCCGACAAAAAATGTGGATTTGATTCCACATCCTCGTCACAATAGCCGATGTTTCTAAACGTAGAACAAATACACTTTATATATCGTATTTAAGCTTTTATCGAGCCAAAATCCGCACAGAAAAAAGACGGTTTTGATTTTCTAACTGCTGAGTCTGTCGGTGAGTGAAATTTCCGTCAACGGCGGAAATTGGCATAAAGGTTACGCGAACACGCCTTTTTGAAGTTCACGCGCTTTCCAAGCGTAATTGTCTACGGCGACTACATTCCGAAAACGCCGATCTGTCATCGTCACAACGATTATTGGTGAGCGGAGTCTGAAATGACCGACCTCTTTGCC
>OGXJ01000715.1_pt1 | contig 26160 bp, 24 predicted proteins | sample 1576231 | NCBI WGS metagenome assembly OGXJ01 (sample SAMEA3541539, study PRJEB24748) | human gut metagenome | biome: human gut; feature: human-associated habitat; material: faeces | place: China | collected 2012
TAAATTCATATTTATGCTCGAGTTATGCATGGGATACGGCAGTTAATTTCATACAGAATAATAGTACGGCTAAAAATTATGCTACAAGTATAGAAGGATTTAACGGAAACTGGAATTCACAGGAAGTAAAAGACCCGAGTGGAAATGTAATTAAACCAGCTGGGACTAGCCAACAATTAAATACGGGGCTTACAACTCAATTCTGCAATATATTTGATATGGGAGGCAATGAAGCAGAGTTTACTACTGAATTAAATCCAGGTACTTCCGAGACGGTTGTGCTTCGTGGTGGTGCTTACAGCTACTACGACGGTCCAGCAGGCTACCGTTGGGACTATCGTTCAGGCGCTAACGACGGGTTCCGTGCCACTTTATTCTTAAAGTAGGTAAGCGCTAAATAAAACAGCGTATTGTTCTTCCCCATATTTTATAGTAGGATAAGATCTATGAAATATGAGGAGGAATTTTTTTATGGCGAGAGTTTATAGCGATGAAGAAAAAGAAGAATATTTAGCGGAATATCACGAGAGCGGGAAGAGTAAAAGCGAGTTTTCGAGAGAAAAAGATATTCCAACAACATTTCGAAGGTGGATAGATAATGAAAATAAATCAACATATTGAATGATTGATTTAAACAAGTTAGATAAAGAAAAACCACCAGTAATGACAAGTATAATAAAACCAACAGTTTTTGTAAGTAGCAAAATAAAAATAGAACTTCAAGAGGGATATGATAAAAATTTGGAATAAAAATAATACCCCAGAAATTTAAGCAAAACTTAAAAATCTGGGCTTATTTTGCGCCGTTTTATTGAGCGCTTACTAATAATTTAGCTTTCAATTTTAATACCCTGTATTTTTATATATTTTTCATTGATAAATCTCCTAAAATATGATATAGTTTGCAATGAAAAATAACAACAAAATATAAGAAACAAAAGGAGAACATAATGTTATTAGCACTTTCTGGTATTACTGGAGTTGGGAAGAGTTTTTATGCAGAAGAAATTGCAAAAAAGCTTGATTTCAAAAAGGTACATACTATAAGAACAAGAACTATGAGAATAGGTGAACAAAACGGAAAAACTGGACTTTTTATGACTTATGAAGAGTTACAAAAACTCAAAGATGATGGGAAAATTGCTTACGATTTTGATGTGTTTGGTGGTACATATGCATATAAAAAAGATGAAATTTTATCTAATGAAAATTATGTGTTTGAAATGTATTATACTACTATTCAAGACTGGAAAAGAATAAGACCAGATATTGTCACTATTTATATATTGCCAAATGATATAAATGTGGCACTAGAACAAGTAAAGAAAAGAAATTTAACACCAGAGAAAGAAAACGAGAGAATTAAAGAGACAGAAGAACAATATAAAAATTTTATGAGTGATAAGAAATTACAAGATATGTTTGATTACATAATATATAATAATTATGATGAAAAATCAGAAGAGGAACTTATTAAATTGATTGCAAGTAAAATGAAATCAGATAAATACTAAAAATGAAAGGATTAATATGGATATATTTTTTAAAAGTGATGAAAATTTTGACAAAATAATTGCAGACACCCTAAAAGGGAAAAAAATAGTAAAAGCAAACCAAATTACAACTGGCTGGACCAACATAGTATATGAGGTTGAAACTGATGATGGAAACTATTTCTTTAGATTTCCACGTGATGAATTCTGGTCTAGAACTATTGTAAAGGACTGTGAATTTGCAGGTTACATATATAATAAAACAGATTTTAATACTAGTAAGCTAGAACTAAAATATTATAATGGTAAACCATTTAGTGTACATAAAAAAATAAAAGGCACTCCACTTGCTAAGAAGATGGATTCACTTAGTGATAAAGAAGTTGAAAATGTTGGAAATGAAATTGCAAAATTTATGTATGAATTGCATAATTTAGATTTCAATAAAGATGAAGTATTTAATACAAGAAATATTGGCTTGAAACTACCAGATTTCCTAGACGAACTTTTAAGTTTGCATTTAAGTGAAGATGATATAAAATTCTGGAAAGAGAGTAAAATAGATGATAGTTGCAATAACTTGGTTCATGGTGATTTGAACCCAAGCAATGTATTGTTAGATGATAATAATAATGTTGCTGCTATTATAGATTTCGGATTTGGTGGTTTTGGAGATAAATATGATGATATTTCTAGAATAATTGGAAGATGCCCAGAAAAATTTAAAAATGGCATTGTAAAGAGTTATGAGTCATACTCAAAAGCACCAGTCAACATGGAGATTTTAAATGATAAAATTGATAAGTGGAACAATATAGATAAAGGATATATAAATTATATGAGAAGTATAGGAATATACGAATAGTTTTGGAGGTATAATTTTTGGATAGTAATAGATTATTAATAATAGATGGAAACAGCATTATGAATAGGGCTTTTTATGGAATAATGAGCTCTAAATCTTTGATGTCTGCTGATGGTAAATATACGAATGCTGTATATGGATTTTTATCAATTTTATTTAAAGATTTAGAAGATTTAAAACCAGATTATATTGCAGTTGCCTTTGATTTGAAGGCTCCAACTCACAGACACAAGATGTATAAAGAATACAAAGGTACTCGCCATGCGATGCCACAAGAACTTGCTGAGCAAATGCCTGTTATTAAAGAAGTTTTAAAAGCAATGAATATAGCAATAATCGAAAAAGAGGGCTATGAGGCAGATGACGTTATAGGAACTATTTCTAAGCAAGCATCTGATGCCGGACATTATGTTACTATTCTTTCTGGAGATAGAGATAACTTTCAACTTGCAAGTGATAAAGTTACAATTCGTATTCCTCGTACTAAAATGGGCAAGACCGAGACAGAGGATTATGATGATTCTAAGATAATCGAAGAATATGGAGTTAAACCAGTTCAGCTAATTCAAGTAAAAGGCTTGATGGGAGATACATCTGATAATATTCCAGGAGTTCCAGGAGTGGGAGAAAAGACTGCTCTAAAATTAATTAAGGAATATGAAAATATAGATAATTTGTATGAAAAATTGGAGGCTGGACAAGCAGATGATATCAAAGGAGCATTAAAAACTAAACTTGAAAATAACAAGGATTTAGCAATGCTATCTAGAACTCTTGGAACTATTCTAAGAGATGCACCACTCGGAGTTAATATAGAAGATTTAAGGACTAAGGAGTGGGATAAAGAAGCAGTAACAAATAAATTTAAAGAGCTTCAATTTAATCGATTTATAGAAAGATTTGATTTGAATGGACTTGGTACACCAAAGAAAGAAGCTAAGATTGAAGATTCATTTACATTAGTAGAGTTAGATAAAAATACTTTAAAAGACGAGCTTTCAAAGATTAATGATAAATTTATTTATTATATCGAAAAAGAAAAGATTGAAGATGAAAGTGCAATTATAAAAGACACTTTTAAATCATTATATTTTTATAAAGATAAGAAGGTATTTTATGTAAAAGATTTTGAGTTAACTCCTGAAATTATTAATATCTTTGCAGACGAGAAAATAGACAAAATAAGCTATAGAACTAAACCAGACTATATCATTCTTAAAGAACATGACTGTGAATATAATAACATAAAATATGATGCAGAGATTGCCGGATATAATCTAAACCCAACAGATAAAAACAATATTGAAGAAATGTCTAAAAAGTATTTAGAATTAGATATGGATGAATATTTAGAAAATGAATTTAATGGCACAGATGAGAAGAAGAGTGACCAGATGAATTTATTTGATAATTTAGAACAAAAAGATGATAAAGTCGACGAAAGAAGCAAATATCAGAGTGCTTTAATTTGTTATGCAATAGCAAAGCTAGAAGAAGTTACAACAAAAAAACTAGAAGAAGCAGGTTCATTAAGCCTATTTAGTAATATCGAAATGCCGTTAGTACCAGTATTGGCACAAATGCAATTTAATGGAATGATGGTAGATGAAAGTGAATTAAAAGATTTTGGAGATACATTAAAAGCCCAAGTAGAAACCTTATCACATGAAATATGTGATTTAGCAGGAGAAGAATTTAATGTAAATTCTCATCAACAATTAGGAAAAATATTATTTGAAAAATTACAATTACCAGTTTATAAAAAGACTAAAAATGGCTACACAACTGATGTTGAAGTGTTAGAAAAGTTAAAAGGCCAACATCCTATTATAGAAAAAATATTGGAATATAGAACACTTGCTAAATTAAATTCTACTTATGTTGAGGGGTTAATTCCTTATATAAATCCTAAAACTAAGAGAATACACTCGAGCTTCCATCAAATAATTACTGCAACAGGAAGAATAAGCAGTACAGAGCCAAATTTACAAAACATTCCTACTAGAGCAGAATTAGGAAAGCAAATAAGAAAAGCCTTTAAACCTGCAGAAGGAAATATTTATATAGATGCAGATTATTCTCAAGTAGAATTAAGAGTGCTTGCACATATTTCACAAGATGAAAATATGATACACGCATTTAATCACGGAGAAGATATTCACAAACAGGCTGCATCAAAGGTTTTAGGAATTCCAATTGAAGAAGTTACAAAGGAGCAAAGGTCATCTGCAAAGGCTGTAAACTTTGGAATAGTGTATGGAATAAGTGACTTTGGACTTGCAAATCAGTTAGGAGTGAGCAACAAACAAGCTAAAGAATACATTAATCAGTACCTTGAAAAATATCAAGGAATAAAACACTTCATGAATGATATAGTAGAAAGTGCAAAGGCAAAGGGATATGTAGAAACTCTTTTTGGAAGAAGAAGATACATTCCAGAAATAAAATCTTCAAATTATATGGTAAGACAATTTGGAAGTCGTGTTGCTATGAATACTCCAATACAGGGAACAGCAGCAGATATTATGAAAATTGCTATGATAAATGTAAATAAAACATTGAAAGAAAAGAATATTAATGGTAAAATTGTACTGCAAATACATGACGAATTGTTATTAGAAGTTAGCAAAGAAGATAAACAACAGGCAAAAGAAATTCTAAAACAATGCATGGAAAATGCAATGAAATTATCGGTTCCACTAGAAGTTGAAATATCTGAGGGTGAGGACTGGTATGAAGTAAAATAAACAAAGGAGAGTAGATGTAATTTGAAAAAACAATATAAGGTTATAGTGGGTGTTCTAATTGGTATTATACTACTTATAACTATTATAAAAGTATTTAACATAAAGCAAATTATATTACAAAAAATATATCCTAAAAAGTACTCAGAATATGTAGAAAAATATGCACAAGAATTTAACGTGGATCCATTACTGATTTTTTCCATGATAAAAGCTGAAAGTAATTTTAAAGAAAAGGCTAAATCATCGAGCGGAGCTAAGGGATTAATGCAGTTAATGGAGGCCACGGCAAACGAAATTGCTGATAAAATAGATGAACCGTTGGTTGAAGAAGAAAGCTTATTAGAGCCAGAAAAAAATATAATGATTGGCACAAAATACTATTCGGAATTATTAAAAAATTTTGACGGAAATATGTTACTTGCAATCACGGCATATAATGCTGGAATGGGAAACGTAAATCAATGGATTAGAGATGGAATAATAAAAGCTGATGGGAGTGACATAGAGAACATTCCATATAAAGAAACAAATATGTATGTTAGGAAGATTATTAATAATTATAGAATGTACCAGACTATTTATGAAGGAGCATAACAAAAGATGAAGAAAAAGCAAATAACAATAAGCGTGTACCAAATTTTCATAGCATTGATGGTAATAATTGCAATAATAGTAACTGCTTCGATTGTTAAGAAACATGTACCAAAAACAAATAGAATTGCGACTGGAAAGGCCAGTGACTTTAATGGTAGTGGAACGAGTGATGATCCATATAAAATAGAGAACATAGAGGACTTATTAAAATTATCAGAAAATGTAAATAGCGGAATTACATATAGCAACCAGTATTTTGAACTTACAAATAAGCTAGATTTTCAAAGTGATGAGTCATATAAAAATCCAAAAGCTAAGTATGATGACGTAAATAAAGATGGCAAAGTTGAAGATATAAAAACAGAGCTGACTACTGCAAACGGTTTTTTGCCGATTGGAGACTCAGAACATGCATTTGAGGGAATATTTAATGGAAATGATAAAACAATAAGAAATTATTCTGTAAATATAACTCAAGGTGCAGAAAATAATGTATTAGTTGGAATATTTGGTAATAATAAAGGTAGAATAATAAATTTAAAAGTGACAGCAACAATTTCAGTGGATGAAAACATTGAAAATACAAAAGTATTAATTGGAACTATATCAGCTAAAAACTCTGGGATAATTCAGACTTGCAAAACGGAGGGAACAATAACAGCAAATATTAACGCAGATAGTTCAAACATAGAAGTTGCTGGAATTTGCGCAGAAAATAGCGGAAAAATAATTGATACAGCAAATAGCATTGCAATTATATCAAATCAATTAAAAGCTGGAATAGTTGCTTTAAATTATGTTGAAAATAATACAGAAAATAGTGGTGAAATTACAAACTGTACAAATGAAGGTAAGATTGAAGAACAAACAGGATCAAAATATTATACAGCTGGTATAGTTGCAGATAACCAAAATGGAAACATTACAAGTTGCACCAATAACGGAAAGATTGATGGAAAAATTGTTGGTGGAATTGTAGGAAAATCAACGGGATACATAGTTGCTTGTCAGAATACTGCAGAAATAAGTAACTTAAAAGAAAATTCAAATGATGAAGAATTTGCAGGCGGAATTGTTGCAATATTAGAAACAGCTACAATAGAAAATTCTAAAAATACTGGAAATGTAATTGGAAGTACTAATATTGGAGGAATAGCAGGAGAAAGTAAAGGAACAATTACACAATGCCGAAATGATGGACAAGTATCTAAAGTTGTAGGAGTTATATGTAAAACTGTAAATTTAGGTGGATTAGTCGGAAAAAATGGTGAAGCAGCTAGATTATCAAATTCAAAAAATCATGGAAATGTAAATTCCGAAACAGATACTTTGGTTAATCTAGGAGGAATTTGCGGAATTTTGTATAATAATAGTATAGTAGAACTTTGTGAAAATAATGGAGCTATAAGTGGTTCTGGAAAAGAAATTATACCAAATGAAGATACAAACACTAACTGTGCATCTTGTACAAGCAATAATGGTGGAAGTGCTTCAACAGACGACTTTGGACAATTAAACATTGGAATCATTTATGGAAAATATCAAGAAATATAAATTATTAAAGAAGGGAAGATAATATTTATGGCTATATTAGTTACAGGAGGTGCTGGCTTTATTGGAAGCCACACAGCAGTTGAGTTATTAAATTCAGGAAAGGATATTGTTATAGTAGATAATTTTTCTAACAGTAAGCCAAAGGCTTTAGAAGCTATTAAGAAAATTACTGGAAAAGATTTTAAATTTTATGAAATAAATTATTTGGATAGAGAAAAGTTAGAAAAGGTATTCGAAGAAAATGATATTGAGGCAGTTCTAAACTTTGCAGGTTATAAATCTGTTGGAGAGTCTGTTAGAAAGCCATTAGAATATTATGATAACAACATTTCTGGATGTCTTGTATTATTAGAAACAATGCAAAAATATGGAGTAAAGAAATTCGTATTCAGTTCATCTGCAACAGTATATGGAGAGCCAGAAAGAATTCCGCTAACAGAAGATTGTAAAACTGGTGGAACAACAAATCCATATGGAACATCAAAATTATTCATAGAGCAAATACTTAAAGATTTATATGCATCAGATAATTCATGGGATATTTGTATATTAAGATATTTCAATCCAGTAGGAGCTCATGAAAGCGGATTAATTGGGGAAGAACCACAGGGAATACCAAACAATTTAATGCCATATGTAGTAAGAGTTGCATCAGGAGAATTAAAAGAATTATCTATATTTGGAAATGATTACGATACTCCAGATGGAACAGGTGTTAGAGACTATATTCATGTTGTAGATTTAGCAAAAGGACATTTAGCAGCACTAAATAAACTAGATAAAGAAGGAAAAGGCTTATATATTTATAATCTTGGAACAGGAACTGGATACAGTGTTTTAGACATGGTAAAATCTTTCGAAGAAATTACTGGAAATAAAGTTCCATATAAAATAACACCAAGAAGACCGGGAGATATTGCAACATGTTATTCAGACACTAAAAAGGCAAAAGAAGAACTTGGTTGGGAAGCAAAAAAAGGAATAAAAGAAATGTGTGAAGATTCTTGGAACTTCATACAAAAGAATAAATAAAATGTAGAAATATAAAGGAGTAATGTATATGCATAGTCAAATGCTTACATCTAGACTTGGAGCAGAATTAATAAGCTACAAGCTAGATGGCATAGAAAAAATACACCAAGGACAAGATTGCATAGATGAGAATGGGAGAGTCTACTGGAAACGTCATTTTCCAGTACTATTTCCAATTGTGGGAAAGTTAAAACAAAACAAGACAATTATAAATGGCAGGACATATGAAATGGGACAACATGGATTTGCTAGAGACATGGAGTTTGAACCTGTTACAAAATTGGATAATTTTCACTCATATGTTTTAAAAAGTAATCCCAGCACTTTTGTAAAATATCCATTCGATTTTTCTTTATATGTAACATATAGAACCGATGAAAACAAACTTACAACAATGTATAAAGTTGTAAATGAAGGCGATAACAATATGACATTTGGAATAGGCGGACATCCGGCTTTCAAAATAGATCAACGAGATTTATACAGTGATGAATACTATTTGGAATTCGAAGAAGATGAGAATAAAATACATTTCTTATATCTTGTTGATGGTTTGATTGGAACAGAATATGCCAGAAATATAATGCAAGATTTAAGAAGAATACCAATAAATCAAGATTCTTTCAAGAATGATGCTATAATAATGAAAGGTTTGACTTCTCATAGAGTTAGTCTAAAAAAGAAGACTGAAAACAAGACTTTGTTAACAATGGACTTTGAAGGATTTCCATATTTAGCTGTATGGTCAAAACCAGGAGCACCATTTATCTGCTTAGAACCATGGTATACAACAGCAGATGCAATAAAATCGACTGGTGTATTTACGCAAAAGACAGACATGTTAACATTAGCACCAAGAAAAGAGTTTGAATGTAAATATACTGTTGAATTCTTTAACTAGTAGTTGAAAAATAGCTGAGAAGAATTATAAGAAAGGGATTTTATCAAAATGACCAAAATTATATTTATAATTATTGAATTAATTGTTCTTGGAATTTCTGTAATAATGATATATGATGCTAGAAAGATAGCAACAAAAACATTTAGCTCAAACGAGACAAACGAAACAACGAAAGTATTGAAAATAGTTGGCTTTATTGCTCTAATAATAAGCCTATTAATGATATATATTACAAAAATAAAAATGTAAAATAAAATATTGATACTCTTTAATAGAAAAATGTGAAACAAAATCAATAAAAATTGATAAAAATGTTTCACATTTTAAAGTTTTGCTGAAAATTGAAATACACATATGTCGAAATTTGACAGATGATTTTTCTTGACTTTATGTGTAGTTTAGATATAATAAAAAAAGTTATTTCATAAAAGTTTTATTTTTTATTTTGTATCAAATCTATTGATTTTTTCAATTAGCCATTCTGGTAAATATTTTCTACATACAATTTTATTAAACTTTTAATAACTAAATTTAGGTATAGCAATTTTTGTTGTACAAACTTAAGGAGGTTTATATATGCCAAATGAAAAGAAAAGCATATTGCAACCAAAGAATGATGTAGTGTTTAAAGCACTATTTTCAAGAGGAAAACCAAGGATTACACAGGCTATGCTGGAGGCTATTTTAAAGATGAAAATAGACAAGCTGGAGCTTGATAAAAGTACGGATTTACTAAATGAAAATGCAGATGATAAAAATGGAAGGTTAGATTTAAGAGCAATAATTAATGGGAATACTGAATGTGACATAGAGGTACAACTCACTTCAAATGATAATATAGCTGAGAGATTTGTATATTATTGGGCAAAAATGTATGCTGCAAATTTAAAAATTGGAGATACATACAGTGATTTAAGAAAAACAATATCAATAATAATTTTAGATGATGATTTTAAATTAACCAAAAATCTTGGAAAACCGCAGACAACATGGAAAATACGAGAGAGCGAAAATACACATCTTATATTGACAGATTATTTTGAAATTATTATAATAGAGATACCGAAGGTACTAAAAGCATACCATAAAAATCCAAATGACGAAGTACTACAATGGATGCTTTTTCTAGACAATCCGGAAAAAGAGGAGGTAACTCGTATAATGGAAGAAAATAAAGATATTAAGGAAGCCAAAGAAGAATTAGACAGAATAAGTCAAGATGATATATTGAGAAGGAAAGCCTTAAATAGAACACTTGAAATAGCTGACAGATTACAATTAAAAAAAGAAGCAGAAGAAGCATTGGAAAAAGGGAAAAAGGAAAAAACTAACGAGATTGTAAAAAGAATGAAAGATGCTGATTTATCTATAGAACAAATAGCTCAAATAGTGAAATTAAAAGTTGATGAAGTAAAAGCAATATTAAATGAGAAAAATTAGGTATTTTTACTATAGCGAAAGATATACATATGGCTATTAAAAACTGAAAGTGAACTAAATCAATGGAATTTATTTAATTCTATTGATTTTTCTGTATAAAATATGTTATTATAGTAACATAATAATTAAAAGCAAAGAACAAGAGGAGTAAGTTTGGAACATCTATCCAGAGAAAAGAAGAAAAATGCTGAGATCTTCTTATAGAAAGTTAAACTGAATGTAGCTTGGGAGCTGATATATAGAAATAATAGTAAATATATCCGTGTAGTTTACGTTACAAAACAAATGAGATGTATATTTTATAGAAAGTATACAAATAAGGTGGTACCGCGAGAAATATTCTTGCCCTTAACTAAATTTAGGTTAAGTGGCAATTTTTTGTTTTATATGAAAAATGCTACTGTAACTAAAAAACAAAATATTTAAAGAAGGGATGATGTTTTATGAGTAAACACGAACTAGAAGGAAAATTTAACCCAAAAGATTTTGAAGATGAAATTTATGAGAATTGGGAGAAGAAGGGCTATTTTAAACCTAGCAATGATAAGTCTAAAAAGCCATATACAATAGTAATTCCACCACCAAACATTACTGGTAGATTACACATGGGACATGCTTTAGATGAGACATTGCAAGATATATTAATTAGATATAAGAGAATGGCTGGATTTAATGCTCTTTGGGTTCCAGGAACAGACCATGCTTCTATTGCAACAGAGGCTAAGATTGTTGCTAAATTAAAAGAAGAAGGAATTACTAAGGAAGACTTAGGCAGAGAAGAATTCTTAAAAAGAGCTTGGGACTGGAAAAAGGAGTACGGTGGAATAATCACAAAGCAAATTAGAAAACTTGGAAGTTCTTGCGATTGGTCAAGAGAAAGATTTACTCTAGACGAAGGGCTTTCTAATGCTGTTCAAACTGTATTTATTAATTTGTATAATAAAGGACTAATATACAGAGGCGAAAGAATGATAAACTGGTGTCCAACTTGTCATACATCAATTTCAGATTCAGAAGTCGAATATGAGCAAGAACCTACACATTTGTGGCATATTAAATATCCAATAAAGGGTGAGGAAGGAAAATATTTAATAGTTGCTACAACAAGACCAGAAACAATGCTTGGAGACACTGGTGTTGCAGTAAATCCAAATGATGAAAGATATAAGGCTTACATTGGAAAGACAGTTGTGCTTCCAATAGTAGGAAGAGAAATTCCAATAATTGCAGCAGATTTCGTTGAGACAGAGTTCGGAACAGGTGCGGTAAAGCTTACTCCTGCACATGACGTAAACGATTATCAAGCAGGACTAGATAATAATCTAGAAATGATAAAAGTATTTGATGAAAATGGAATAATGAATGATATAGTTCCTGAATTTGCAGGATTAGACATATATGAAGCAAGAAAACGTATAGTAGAGAAATTAAAAGAAATTGGTGCATTAATAAAAATAGAAGACTACACACATGATGTAGGAAAATGTTATAGATGCCATCAAACAATAGAGCCAATGATTTCAAAACAATGGTTTGTAAAAATGGAACCACTTGCAAAACCAGCAATTGAAGCCGTAAAAACAGGAAAAACAAGATTCATACCAGAAAGATTTGAAAAAACATATTTCAACTGGCTAGAAAACATCAAAGATTGGTGCATATCAAGACAATTATGGTGGGGACATAGAATACCTGCATATTACTGCGATGATTGTGGTGAAATAATGGTTGGAAAAGAAATGCCAGCAAAATGTGATAAATGTGGAAGCACACATCTACATCAAGATGAAGATACATTAGATACTTGGTTCAGCTCTGCATTATGGCCATTCTCAACACTTGGCTGGCCAGAACAAACAGAAGACTTCAAATACTTCTATCCAACTTCAACATTAGTAACAGGATATGACATAATATTATTCTGGGTAATAAGAATGATGTTCTCGGGAATAGAACATACAGGTGAAGTTCCATTTAAAGATGTATTAATACATGGAATTGTAAGAGATGCTCAAGGCAGAAAAATGTCTAAGAGCTTGGGAAACGGAATAGACCCACTAGAAATAATAGACAAATATGGAACAGACTCATTACGTCTATCATTAATAATGGGAATAACACCAGGAAATGACATAAGATACATGCCAGAAAAACTAGAATCAGCCTCAAACTTTGCAAATAAACTATGGAACGCATCAAAATTTGTTCTAATGAACGAACAATTTGGGGACGGAGAAGAAAATGTGCAATCATCAATAATGGACATAGACGTTTCGAAACTAGAATATGAAGATAAGTGGATTTTATCTAAATTAAATACTTTAATTAAAGAAGCAACTGCAAATTTAGACAATTTCGACATGGGAGTATATGCTCAAAAAATATACGATTTCACATGGAATGAGTTCTGCGATTGGTATATTGAAATTGTAAAACCTCGTCTATACAACAAAGAAAATACAGACGAAAAAGCTGTAGAATCAAGAATAACAGCTCAAAAAGTTCTAAACAAGGTATTGGGAGATATATTAAAATTATTACACCCAATTATGCCATTCATAACTGAGAAAATATATGATGAGCTATATACAAATGACGAAAGTATAATGATTTCTGCTTGGCCAACATATTGCGAGGAATATGAATTTGAGAAAGAAGAATATCATCTAGAAGAAATTAAGAAAATAATAATTCAAATTAGAAATACAAGAACAAACATGAATGTTCACCCATCTAAGAAATCAGAATTGATTTTTTTAATAGATGATGAAGAATACAAGACTTTAATAGAAAATTCTAAATCATGGCTTTAAAAACTTGGATTTGCTTCTAAAATAGAAATAGAAAAAGACGAAACAAACATACCAAAACATGTTGTAACAATGCTTGCAGACGGAATAAAAGCATTCATTCCATCAGAAGAACTGGTTGATTTAGCTGAGGAAAGGGCAAAGCTAGAGGCTGAAAAAACAAGACTTGAAGCAGAGGTTACAAGAAGTACAAAAATGCTTTCAAATTCTGGATTTATAAACAAGGCTCCAGAGGCTAAGGTTCAAGAAGAAAAAGAAAAAATGCAAAAATACAAAGAAATGCTAGAAGACACAATAAAGAGATTAGAGCAAATATAACAATATATTATCAATTAAATTTTTAAAAAATTAATTAAATAATTGTATAAAAAAATAGATAGTCTACAAAAATAATTCTAGAAAATAAAAAGAGATTTCTGAAAAAAATTTTATGAAAAGTGAAATTTTATATTCAGAATCTCTTTTTTTTATGCAGAAATTGTCCAAATAATAAATTTGAACTGACCTTTCAGTCTAAGGACATTTCCTACAATTTGTGGTATAAAAATATTGCAAATTCAAAGGAGGAATATATGTCAGAAAAATTATATGAAACAATAGAAATTACAGATTTAAAAGATATGCTGAACAAAACAAAAGAATTATATGGAGATAAACCAGCATATAAAATAAAGCAAAAAGATGAGAATACACAACCAAATTATAAGGTTATAACACATAAAGAAGTTAGAAATATGATAGATGCTCTAGGAACAGCATTAATAGATATAGGGCTTAAAGATAAAAGAATAGCGATAATAGGAGAAAACAGATATGAGTGGGAGATTGCATATCTTTCGGTAGTTTGTGGAACAGGAACAGTTGTACCATTAGATAAAGCACTTCCAGAAAACGAACTTGAAAATTTGATAGAACGCTCTGAGATTGAAGCTATTTTCTACTCTAGTAAATATGAAGAAATGCTAACAAAAATAAAAAGAAGTCCAGAGAATAAATTAAAACATCTTATATCGATGGATAATTTAGAAAATACAGATGGAATTTATTCAATGCAAGAATTGATAAAACAAGGTAAAGAGCTGGTAAAACAAGGTAACAAAGAGTTTATAGATGCAAAGATAAATGCTGACGAGATGAGTATAATGTTATTTACTTCAGGAACAACATCCAATTCAAAGGTGGTTGCGTTATCACATAAAAATATAAGCTCTAATTTGATGGCAATTGGGAGCGTTTTAGATGTGAATTCAACAGATACTATACTTTCAATATTGCCAATTCATCATGTTTTTGAGTGCACCGTAGGTTTTTTATTCTCACTTTATAAAGGCGCTCAAACAGTTTTCTGCGATGGAATAAGGCATGTTGTGGAAAATTTAAATGAATATAAAGTTACCGTTATGGCTTGTGTCCCAGGAATTTATGAGAGAATTTTTATGATGATTAGAAAGAACTTAGAAAAGCAAGGAAAATTAGAAGAAATATTAAGAAAAGAAGAAGAATATAAAAATTCATCAATGGAAGGAAGAAAACAGGCTTTTAAGGAAATTCACAATCTAATAGGCGGAAATATTAAATTGTTTATAAGTGGAGCAGCAGCTTTAGATTCAGAAATAGAAGCAAGATATAGGTTACTTGGAATAAATATTGTGCAAGGATATGGACTAACAGAAACGTCTCCAGTAGTTGCTGTTGGAACTAATAAAGAATATAAAACAGGCTCGATTGGTAAGGCTATTCCAGGAGTAGAAGTTAAGCTTGCAAATACAGATAAAGATGGAATGGGAGAATTATTGGTAAAAGGTCCAAACGTTGCACTATGCTATTATAATGATGAACAAGCTACCAAGGAGGCCTTTGAAGGAGAATGGTTTCATACAGGAGATTTAGCTAAAATAGATGACGAAGGCTACATATTTATCTGTGGCAGAAAGAAGAGCGTAATAGTACTAAAAAATGGTAAGAATATATTTCCAGAAGAAATGGAATGTTTGGTAAACAAGATAGAAGGAGTAAAAGAATCTTTTATATTTGGAAAGCAACAAAGTAGTGATAAAAATGATATTAAGATAAATGTAAAAATAGTATTTGACAGAGAGATTTTAAAAGATGTTTATGGAGCAACTACTGATGAAGAAATACGAAAAACATTAGCAGGAAAGGTAAAGACAATTAACACGCAAATGCCAAAGTATAAAGCAATTAGAGGCATAATTTTGACGGAAGAACCATTAATAAAAACAACAACGAATAAGATAAAGAGGCAGGCAAATCTAGATGAAATTAATAAATCTGAAAACTAATAAATTAGGCCAAAATTTTAAGTATTATGAGAAAATAGATTCAACGCAAAGTGAAATTTGGAGACTTGTTGACTCCAATAAGATAACAGATGGAATGCTTGTGATGAGCAATATTCAGACCAATGGGCAGGGAACTCACGGAAGAGTATGGCACACAGACGAAACTGAAAATATTGCCTTTTCTTTCTATGTAAAGATAAATGACAAACCAGAGAGATTAGAAGGAATAACAATAGACATGGCCACAATAATACAGAAAATATTTGAAGATTTGTATAAAGTGAAACTTACAATAAAGAATCCAAATGATCTAATGCTTAACAACAAAAAAGTTGGAGGAATATTAACACAATCTAAAGTGGAGAATGGAATAACTAAATTTTTAGTTATTGGAATTGGAATAAATACTTGCAAAATACACTTTTCAGAAGATATAAAGCAAATTGCAACATCAATAAAAAAAGAAACTGGAATTGACATTGATAGAGAAAAAATAATATCAGAATTTTGTAATAGATTTGAAAAAGTGCTAGAGACAAGGCTGTTCAGTAATGAAAATAATGGTTGAGGAATATTTATAAATTCATTGTTCCAATTGTAAGAAAGGAGTAAGATACACTATGAAAATTGGATTTTTATTTTCTGGGCAAGGCTCACAATCTGTTGGAATGGGCAAAGACCTGTATGAAAATTTTATAGAAATAAAAAAATTATATGAATACTCAGAAAAAATAACTGGAATAGATATTGCTAAAATTAGTTTTGATGGACCAGATGCTGAACTTAATAAGACTCAAAATACACAACTTGCCATTTTAATAGAATGTTTAGGAATATCGCAAATATTAAAGGAAAATGGAATTATACCAGATGCAATGGCAGGACTAAGCCTTGGAGAATATACAGCTTTAATAGAAGATGGCATTTTTAATCTAGAAGATGGGATAAATATAGTTTCTAAAAGAGGGAAAATAATGCAAAATTTTACTCCGAAAGGAAATTGGAAAATGGCTGCAATACTTGGCTTAGATGATGAAAATGTAGAAGAAATTTGCAAAAATATTTCATCTGGTTTTGTAAAGCCAGCAAACTATAATACACTTGGACAAGTTGTGGTTTCTGGCGAAGAACAGGCTGTGTTAAATGCTGGAGAAGAGGCAAAAAAAGCAGGTGCTAAGAAGGTAAGTCTGCTTAATACTACTGGACCATTTCATACAGAAAAATTAAGTGAATGTTCAATAGAATTGAAGAAGGAATTAGATAAGATAAGTATAAACTCGAAAAATTCTATAGTAATAAAGAATTTAGATGGAAAGTATTATGAAGAAAAAGACAATATATCTGAGATTTTGGCAAAACATATAATGAATCCAGTAAGGTTTACGGAATGCTTAAAAACTATGTATGAAAGTGGAATAGACACATTTATAGAAATTGGCCCAGGAAAAACTTTAAGCGGTTTTGTAAAAAGAATGAAGTTTGAAAATGTAAAAATAATGAACATAAATGATGTATCAAGCTTAGAACAAGTGATTAAGGAGGTTAAAGAGAATGGCTAAAGTAGCATTTATAACAGGAGCAACCAGAGGGATTGGAAAACAAATTGCAATAGAATTTGCAAAAGATGGTTATGACATTGCATTTAATTATAGAAAAGAAAATGAAGATTTAGAAAATGTAAAGAAACAGATAAAAGAGTTAAATGTAAGATGCTTGCCAGTAAAAGGTGATGTATCAATTTTTGATGATACTGCAAATATGGTAAACCAGATTATAAATGAATTTGGAAAGATTGATGTTTTAGTAAATAATGCAGGGATCACAAAAGATGCATTATTGATGAGAATGAAAAAAGAGGATTTTGAAGATGTTATAAATGTTAATCTTGTAGGCACATTCAATGTAACAAAAAACGTAATACCATACATGATAAAACAAAGAAGTGGAAGAATTATAAACATTTCTTCGGTGGTTGGAGTGAGCGGAAATGCTGGTCAAACAAACTATTCGGCTTCTAAAGCAGGAATAATAGGATTTACAAAGAGTTTGGCAAAAGAAGTCGCAAGTAGAAACATTTTGGTAAATGCGGTAGCACCAGGATTTATAGAAACACAAATGACAGATGTTTTGAAACAAGAAGTAAAAGAAGAAATTGCAAAAAATATACCATTACGTAGAATGGGAACGCCAGAAGATGTGGCAAATGTTGTAAAATTTTTGGCAGGAGAACAAAGTTCATACATAACAGGACAGATTATTAATGTAGATGGTGGAATGTTAATGTAATTTGGCAAAAATAGAAAGACTTAACCAGTCTTATTTAAAATGCTGGTAAAGAGTAAAATCGGTTAGAGAGGAATGGAGAAAATGGATAAAAGAGTTGTTATAACAGGATTAGGTGCGATAACTCCAATTGGAAAAAATGTTGAGGAAAACTGGAATTCAATAAAGGAAAAGAAATGCGGAATAGATGAAATTACTTTATTTAATACAGAAAACTTTAAAACTAAGCTTGCTGCAGAAGTAAAAGAATACAATCCGCTTGAACACTTTGAAGCAAAGCAGGCAAAAAGATTAGATAGATATTCTCAATTTGCAATAATTGCAGCAAGAGAGGCTGTAAAATCTAGTGAAATTTCAAAAGAAAATACAGATTTTAATAGAGTTGGAATATTTGTAAGTTCAGGAATTGGAGGGCTTACTACTATTCAAGAACAATGTAGAATAGACAACGAAAAAGGCAATAAAAGAGTATCTCCAATGTTTATTCCGATGTCAATAGCAAATATGGCTGCTGGAAACATAGCAATTGAATTTGGGTTTAAAGGAGAGTCAATGTCTATTTTAACTGCTTGTGCATCTTCAACTCATGCTATAGGAGAAGCATATAAAACAATCAAATTAGGGTTAGAGGATGTTGTTATAGCAGGTGGAGCAGAAGCTGCTATATGTGAGGTTGGAATTGCTGGATTCGAAAATATGAAGGCATTATCATTTGAAACAGATAAAAATAGAGCAAGCATTCCTTTTGATAAGCAAAGAAACGGTTTTGTAATGGGAGAAGGTGCGGGAATTGTTGTGCTAGAAGAGCTAGAACATGCAAAACGTAGAAATGCAAAAATTTACGGAGAAATAATAGGCTTTGGTGCAACAACAGACGCATATCATATAACATCACCATGTCCTGACGGAGAAGGAGGAGCCTGTGCAATGCAAAGAGCCCTGGATGATGCCAAAATATCGGCAAATGAAGTAGATTATATAAATGCACATGGAACATCTACTCATTTAAATGATTTAACAGAGACCCTAGCAATAAAGAAAGTATTTGGAAACAATACTGATGTAATGGTAAGCTCAACAAAGGGCAATACAGGCCATCTGCTTGGAGCTGCGGGTGCAGTTGAAGCAATAATATGTACAAAAGCGATGGAGGAAGGAATTGTTCCACCAACTATAAATTATAAGGAAAAAGACGAAGAGTGCGACTTAAATTTAGTTGTCGGAGATTCAAAAAAAGAAAACTTAAACATAGTATTATCCAATTCATTGGGCTTTGGTGGACACAATGCCTGCATAGCAATAAAAAAGTTTGAAGATTAAAAATTAAGAAAGGAGTACGATTATTAAAATGGAATATGACAAAATAAAACAGTTAATGGAAGATATGGGAAATTCTAAGTTGACATCTATAGACATCGATTTTGCAGATGGAACAAAGATAAAAATGACAAAACAAAACAATCAGACAACAAAGGACAATTATTTTGTAGAGAAAAATAATAACAACCAAGAAAAAATAGAAAATTTGCAAGGGATTGTAGAAGAAAATTTTAGTCAAAAGACTGATTACCCAGAAAAAACAAAAGAAAAAAACAATATCGTTAAATCTCCTATGGTTGGAACATTTTATCTAAAACCTTCACCAACATCAAATGCTTATGTTGAAGTTGGAAAAGAAGTAAAAAAAGGAGATACACTTTGTATAATAGAGGCAATGAAACTAATGAATGAAATTGAATCAGATTATAATGGCAAAATAGAAAAAATATTGGTAGAAGATGGACAACCAGTAGAATATGGCACGCCACTATTTGAAATTGCTTAAAAATATTTCGCCCAAAAAAGGGCGTCCCTATTGGGCGAAAAGGAGGAAAAATGTTAGAGAAAGAAGATATAGAAAAAATAATTCCACAAAGGGATCCGTTTTTAATGATTGATGAGGTAGAAGAATTTGTACCTGGAGAAATGGCTATAGCTTATAAGAATGTAAATGAAAATGAATGGTATTTTAAGGGACATTTTCCAGGTAATCCGATTATGCCAGGGGTATTAATCACAGAGAGCTTAGCTCAAACTGGTGCGGTTGCAATATTAAGCCTAGAAGAGAATAAAGGGAAAAATGCTTTATTCGGTGGAATTGATAAATTAAGATTTAAAAAAATGGTTGTGCCAGGAGATAAATTAAAACTAGAAGTAAAAATTATAAAGAAGAAAGGTCCGATAGGAATCGGAGAAGGAATTGCAACAGTGGATGGTAAACTTGCTGCAAAGGGAGAGTTTACGTTTGCGGTTGTTTAAGAAATGATGTGAACAGCTCAAAATAGTTACGAGTCAAATGCTAGTAGTATGTTATAAACTTTACAAAGACTAAAAATAGAGAAAGGCTAGGAATAATTTAAAAAATGAACAAGATTTTGATTGCTAATAGAGGAGAAATTGCAGTTCGTATAATAAGAGCGTGCAAAGAAATGAATATAAAAACTGTTGCTGTATATTCAGAGGCTGATAAAGAAGCACTACACACTAAACTTGCAGATGAGGCTATTTGTATAGGACCAGCAAACCCTAAACAAAGTTATTTAAACATTAAGAACATAATAGAGGCTGCTAACATTACTAAAACAGATAGCATTCATCCAGGGTTTGGATTTTTATCTGAAAATGCAGAGTTTGCAAAAATTTGTGAGGAATCAAATATTAAATTTATTGGACCAAAGTCAAATGTAATAAATCTTTTAGGTAACAAATCAAATAGCAAAAAATTAATGCAACAAGAAGGAGTTCCAACAATTCCTGGTTCAGATGGCAGTGTGAAAAATTTGAAAGAAGCCGTTCTGGTGTGCGAAAAAATTGGCTATCCTGTGCTTTTAAAAGCTTCTGCCGGTGGTGGTGGAAAAGGAATAAGGCAAGTAAATTCATTTGATGAATTAGAAACTAATTATAATATTGTTAAGCAAGAGGCAAAAAATGCTTTTAATGATGATGAAATATACATAGAGAAATTTATTCAAAATCCTAGACACGTTGAGATTCAAATATTAGCAGATGAACATGGAAACATTGTTCACTTAGGTGAAAGAGATTGTTCGCTTCAGAGAAATCATCAAAAAATAATAGAAGAAACACCATCAACTGCTATTGATGAAAAACTAAGAAATAAAATGGGGAATACGGCAATAAAAGCAGCAAAAGCAGCTGGATATACTAGTTGTGGAACTGTAGAATTTTTAGTGGATAAAGACAAGAATTTTTATTTTATGGAAATGAATACTAGAATTCAAGTAGAACACCCAATTACAGAAATGCGTACAGGAATAGACATAGTAAAAGAACAAATAAAGATTGCAGCAGGAGAAAAATTAAAAATTAAGCAAAAAGATATTGAGTTTAGAGGTAGCTCTATTGAGTGTAGAATAAATGCAGAAAATCCAAGTAAAAAATTTAGACCTTCACCAGGAACTATAACTGGAATAAACCTTCCAGGAGGAAATGGTGTACGTGTTGATACTGCAATTTATGCGGGTTACACCGTTCCTGCAAATTATGATTCTATGATAGCAAAAATAATTGTGCATGGGCAGACTAGAGGAGAGGCTATAAGTAAAATGAAAAGGGCATTGGAAGAGCTTGTGGTTGAAGGAATAGATACTAATAGAGATTTCTTATATAGTATAATCACTCATCCAGACTTTATAAGAGGAAACTTTGACACATCCTTTATAGAAAAGATGATGGAAGAAAAATCCTGAAATAAATATAGTTTCTTAGAGTTGAAATAATTAAAGTAAAAATACAATACATAGTTCATTAGAATACTTGGCTAAAATTATATTAAGAAATGTAAAAGCGTAAAAGAGAGGAAAATGCAATGATTGTAGACCAGATAAAGAAAAGAGAAAATAAGCTAATAAATAACAAAAATTCTAGAATTGACATACCAGTTGGAAAATGGGTAAAGTGTGAAAATTGCAAAGAAATTTTATACAAGGAAAATCTGAGAAACAATTTAAGTGTGTGCCCTAATTGTGGTCATTATTTTAGAATGCATATTGGCAGAAGGCTAGAGCAAATAATAGATGAAGGAACATATAAAAGGTTCAATTTAAACATAGATACTACCAATCCATTAGGACTGGAAGACTATGAAAAGAAAATAAAGTCATTAAGAGAAAAGACAAGGCTTGAGGAAGCAGTAAGCTGTGGAATTGGCAAGATAAATGGAGAAGATGTAGTAATATGCATAATGGATAGTGGCTTTTTGATGGGTAGCATGGGTGCAGTAGTGGGTGAAAAAATAACATTCAGCATAGAAAAGGCAATTGAATTTAAGATACCAATTGTAATATTTTGTTGCTCTGGAGGTGCAAGAATGCAAGAAGGAATAATATCACTTATGCAAATGGCGAAAACTACTGCTGCACTAACAAAGCTAGACAAAGCAGGCTTGTTGTATATATCTGTATTAACAGACCCAACATATGGTGGAGTTACAGCTTCTTTTGCAAGCTTAGGAGATATAATTTTAGCCGAACCGGGTGCAATGATTGGGTTCGCAGGGCAAAGAGTAATAAAACAAACTATTGGAGAAGAATTGCCTGAAGGATTTCAAACTGCAGAGTTTTTGCTAGAACATGGGTTTATAGACAAAATAGTAGAAAGAAAAGATATGAAAGAAACACTAAGCAGACTATTAAAATTAAATAGATGATTGCTAAGCAGAAAAAATTTCGAAGAGGAGTTTTTATATGGTAGAAAAAATAGAAAAAAATATGCTTACGGCTTGGGAACGTGTTGAAATTGCAAGAAACCCAAAGAGAAAAACAGCATTAGATTATATAAATGAAATATTTGATGAATTTATAGAGCTTCATGGTGATAGATGCTATGGAGATGACAAAGCTATGGTATGTGGATTAGGCAGGATTGAAAATCAAAATTATACAATAATTGCAGAACAGAAGGGCAGAAATACCAAGGAAAATATCGAAAGAAATTTTGGAATGCCAAATCCAGAAAGTTATAGAAAAGCAATTAGGATTATGAAACAGGCCGAAAAATTTAATAGACCCGTAATTACATTTATAGATACGAAAGGAGCTTATCCTGGTGTAGAAGCGGAACAAAGAGGACAGGGTGAGGCAATTGCAAAATCTATGTTTGAAATGGCAAAACTTACAGTACCAGTAATTGCAATTGTAATTGGAGAAGGCTCGTCAGGAGGAGCTTTGGCAATAGGGGTTGCAAACAAGGTAATAATGTTGGAAAATGCTATATATTCAATATTGTCTCCAGAAGGATATAGTAGCATACTATGGAAGGATTCGAGTAGGTTCAAAGAAGCTGCAGACAGAATGAAATTAACAGCAAACGATTTATATGACATGGGGATAATAGAAACAGTAATTAAGGAGTCAATTGAAAATTATACAACAGAAAAAGAATTGTTAAAAAATATAACAGATAAAATAAAACAAGAAATACAAACAACTGTTCAAGAATTAAAAAGTAAAACAAAAGATGAAATTGTAGAAGAAAGATACCAAAAATTTAGAAAAATAAGCGAATTTAAGGAGGTTTAGCTAATGTTATTAGAAGGCAAAAAAATATTAATAATGGGAATTAGAAACAAATGGAGTATTGCGTTTGGCATTGCTCAATCAGTGTATGAAAATGGAGGCAAACTTATATTTACATACAGAGGAGATGGCAACAAAGAAAAAATAGAAGAGCTTGTATCTGAATTTAAAGGCAGTAAAATATATGCACTAGATGATGCCTCTGATGACGAACAGGTAAAATCTGTTTTTGAAAATATAAAAGAAGAAAACGGAAAAATAGATGGAATAGTACACTCAATAGCACATGCAAACACAGAAGACTTGCATAATGATTTTATATATACAAGTAAAAACGGGTATTTACATGCTATGGAAACTAGTGCATATTCATTGCTACTTGCTACAAGAACAGCAAAAGAAATAGATATGCTAAATGAACACTCTAGCATAGTAACATTAACATACCATGGTTCTACGAAAGTGATAAACGGTTACAATGTAATGGGAGCCGCAAAAGCAGCATTAGAAGCAAATGTAAGATATCTTGCGGAAAACATTGGAAAAGAAGAAATGCGTAACTTATAATAAGCCATCAGTTCATTATAAGGGCCATTGCTGGCATAGCAGTGCGGAATTCCATGCATTTTTATCGGAACGTTTATACCATTATCATTCAATGTTTCCATGACAATTGTTCCCAATCCACCTTTGATATAATGTTCCTCTATCGTCATGACTCTGCCTGTTTTCTTTACAGAATCACAAATAAGCTCTGCATCAATCGGCCACACAGTCGGCATTCCTATATGTTCCACCTGGATGCCTTCCTCTTCTAATCGCTCTACTGCCTCCATTGCTGCCATTGTCATTGAACCTGTCGTGATTAACGTAAGTGCCTCGCCTTCTGTAATCTTACGTCCTTTTCCAATGACAAATGGTTCTTTTTCAAAAAGTACCGGAATCTTTGGATTTCCGATTCGCATATAAACCGGGCCATTCATGGAAAGCATTGCCTTTACTGCTTCTTCAATCTCATATGGATCCTGCGGTGCTAAAATAGTAACTCCCGGAATCATTCGAACAATTGCAAAATCTTCTAACGAATGATGTGTCGCACCAAGATCGGAATAAGTGATTCCACAGTTTCGACCTACTACCTTTACATTCTGGTTCATGTATCCAAGATCATTTCGAAACATTTCAAATGGCCTTGCCGTTACAAACGGTGCGATTGCACAAAAAACAGGTACTTTTCCTGTAGTGGCCAGTCCAGAGGAAATTCCGATGACTCCCTGTTCCATCATTCCACATTCAAAATATCTGTCTGGATATTTCTCAATGAATTCTCCAAATCCAGAACTTTTACCACTGTCGGCAGAAAGAACAACAATATCCTCATTCTTTTCCGCCTCCTGTGTCACAGCTTTTCCAAATGTTTTTCTCGGGTCCATGTAATTATCAAATTTCATCTTCATACCCCCTAAGCTGTTCCATCAAATCTTTTTCTAATGCATCACAATCTTCCTTACTTGGATTCCAGTAATGATAGGACGCCTTGCCTTCTCCTTCTTTCAGTCCCTTTGCCTTTACGGTATGAGCAACAATCATAGATGGTTTTCCTTCTTCAAATGGTAATGCATCAAATGCTTCCACGATTTCATCCATATTGTTTCCATCAATTTCTCTTACCGCCCAGCCAAATTCTCTAAACTTATCTCCAATTGGAGTAAAATCCATTACATCGGTAACCTTACCACTAATCTGTAATCCGTTAAAATCTACAATTGCTGTAAGATTATCCAGTTTATAATGCGCTGCTGCCGCTGCTGCTTCCCAGTTAGAACCTTCCGCTAATTCGCCATCTCCTAAAATGGTGTATACCTTAGATGGCTTCTTATCCAGCTGTAATCCCATTGCCATTCCTGTCGCAATAGAAAGGCCATGCCCCAACGCACCAGTACTTGCCTCTACTCCTGGAAGCTTATGCATATTCGGATGTCCTGCCAGCTTAGAATGTAAATGTCCGTATGTATCCAGAATTTCTTTTGGAAAATATCCTTTTTCAGCTAAGACTGCGTACTGTACCATACTCTTATGTCCTGCTGATAAAAGGAACCTGTCCCTGTCCTCCCAATCAGGCTTCTCTGGATTTACATTCATCTTGTAAAAATATAATGCGGTAACCATATCTATAGAAGAATACGTTCCTCCAATATGACCATGACCACTGGCTCTCAACATTCGAACTACATTCAGCCTGCATTTCGCTGCTGTTTCTTTCAAACAGCGTATAGTCTCCCTTCTCATCTTTCTCCCCCTCCAACACCTTAAATATTCCGTGTCGTTCTTGTATATACAACTATATGCCACATTATACAAAATGTCAAGGTTTTTTCATTAGATTTTATATTTTATATGAATTTTTATACATACTCCTCCTTAAAAGCATCCTGAAAGCAAAAAACCAACAAATAACATGCCTCTCTCTCATCCCTCTATTTTTTCCCAGCCCTTTAATAATTTTTTCTCCATACAAGGGCAGGTCCCAGAGAAGGACAATATATAAAAATGTGCCTTTGA
>OGXJ01000718.1_pt1 | contig 26114 bp, 17 predicted proteins | sample 1576231 | NCBI WGS metagenome assembly OGXJ01 (sample SAMEA3541539, study PRJEB24748) | human gut metagenome | biome: human gut; feature: human-associated habitat; material: faeces | place: China | collected 2012
AGCTTACGGTGGAAATTCTGCCGCTGGATGCAGTTCGTCCTTTACGCTGGATCAGTGACTTTGGCAAACGGATGAACACACGGAAAACGAGCAAGGACAGCTGATGCCGGCACCGGTCGGGCTGCCTTGCGGGAAAGGTGGTATCCGATTTGGTTTCTTATTATAAAACCGTGGCAAACCGGTTGATCGAGGTGGATTCTCTGATGCCGGGGTGCTGGATCTCTGTGGTAGACCCCACAGCACAGGAACGGAAAATGCTGATCGACGATTACGGTCTGGACAGCGACTTTCTGAAATCCTCACTGGACGAAGAAGAATCGTCCCGTGTGGAGCAGGAGGAAAACCAGACGCTGATTATCGTGGACACAGCCGTTTCGGAAGTGCAGAAGGACGACACGCTGATTTTTTATACCATGCCTCTGGGCATTATCCTGACCGATCATTATGTTTTTACCATTTCTCTGCGGGAGAATAAGGTCATCAATGATGTAGTCAGCGGACGGGTGCGGAATATCCAGACTCAGTTCCGGACACAGTTCGTCCTGCGGCTGATGATGAACATCACCGCATCTTTTCTGGTATACCTGAAACAAATCGACAAAACTTCCAGTGCCATGCAGCGGAAACTGCACGGTGCCATGAAGAATCACGAACTGATTCAGATGCTGGAACTGGAAAAATCCCTGATCTACTTCTCCACATCGTTGAAATCCAATGATGTGACCATGAACAAGATCCTCCGCGGCAGAGTGGTGAAGCTGTATGAAGAAGATCAGGATCTGCTGGAAGATGTGCTGATCGAGTTGAAACAGGCACAGGAAATGGCGAGCATTTACTCCGGAATCCTGTCCGGCGTGGTGGATGCGTTCGGATCTGTCATTTCCAACAATCTGAATATCGTCAGGCCCCCGCACCACCGTAGAGGCGCAGGCGTTCTACCGTATGTGCCACTCTTACGCCGACATCCCGGACCCATGGGACCGTCTGCGTTGGTGCCGCTATGGTCTTGACCTGCTGCAAAAAGAGGTTGCTGCCATGGTTGGCATGGAGGAATGGCTCTATCGGGATCTGGAAAGCGGCACATTTCACCGCAGCTTTACGCCGAAACTTGCGGACAAGCTCGCCGCCCTTTACGGCATCCCGGTGGAGGACATTCTGGACGACTACACCCTGTTTCTGCACCGGGGCGGCGGAGACTTCCTCCGCAGATACCGGGAGGCAAAAGGCTGGAGCCGTCAGCAGCTTGCCGACCATGCAAAGGTCGGCTGTACCTCGATTCGCACATGGGAGAACGGTCAGAAATCCATCAGCCACAAGTGTTTTGATCTGCTGGTCGAGAACCTTGGGCACGATTTTACTGCTATGCTGCATATGTGAGGGTAGAAGATTTTTTCCCGGACATAAAATCAGCCCGTCTGTGGGCCACCGAATCACTCCGGTGGATGGCACAGGCGGGCTTTTTATGTATCAGATTGCAAAACACGGTCGTGAGTCTTTCTGTACTAACGATTTTTTCGTTATCTTTGTTTAGATTTCATTCATTTTTTCTCATTATCCATTGATAGTATCGATTTTATCGTATATAATAGGTCTTAAGAGAGGTGTAATGCTATGCTTATTCGTTTTTCTGTAGAGAACTTCATGTCTTTCAAACAGCAGCAAATCTTCTCCATGGCGGCTGGAAAAGGTTCTCGCCATCCGTCTCACGTTGTTTTGGCAAACAACAATCGTCTTCTCAAAAGCAGTTTTATTTTCGGTGCAAATGCCGCCGGCAAATCAAATTTTATCCATGCCGTCGATTTTATGCGTAGAATTGTAATATCTGGTGATGCCAAACGCGGCATCATCTTTGAAAGCAGCCACTTGTCCATTACAGAAAGCTTGTCATATTCTATCTTGTGCTTTGTAGGGTCGAACTGGTCTATCTCAGCATAAAGCACATAGAACGCATATGTGTTCCAAAGCGTACCCATGAACTTTCTCTGACCCTCTGTTACGCCCTTGTCATGGAACTTATTAGGAAGCCATGGAGCAGAGTTGGTGTAGAAATACCACCTGATAGCGTCTGCACCATATTTAGCCAGTGCCTCGAATGGGTCAACAGCATTGCCCTTTGACTTTGACATCTTCTGACCGTTCTCGTCCTGAACAAGTCCAAGCACGATAACGTTCTTGTATGGAGCCTTGTCAAAAATAAGCGTTGAGATAGCAAGGAGTGAATAGAACCAACCTCTTGTCTGGTCAACAGCCTCTGAAATGAAGTCAGCAGGGAACTGTGACTCGAAAAGCTCCTTGTTCTCAAATGGATAATGATGCTGTGCAAAAGGCATTGAGCCTGAGTCGAACCAGCAGTCTATTACCTCTGATACACGGTGCATCTGTTTTCCGCACTCAGGGCATTTGATAGTTACATTGTCGATGTATGGTCTGTGAAGCTCGATATCATCAGGGCAGTTGTCTGACATTGACTTAAGCTCCTCGATAGAGCCGATAGAATGTCTGTGACCGCACTCGCACTCCCAAATGTTCAGCGGAGTACCCCAATATCTGTTTCTTGAAATGCCCCAATCCTGAACGTTTTTCAGCCAGTCGCCGAAACGTCCCTTACCAATGCTCTCAGGGATCCAGTTGATAGTGTCATTGTTTGCGATAAGTCTGTCCTTGACATCTGTCATTTTGATGAACCAAGTATCTCTTGCATAGTAGATAAGAGGTGAGCCGCATCTCCAGCAGTGCGGATAATCATGCTCGAACTTAGGAGCGGCAAAAAGCTTGCCTGACTTGTCAAGGTCTTTGAGTACCTCAGGGTCAGCGTCCTTTACGAACATTCCGGCATATGGAGTTTCAGCAGTCATGTCGCCCTTGCCGTCAACGAACTGAACGAAAGGCAGATCATACTTCTTTCCGACCTTAGAGTCGTCCTCACCGAAAGCAGGCGCAATATGAACGATACCAGTACCGTCTGACATAGTTACATAACTGTCACAGGTAACAAAGTGACCCTTTTTGCCCTGCTTCTTTGCGCTTTCGCCTGCGCACTCATAAAGCGGCTCGTATTCAATATATTCAAGATCCTTGCCCTTGTAAGTTTCAATTACCTTGTATGCAGGCTTGTCCTCAGTTGCAAGCTTGCCGAGAACAGTGTCAAGAAGTGCCTCCGCAAGAATATAAGTGTAGCCGTCAGCGGCTTCTACCTTGCAGTAAGTTTCATCAGGGTTTACGCAAAGGGCAACGTTTGAAGGAAGCGTCCAAGGAGTTGTCGTCCATGCAAGGAAGTATTCGTCCTTGCCAACAAGCTTGAAACGAACGATAGCAGAACGCTCTTTAACTGTCTTGTAGCCCTGAGCAACTTCGTGAGAAGAAAGCGGTGTGCCGCAGCGTGGACAGTAAGGAACTATCTTGAAGCCCTTGTAAAGCAAGCCCTTTTCATATATCTGCTTCAAAGCCCACCATTCAGACTCTATAAAGTTGTTGTCATAGGTAACATAAGGGTGTTCCATGTCAGCCCAGAAGCCAACAGTGCCTGAGAAGTCCTCCCACATACCCTTGTATTTCCATACAGACTCTTTACACTTCTTGATAAACGGCTCAAGACCGTATTCCTCAATCTGCTCCTTGCCGTCAAGCCCCAGCATTTTCTCTACTTCAAGCTCAACAGGCAGACCATGTGTGTCCCAGCCAGCCTTACGAGGTACCTGATAGCCTTTCATAGCACGGTATCTTGGTATCATATCCTTGATAGCACGAGTGAGAACGTGACCGATATGCGGCTTGCCGTTAGCCGTTGGAGGTCCGTCATAGAAAACATAGGACTCGCCCTTTTTACGGCTGTCAATACTTTTTTCAAAGATATTGTTATCGTCCCAGAACTTTTCCACTTCTTTTTCTCTCTGAACGAAGTTCAGATTGGTGTCAACCTTTTTGTACACGAAGATCAATCCTTTCTGATTTTGTAATAAACGATCAGTTACGCATAAAGATAAAATGCAATAAAAAAGGCTTCCGCCCTGAAACAGGACGAAAGCCGTAAAGCCATTCGCAAACCACCTTTTCAGCATACTGACATATGCGTTCCCTTTAACGCAGGAAAAGCGGCGAAGCTTACTTATCATACTGATTTTCAGCCTGCAACTCGGAAGTGATATTCAGCCTGAAGCTAATCATACCGCCCTCTCACTGTCGGCGGCTCGCTGAGATTTTCGCATAAAGCCTACTGTCTTCGTCAACGTTTTTTACATATGAAATCAGTATATCACCATGCTGATGTTTTGTCAATGGTTATTTTGTTAATTTTCATGTATCCGACTTTTTTATTTTTGATATAAAGTCATTGAGCCTGTGTCCACGTTGCTCCTCACGCTGTTTGTCACGATATTTTTTCAAATGCTCGCCAAGCCTTGCACCTGAGCCCATGGAAAGCATAAATCTGTATTTCTCTTTTCTCTCCTCTGAACTTTCCCTGATGTGCCGTTTGAACTCTTCGTATCTGATGACCATATCGTTCTCTTCCGCAAACGTTTTTATCTTCTCTGCCAGCTTCAGGGAATAGAATAGGTCGATAGCAAAAACACCATAGAAAAATCCAATAAAGAACGAGAACGCCAAATTATTCGCAAGCCAGTTGAGTGCGTCAAGAATGTATGGGTGTATAAAGAAATAATAGACCGCGCCCAGTGCTGCCCATATGAGCGAATACAACGGACATATTATGCCTTTATAGTTGAATTTGTTTCCAGTGTAGTCCCACAGCTTGACGTGCATTTTCACAATGAATATCTCACCTGCAATAAGTTCTATCACTGTCATTGCAATAGCCATAAGCAAAAAAAGTATAAACTTCTGCAAAGCCGTGTTGTCAGTGTGTATAAATTTTTCAAGTCCTGCCAGCAGATAAAGGGTGCAAAGCCCAAAGCCGTATAAAGGCAGATAAGGACCAATAAGAAAGCCAGGGTTTATCCATTTTCTTGCTTTATTGCTAGGCTCAAATCGTCTGAAAATAACTTCTATCCCCCAGCCTATCAGACACCCTGCAAAGAACAGGAATGCCAGAATAAGTATATTGCTCATATAAAATATCCTTTCAAGGTTTATAAAAGCATTGTACCATATTTGCCGTTATTTTTCAATACTTTCAGACGAAAAAGTTTGACTTTAATCAAAAAACATCAGCCTGCCACCACCTGTAGGGAACGACGTCCTGCTTCTTTCGTTTATCATCTGTGCTATTTTCCGCTTCATTCCTCGCAAATAAAAAAGGCAGGAAACCGAAGCCTCCTGCCTTATATGATTTGAATAAGATGCTATTACATATAGCTCTTGAATTCGTTGTTTTCTTTTCTAATGCCTTCGATCTCAGCGTTTACCTGACTGATCTGAATATCAACCTGCTCCTTCTCGGCGTTGAGTGCCTTAGCCTTTTCCTGAAGCTTAACGATCTCCTCGTAGATATCGCTTGCCTGCTTACCGAGATCCAAAGACTTTGCCTCAGTTTCAGCAATGCTTGCCTTAAGCTCGTCGATCTTCTTGTTGTTCAGCTCGATCTGCTCCTGCGCAAACATACGCATTTTTTCCATTGGACTCATACCCATATTCTCGCCCTCCTCATTATTATTTGTATTTTCAGCTTCCGCAGCTTTCTTTTCAGCTATCTCGTCTTCTATAGACGGCATAGTAGACTCAGGGGCAGGTGAAACCACCATTGTGTCATCAAGGCTTATAGGCTCGATTGACGGCATCTCGACCTCGTCCATTGTAGGAACTTCCTCAGCCACAGCAGCTTCAGCCTTTGCATTTTCCTCTGCCTTAGCTTTTTCCTCAGCCTCTTTGAGAGCCTCAGGAGTAACAAGGTGAACGCTATTGTCCTCAGGAGGAACAGGAGCGGAAGCAGGTTCAGCCTTTGCAGGTGTTTCGATACCTGTTGCATACATATTGCTCTTTCTCTTTGCAATGCCGCTTGCAAGACTTGCCGCCAGCGGATCAGTTATGTTCTGAGCAGGCTCTTCCTTAGGCTCAGACGCAGGCTCTACCTTTGGACCCTTGTATGTATTCATTCTTTTGAAGTGCTCGTCCATACAGCCCTGAACAGCCTTGATATCCTCAGGATCTTTATTAAAGAATCCTGCAATATCGTTTACGCTTCTGCCTTTCTGAAGCATTGAGGCAATAGCCGCAACACTGTGATCCACAAATCCGTCATCGTCCATAGCCAGATTTACAGTTACCTTTGCAGGCTCAACATTCTCCTGCTTTTTGTTCTTCTTTCCGAAAAGCTCGCTTACAGACATATTGAAAACGCTCTTTTTTCCGTTGCCGTTTTCATCAGCACCCTCTCTTACAGGCTGTTCAAAGCTTGCATAGTCAGGGAAGTGCTTTTCAAGTATTCTCGGAACATTATCCTTAGGCATCTCCATTTCTTTTGCTATCTCAGGAATGGAGTAGCCCTCCTTATACAAACGAACGATCTTGTCGCTTATGCTTTCATTCTTCTTTGCCAAAGCAATCAATCCTTTCAATCAATTTCCCAATACCGTGATCTTTTGTAAATAAATACATTCCCACAATAAACGTTTAAGTAATTATGAACTGTCACGGCGGCACTATATATATTATACAACACAAAGCAGGTTGTGTCAATATAAAATATGCAATTTTTCTTTAAAAAGAGCAAAAAAATGAATATGGTTAAATGACTTATTATTTACATATAAATTAACAAATCACATTTCACAAGAGCAGTTTTCAGGCAGAATAAACTTCCGACCCTTGAGATCTATCAGCCCCTCACGGTGCATTTTCCCAAGCTCTGTTGACAGCGCACTGCGGTCAACGCAGAGAAAATCTGCAAGCTGTTGACGGTCGAAATTTGTGGTGACAATGTGCGATCCGCTTTTCTTTGCAAGCGAAGAAAGATAAGCCATAACACGCTCTCTGATAGTCCTGGGGGTTATCACTTGTATCTTCTCGTTGAGCCTGAGATTTTTCATAGCCGTTATCTTTAGAAGCCTAGCCGTCAGCGTCGAACTTTCCTTTATAATAGACTCAGGGGATAAAAACAGCACTGTGCATTGCTCCTTTGCACATACGCTCACCCCAAGCGGTTCACCTGTGCAGGCATAGACCTCTCCGAAAAGCTGTCCTGCCTCTAAAGGAGCGATTATGCTTCTGCCGCCCCAAAGCTCGTCACGTTCGATAAGCGCCTTGCCCTCCAGAAGTATGCCGAAATAAGCGGTCTTGTCTCCTGCGTGAAAAATATAGCTTTCCTTGCGAAAGCTTTTTATGCCACTGCCGTCAGGTCTGAGAAACTGAGCTATCTCCTCGTCGCTCATGCCTTGGAAAAGGGGAGTGCCTTTTATTATCTTGATGTATTTATTATCCATTTTATCTTCCTCATTTTTACGAAATAATTTTATGCTTTTGTTGTAATTACAACAGACTTTGTGATAAGATTATATTATAATCATAGCATAAAGTCAAGAGCTTTATGCCGAAACGAAAGATATCAATAAAAATACGGAGGTAACCATATGATAAGACGAGTAATACAAATAGACGAGGAAAAGTGCAACGGCTGCGGAGCTTGTGCTAAAGCCTGCCACGAAGGCGCAATAGGCATGGTGAACGGCAAAGCAAAGCTTATGCGTGACGATTATTGCGATGGTCTTGGAGATTGTCTTCCAGCCTGCCCAACGAACGCCATATCCTTTGTTGAGCGAGAAGCTGCCGCCTATGACGAAAAGGCAGTGGAAGAAAACAAAAAACGTCTTGGCAAACCGGTTTTCCATGGCTGTCCGGGCTCAATGATGAAAACCTTTGCCAAAAAGCCAGCCCCGGTAGATACCCCGTCAGCAAAAACTCCGTCACAGCTTATGCAGTGGCCTGTGCAAATAAAGCTTGTACCTGTGAACGCACCATACTTTGATGGCGCAGACCTGCTTGTTGCCGCAGATTGTACAGCCTATGCCTGCGGAAGCTTCCATTCAGATTTCATGACAGGCAAAATAACTGTCATAGGCTGTCCGAAGCTTGATGCCACAGACTATTCCGAAAAGCTTGGCGAGATAGTGAAAAGAAACAATATCCGCAGCATAACAGTAGCCCGAATGGAAGTTCCATGCTGTGGCGGAATAGAACACGCAGTAAGAAAAGCAGTCACCGACAGCGGCAAAAATATCCCCGTGGCAGTAAGAATAATCACCACAGACGGCAATGTGATATAACACAAAAGGCAAAAGGCAGAACGTTTCGCACGTCCTGCCTTTTTCATATCTGTAGGGGCGACCTCTGGTCGCCCGCATTTTTTTGTGTCTGATTTATCTGACTGAGCGAAATTTATTCACCCTTAGCCATGACCTCAGCCAGCTCGTCCAAAGCCTTTTCCGAAGCCTCATTAAGCGTAGAGCGTATAGTCACAACAGGCTCAGCAATGGTAACATTCTTGAAGTTTTCCACATAGCCCTTCATAACTCTTGCCGCAGTCGGAGCCCATGAGCCGTTCTCTACAAGACCTATCTTTCTGTTCTGATAGTTCTTTGACTTAAGGTGCATAAGGAAATCCTCCATAACAGGGAATACACCGCCGTCATAACTGCTTGCCATAAGTATTATCCTGTCGTATCTGAAAGCGTCCTCGATATTTTCTGCCATGTCGCTTCTTGAAAGGTCGCTGACTACTACCTTTTCCGCACCCTTTTCTTTCAGCATCTCACCAAGCATTTCAGCCGCCTTTGCAGTGTTTCCGTGTATCGACGCATACGCTACGAATACGCCCTTGCTCTCAGGTTGATAGCTTGACCATGTATTGTAAAGTCCAAGATAGTAACCAAGGTCTTCTTTGAGTATAGGACCATGTAAAGGAAGTATCATCTTTATGTCCAGTGCCGACGCCTTTTTAAGAAGCGCCTGTACCTGTGCACCGTATTTGCCTACAATGTTGAAATAGTATCTTCTAGCCTCGCAAGCCCAGTCCTCATCAACATCAAGTGCGCCGAACTTTCCAAAGCCGTCAGCAGAGAACAACAGCTTTTCGCTCTGCTCGTATGTCACCATTACCTCAGGCCAGTGTACCATAGGCGCCATTACGAACTGAAGCGTGTGGATTCCAAGAGAAAGCGTGTCCCTCTCTTTTACCACAACAGACCTATCGTCAAGTCCGTCAATGGTGAAAAACTGCTTCATCATAGGGAAAGTCTTTGCATTTCCCACTATCTTCATTTCAGGATATTTCTCCGCAAGCTTTTTGATGTTTCCTGCATGGTCAGGCTCCATGTGCTGAACAACAAGATAATCAGGCTTTCTGCCGCCCAAAGCCTTTTCAAGATTGTCAAACCAAACGTCCGTTACCCTAGGGTCAGCAGTGTCCATTACCGCTATCTTCTCGTCAATGATAACATAAGAGTTGTACGAAACGCCGTTTGGCACAACATATTGGCTCTCAAAAAGGTCAATGTCATGATCGTCTGCACCAATATAAATAACTGAGTCTGAAATTTTTGTGTCTGCCATTTTTATTACCTCCGTTGTATTTTTTTAAATATACTATTTTAATATACTTTGATTTTATCACAAGCTCAGCATTTTGTCAATAACTGAAACAATGTTTATGAGAATTTTACCTCCTCAAAGAAAAGGTCTTTCCCCATGACTTCTTTCACAGGCATTTCTTCCTGATTGTAAGCGAGCAGAAGCTTCATATAAGCCGCCACCGCTGAGGTGGTGTATATTGGTATGCTGCCTGCCTTTATTATCTCCGCCACAGTGGAGTATATAGGCACTTTTCTTTTTAGACCGCAAATATACACCATGATGTTCTTTGTTATGCACCGCTTGATAAATTCCGTCAGTGCATAGCTTTTCCCTTCTGAAACGTCAGTGCAAGCCGTTGCACTGTGATAAGGTGAGTAAAGCACCGCCGCCGTGTCCTCGTTTGGCACAAAGCACCCAAAGTCCATTGCAGGATAACCCTCTATAAAAAGAACACGCTTCCCAAATTTGACATCATTATGGAAGATCCGTTCCCTAGGGCGTGACAGCATATTCTCGCTCACTCCGCTGAAAACCGAAAAATCATTGAAACCGTCATAACCATATACCCCAAACTTGTCCCGACAGGTGTCTGCAGGTATTACTCTAGTAGGAAGCATGACCCTCTCGTACAGCGTGAAAACGCCCTTGTATTTTCCCTCTTTTATAAGACCCACCGCCGAGGTGAAGTTGAAAAGCCCGTTTGAACCTTTCTCGCCAATGGGCTTGTTGCTTGCGATAATAAAAAGGGGTATGTCAAAATGCCTGAAATACATTCCAAGCAGAGCAGAAGTGTAAGCCAGCGTGTCGCTTCCGTGGGTGAGGATAACTCCCGAGTATAAAGCCGTGTCAATGTTGTTTATCTCGTGTATCATTTTCTCCCACCCCGAAAACCCCATGTTTTCGCTGAGTATATTAAGTACCTGTCGACATTCAAATTCCACATCATCGCCGTATGCACTCTTGTAAGCCTCCACAACAGCGTATTTTCCCTCACGCTCAACATCTATTATGCCGTCAGTAGTAATGCTCCCGATAGTTCCGCCTGTGAAAAGCACAAGTATCTTCTTCATATTTTTATCCCTGCCTTTACCAAAAATCAACCCTTGACATTTGTTATAAATATAATATCATTTCACGATTGATTTGTCAATAGTTGTACAAAATGCACAAAAGTGTGGATTATATTAATGAAAAATGAGTATTGAGAAATATGTCAGGATTTGATATAATAATAAGGCAACATTTTGTACAGTTTAACTATAGTTTCGCAGATATCCCATAAAATATGAATGAGTTGAAAAAATCGGTGTACAAATAACGTAACGCTACCCTGTAGGGGCGAACAGCTTTCGCCCGCCTTTTTCTCAGCCGATCCATATAACCTGCGAACAACATTTTCTATTAGCATCAGAAAGGAAGATAATATTATGTGGGCATACGAAAGTGTATTTTATCAGATCTATCCTCTTGGATTCTGCGGTGCGCCATTTGAGAATGACGGCAAAGAGGAAAGCAGGATATTAAAGGTAATAGATTGGATACCTCATATCAAAAAGCTTGGTGCCAACGCTATCTATTTTTCACCGGTGTTCGATTCCGACACTCATGGCTATAATACCAGAGATTACCGCAAGATAGATTGCCGCCTTGGCACAAATGAGGACTTTGCAAAGGTCTGCAAAGAGCTTCACGAAAACGGTATAAAGGTAGTTTTGGACGGCGTTTTCAATCACGTCGGCAGAGGCTTCTGGGCTTTTCAGGACGTTCTGAAAAACCGTGAGAACTCACCATATAAAGATTGGTTCCATATCAATTTCGGTGGCAACAGCAACTATAATGACGGACTTTGGTATGAGGGCTGGGAGGGCCATTTTGACCTTGTTAAGCTAAACCTTAACAATCCGCAGGTAGTGGATCATATCTTGGAATGCATAACAAATTGGGTCAAGGAGTTTGATATAGACGGACTCCGCCTTGACGTTGCATATTGCCTTGATAAGAACTTCTTGAAGCGCCTCAGACAGCATTGCGATTGGCTCAAGCAGGATTTTGTTCTTATCGGCGAGCTTCTACATGGTGATTACGCTCAGTGGGTAAATCCTGAAATGCTCCATTCCTGCACAAACTACGAGTGCTATAAGGGACTTTATTCAAGCTTCAATTGCATGAATATGTTTGAGATATGCCACTCTCTGAAAAATCAGTTCGGACCTGAGAACTGGTGCAGATACAGAGGAATGCACCTGCTGTGCTTTGTTGATAACCATGACGTATCAAGAATAGCAAGCCAGCTCACAAATGAGCGTCATTTGCCACTTATCTATGGAATGCTCTTTGGTATGCCTGGTATCCCATGTGTATATTACGGCTCTGAGTGGGGAACAAAGGCAAACAAGAGCGAGGGCGATCCTGCTCTCCGTGTAAGCTTTGAAAAGCCTGAGTGGAACGACCTTACAGAGCTTATCTCAAAAATGGCAGAGGCACACAAAAACAGCAAGGCTCTCTGTTATGGCTCTATCAAAATACCTGTTCTTACCAATAAGCAGTGTATAATCGAGCGTGAGTTTGAGGGTGAGCGTGTCCTTGTTGCTATAAACGCTGACGATCAGCCTTTCACAGCTCACTTTGACGCAGGCTGCGGTCAGGCAGAGGAGCTTCTCACAGGCACTATCCATGATTTTGGTGGCGGCAGCGAGCTTAAGCCATACTCTGTAGAGTTCTGGAAAATGGAAAGATAGACCCATATGAATATAGAAAAAGGACAGCATTTTTTTTCAAAGTGCTGTCCTTTTTTGTGTAGCAATAAAAAATGTAGGGGCGAACATTGTTCGCTCGTTTGGGATAGTTCAAGCCTTGTAGGGGACGGCGCCCTCGACGTCCCGATTTCGGAACGTTACCATTTGTAAGATCGCAAAAAACTTGTGTAATTTCGCCATATATCGTAGGGGCGACCTTTGGTCGCCCGCATATCACCTATCGCTTGCTTATTTTATATCATATGTTTCTGTATCCAGCCTACCTAACAATAACCATAACCGCCTGCGAAAAAGCCCCGTAAGAAGTCTTTTCGTTTACAGTTTTGTAAGCCCTTACCTTTACCATTCTAAGTGAGTAGGGCTCAAATCCTGATACGATAGCACTCTTTTGAGAGCCAACCACCTTTGCCGACTTAACATAATCACTGCCATTTGAAGAAGAGTATATCTCATATCCACTTGCACCCCCAACAGATTTCCATGATACCTCAATGCTGCCGCTGCCTGCTGATTTAGCCGTGCATGAAGCCTTTGCAGGCTTTGTGACAGCCTCTGCAGACTTTGAGTAGCTAGCCGAAATGTATTCTTTTCCGCCGGATTTTTTCACAGCCTTTACCTTGTAGCTGTACCCCTTTGCACGAGCAAGTCCGCTGTCAGTGAAGCTCACAGCCTTTACAGTTTTTATTCTCTGCCATTTCTTGCTTGTACTGTCATATCTGTATATAGCGTAGCTGTCAGCACCCGTTACCTTTTTCCAAGAAAGCTTAACGCTCTTTTCACCGGTGGAAGAAACTTTTAGCTTCGTCACTGTGGCAGGACGAATGTTGAAGTTCACAGTTTTTGTGCCTTTGTATAAACCCTTGCCTGTTATTTTCACGCTCGCCTGACCTATGGCTGTGTTCTTTGAGTAGCTCACAGTGTAGTCAGTGTTCTTTACAAGCTTTTTGCCACCATATGTCACTGCAGGCGCAGGAGAAACCGCCTTTCCTGTGTAGCTTTGCGTCTTTATAGCCGAAATACTGCTGTCACTGATCTTACCCTTTACAGTGACGGTGCATTTAACATTTTTTCCTCCTGTTGTGTATGCCGTGATAGTTGCTCTGCCAACCCCTTTTGCAGTGACCTTTCCGTCTGACACAGAAGCAATTTTGCTGTTAGAAGACTTCCAGGAAACAAAGTCCGTCAGACCGCTTCCGCCACCCATTTTTGCAGAAATAACACTGCTTTTGCCCTTGTCAAGAGTCAGTGAAGCCTTATCCAATGTTACCGAAGCCGCAGGCTTTATGCTAGCCTTTATAGTTTTTGCTGAGCTGTTTCCGTATTTGTCATAAACCGTTATCTTAACGGTAAATTCACCGCTTTTTACTGAATAGTCCTCGGCAGAAACATAAGCCGAAGCCTTGCCACCCGAAAGCTTTCCGCTTGCGTATTTCTTTGCGCTTTCACCATTTTTTGTAGGATAAGCAGGGAAGACCACCTTTGAAACTCCGCTCTTGTCGCTCACATTGCAATAAACATCAAAGCCCTTTGCTGTGATGTTCTCCACCTTTGCCCCCGATATGGTCGGCGCAGTTGTGTCAACATAAGTCTTTATGACCTGCTCAGAGCTGTTCCCAGCCTCGTCAGTAGCCGTTATGGTTGTAATATAATATCCGTCCTTGCCCCCAAGGTCAGTTACCTTTACTGAGTGTGAAAGCGAGTTCACCGCCGATGTGTAAACACGGCTTATAGTCTTTGCCTTGTTGCCCTCAAAATAAGTGGATACCTTTACCGAAGCCACAGCCCTGTTGTCAGAAATATCCGCTTTAACAGTGTAGCCTTTTCCCGTGATGTTCTCACAGCCTGCGTTTGCGATAACAGGTCTTGTTGTGTCGATGTCAAGGCTTTGCGCAACGCCGTTTATGTAAAGTCTGTAGAAATAGTGATTGTTAGTAAGTACCTTTCTGTTTTTCACAGTGTAAACAGTGTCGTTCCAAGTCCATTTGTAGTTCTGCTCGATAAGAGTAGCCGTCGTTCCCTGACAGTCCTTTACAATGGCAACATGAGAGTAATCCTTGTCCTGCATTATGTCCCCGGCCTGCGGAGTTTTCACTTCACGAAGCTCCGCCCTTTTGCCGTAGCAGTACACGCTAGGCTTGTCGTCCACCATGTTTATGTTGTATACTGTAACGCCGAACTTTTCTTCATAAAAACGTGAAACATAGCCTGCACAGCAGTAATAACCGGTGTCGGAATAGCCAAGAACGTATTTAGCGTCAACGCCCTCAAAAGAGTCTATGACCTGATAATCATAGTCCACGGTGACGGTCTGTTCGCTGTAGCTCACCGCATTTGTCGCCTGACAAAGCATTATCATCATAACAGCACAAAACACTGCACCCATAGCCGAAAAAACTTTTTTCAGCCCCTTTTCCATTCCAAACGCCCCCTAACTGACAGAATTATCTTATACGTTTTCGTATATCAACCTCATGATATCATAAAGGTTACAATTTGGCAACAGATTTTATCGCTTTTTGCCGAAATGACTAAAATATTTGTTTGTTTTCACAGGGAACACAAGTTCTATATTCAGATATATCCCCAAAATATATACTATTATATGCCATACGAACAAATGTCGGAGCAAAAATTACAATTTGTAACTTTTATACTGAACACGCTATCAAAAACGTTTAACTTAACATATATCCCCACAAAAAAATGTAGGGGCGAACATCGTTCGCCCGTCAAAGCTACTATCCCACTTAGATATCCGTATCAATTGATCGCTTTACTCTAACGCAAAGATCGTAAACTGAAATTTGTTTTTCATTTGCACAAAAATTCACCGATCCTGCACGAGAAGATATTGAAAAGCCATCTGAAATAGATTATAATGTCTGTAAAATATAAACGGAGGTAACAATATGAAGTACATAAATCCGGTCATATCAGGCTTTTATCCTGACCCTAGCATCTGTAAGGCTGAGGGCAAATATTATCTTGTTTGCAGCTCTTTTCAGTTTTTTCCGGGCGTTCCTCTATATGAAAGCGACGACCTTGTGAACTGGACGCAGATAGGTCATGTTCTCACAAGAAAAAGTCAGCTCCCATTGGAGGGCGCAGGCTCTTGGGGCGGCATCTATGCCCCAACTATCAGATACAATAACGGCAGATTTTACATGGTAACGACTAACGTCACAAATGGCGGAAACTTCTATGTCTATACTGACGATATCCACGGTGAATGGTCTGAGCCTGTTTATGTTCAGCAGGGCGGTATCGACCCGTCACTGTATTTTGAGAACGGCAAAGCCTACTTTATGTCCAATGGTGAAGACGATGAGGGCAACCATGGCGTTACACAGTGCGAAATAGATATCGAAACAGGCAAAAAGCTCACGCCAAGCAAGACCATATGGACAGGTGCAGGCGGACGTTTCCTTGAAAGCCCGCATCTCTACAAAATAAAGGGCGAATACTACCTTATGGCGGCTGAGGGCGGTACGGAATACGGTCATATGATAGTCTACGCCAAGGGCAAGACCCCTTACGGTCCTTTTGAGAATTATCCTCACAACCCAGTCCTCACAAACAGAAATCTCGGTGGATACGAGATACAAGGGTGCGGTCACGGTGATCTTGTGGAGGACGAAAACGGCAACTTCTGGTGTGTTCATCTTGCCTTCAGAATGATAAATATGTGGGTGATGCACCACATTACAGGCAGAGAAGTCTATCTCGTACCGGTGACGTTCGACGAGAACGGCTGGTTCACAATGGGTGATAACGGCACAACTCGAAAGGAAGTCGAAACTGACAAACTCAGGGATATTAGGCAGGAGTTTTGGAAGGAATACACTTTTGAGAATACCAAAGTCGGACGTGAGTGGTGCTTTATGCAAAACCCTGACATGGGGCTTTATTATCTTGATGATCACCGTTTTGAGCTTACTCCGAATGAGCATACGATCTTTGAGGCAGACGGCTCGCCTGCTTTTGTCTGCATAAGACAGAAAGAAATGAATTTATCAGTGGAGTGCAAAGTCGAGATAACCGAGGGCGAAGCAGGATTGGTGTTCTACATGACCCCCGATCAGCATTATGAGATAGCATTAAGACGCACGGATAAAGGTGTCGAGCTGTTCCGCAGACTTTGCATAGGCGATATTCGCCATGAGGATCATGTCATAGCATTGCCGCAGGGAGAAAGCTCGGCTATGCTTTGCTGTAATGCCTCCAACTTTACATACAATTTCTCGGCGAAAACGCATTCGGGAGATATAGACTTGGGCGGAGCTCAAACGAAATTTTTGTCTACTGAGCTTGCAGGTAATTTCACGGGAGTTGTTATTGGTCTTTATGCTCAGAAATATGAGGATAAAGGCAATAAAGCGGTGTTTACGGATTTCAGATGCGAAAATAAGGAAAAGTATGATAGCTAAAAGATAAAAAACAAAAGGTCCGTGGGCGTATCCATGGACCTTTTACTTTGTTATGCTTTTTCATCACAGCCGCAGTTCACACCGTTCTTGACATCATCAAATGCCTTCAGCATTTCCTCGGACGGCTTCTTTGTGCAAAGGCTCACAATAATGATAAGTATAAGACTTACCGCAAAACCTACTACCAATGAGTAAAGCCCCGTCTTATCACCTAAAGTCTGTCCACCTGCAAGAGGTATGTAATCCCATATTATTACCGATAACGCACCGCTGGCAACGCCTGCCGCCGCACCTGCAAGGTTTGTTCTCCTCCAATAAAGGGACATAAGTATTATCGGACCAAACGAAGCTCCAAGTCCTGCCCATGCGTTTGAAACAAGACCCATTATACTGCTGTTAGGGTCAAGTGCTATTATGTATGCCACTACCGCTACAGCAAGAACCGTTATCCTGCTCACAAGCAGTACCTTCTTGCTCTCTGCCTTAGGTGCGATACATGAGTGGTAAATATCCTCCGATACCGATGAGGCAGTTACAAGCAGCTGCGAATCAGCCGTTGACATTATGGCAGCCAGTATTCCGCAAAGGAAGATTCCGCCGACGAATGGCAGACCGATATCGGAGTTGAATACCTTCTGTATCATCTCGATGAAAACATTCTCAGACTTGTTGTTTGCAAGTGCAGGCACAAGATAAGCCCTGCCCACGATAGCTATAAAGCAAGCGAAGCAAAGTGATATAGCACACCATACACAGCCTATAACTCTTGACTTCTTTACCTCTTTTTCAGAGCTTATAGCCATAAATCTTACCAGAATGTGCGGCATACCGAAATAACCAAGCGCCCAGCCGAGCTGAGAGATTATGTCGATGGCTGAAAGGGTCTGACCCTTTTCATCATTGAATATGTTAAGATAGTGATGTGCCTCAACACCGCTTGCGGTGATGTTGTCCATAACGTTTCCTGCTCCAACAAGGAAAAACGCAATGATTGGTATAGTCACAACTCCTGCCAGCATGAGCAGACCCTGAACAAAGTCCGTTACACATACCGCCATAAATCCGCCCATGAAAGTGTATCCCAAAATTACTACCGCACCGATAGTAAGACATATCTTGTAGTCGATACCGAATATAGAGTTGAAAAGCTTTCCGCCTGCCGAAAGTGCAGACGCTGTGTAAACAAGGAAGAATATTACTATAGCTACAGACGATACAAGAAGCATTATCTTGTGCTTGTCCTCAAATCTGTTTTCAAGATACTTAGGAAGCGTCATGGAGTTGTTCGCCCTGATAGTGTATCTTCTCAGTCTGCCCGAAACTATCGCCCAGTTAAGTATAGTGCCGATAAGCAGACCTACAGCTATCCATATCTGACCTGTTCCGAATGCGTAAACAGCGCCAGGCAGACCCATGAGCATCCAGCCTGACATATCAGAAGCCTGAGCAGAAAGTGCCGCTACCCAGCCGTTAAGTCCTCTGCCACCAAGGAAAAAGTCCTCGGAGCTTTTTGTTTTCTTCATATATGCAGCACCTATGAGAAGCATTCCTGCCAAATAGAATGCAAATGCCACAAGCGTCCAGATCATATCTGATTTCATCTATTACCTCTTTCCCGAAGCGGATTTTATCCTGTCCGCCCCATATTTTATAAACGGCAATGCCGCACAAGAGAAACTCCCCCTGTGCGGTATCGCATAAAACGTCTGTATAAAACACATTGACAGCAAAAACCAACGGGCGAACGAAAATTGTTGTTTGGCAAGGCTCACAACAGTTTTCGCCCATACCTTAATTTGTAGGGGACGGCGCCCTCGACGTCCCGTCTGTTGCCGCAAACGTCGTTTTTACGCACCTTTCGATGTTTTGCTACCAATTACTTAGCCTTAGTCTTTATCTCCTCATCAAGCTTAGCGATAAGCTCGTCAACAGGCATTGCAGGAAGCTCGCCCTCTTTTCTTGAACGAACAGTAACCGTGTTGCTGTTTACCTCGTTGTCGCCAATGATGAGCATATAAGGAATCCTCTCAAGTCTTGCAGCCTTGATCTTAGTACCGATGTTCTCATCTCTGTTGTCAACAGTTACTCTCATGCCCATAGCCGTCATTCTGTCAGCTATCTTCTGAGCGTATTCAGCATGACCCTCCTTGATAGGAAGAAGTCTTACCTGCTCAGGAGCGAGCCACAGAGGAAGAACGCCGTTGAAATGCTCAAGCATATAAGCAAGTGTTCTTTCAAAGCAGCCAAGTGAAGTTCTGTGAATGATGTAAGGAAGCTTCTTCTGACCGTCCTTGTCAACATAATACATACCAAATCTTTCAGCCAAAAGCATATCTATCTGGATAGTAACAAGCGTGTCTTCCTTGCCGTAAACGTTCTTGTACTGAATGTCGAGCTTTGGACCATAGAACGCAGCCTCGTCGATACCGATATCGTAATCAACGCCAAGGTCGTCAAGAATAGTCTTCATTGCAGCCTGTGCGTGCTCCCACTGCTCAGCCGTACCCTCGTACTTGTTCTTAGGGTTAGCAGGATCCCACTGTGAGAATCTGAATGTGCAGTCATCAAGCAGACCAACAGTGTCAAGGAAATACTTAGCAAGCTCCAAACAGCCCTTGAACTCCTCTTCAAGCTGGTCAGGTCTGAGAATGTAGTGACCCTCAGAGATAGTGAACTGTCTTACTCTGATAAGACCGTGCATCTCACCGCTGTCCTCGTTTCTGAACAGCGTAGAAGTCTCTGTCAATCTCATTGGAAGCTCTCTGTATGAACGCTGTCTGTTAAGAAATACCTGATACTGGAACGGACAAGTCATAGGACGAAGTGCGAAGCACTCTTTTTCCTCATCATAAGGGTCGCCAAGAATGAACATTCCGTCAAGATAGTGATCCCAGTGACCTGATATCTTATAAAGATCTCTCTTTGCGAAAAGCGGAGTCTTTGTAAGCAGACAGCCCTTTGCCTGCTCGACATCTTCTACCCAACGCTGAAGAAGCTGGATAACTCTTGCGCCCTTTGGAAGCATAACAGGAAGTCCCTGACCGATACAATCAACAGTTGTGAAATATTCAAGCTCTCTGCCTATCTTGTTGTGGTCACGAAGCTTAGCTTCCTCCTGCTGTTTAAGAAACTCATCGAGCATTGAAGCCTTAGGGAATGCAGTTCCGTAAATTCTTGAAAGCTGCTTGCCGTCCTCTGCCTTGCCCCAGTATGCACCTGTGCATGAAAGAAGCTTAACAGCCTTGATAGGTGCAACGCTCATTATGTGCGGACCTGCGCAAAGGTCAACGAAATCACCCTGCTTGTAGAATGAAAGCTTTTCACCCTTATCGTCATGCTTGTGGATAAGCTCTACCTTGTAATCTTCGTGTCTTTCCTCCATGAGCTTTATAGCCTCATCAGCAGAAAGCTCAAAACGCTCCAAAGCATAGCCCTCTTTTGCAAGCTTCTTCATTTCAGCCTGTATCTTTTCAAGGTCAGCAGGCGTAAAAGGCTTTTCCACCTCAAAATCATAGTAGAAGCCTGTGTCTGTAGCAGGACCTCTTGCAAGCTTTGCCTCAGGATAAAGATTTTTTACAGCCTGCGCCATAAGGTGAGAAGCTGTGTGCCAGAAAGTTTCCTTACCAGCCTTTGAGTCAAAAGTCATGACCTCAAAATGGCAGTCATGGTCAACGACAGTTCTCATGTCGAAAACTTCGCCGTCCAGCTTTACGCAGCAGGCAGCCTTGTAAAGTCCCATGCCGATATCCTTGATTATCTCGCTTGCAGGCATTGCCTTTTCGATCTCACGGACAGAGCCGTCTTTTAATTTCAGATTGATCATTTTTGATTCCTCCGATTTATATAATATTGTAATTCTTTATTATAACGTGCATAAACACGTTGTTTCTTTTTGTAATGCGTCACATATCACAAGTTTTTTTTGTGGGCGACCTCAGGTCACCCCTACAGTCATATTATTTGAAGTTCAGCAGTTCAGTATACTGCGAAACATACACATATATCCAGAAGCAAAGAAGCACTACGCTCAGCACCGTTGAAATGTCGCTCAAAACGTGCCTTGCCCTTTTTTTGATAGCCCATTGCCTGGAGCCGTCTTTTTTCACCCTGCAAACAAGCTGAGAGAAAAATGTGTTGAACCAGTATGATACTATCCATATGGGCAGAAAGGTGAGAAACCCTTGCTTGTCGGATATAGTCCCGTTCCATGATAACCAGCAAACATATCCTGCTGCACCATAAGCGCAAAACCCAATGGTATAGCAAATGATCGCAAGGATACGCCTTGTTTTCATGGCTTTCCTGTCTTTCATAGTATCATCACCCTCTTACATAACAAAAAAGTCCCATAGGATACAAATATCCTATGGGACGATGATATCGTGGTTCCACCCAACTTCATGCGCAGTCTCCTGCACAACTCATTAGCCGCTCCTTTAACGCTGAGCCTGCGGCGTGTATTAAACGCACTCAGGGGCGGTGTCCTCACTCTGCATAGTCCTGCGCCGCTCACAGCCCGTATAAAAACGTGCGGCACTCTCTGAAAAGACCTTTCGCCGAGGGGCTTCCCCGTCAAAGCTTTCAAGTATAACTGCAAAAGACTTTATCTTTTGCTTCGACTAACATTTTAACACCTCTTCACCCGCTTGTCAAGGGGTTTGTTAGAAAATATATAATTTTGTGGATTTAACTAAAAAAATTCTTGACAACAGAGAAGTTTTATTATACAATAATATTATGCATTATAATTTTTATATAACTGAAAGATGAAGTATAGTTTTTTGTATTATTCTGATGTTTTTTATAAAATAAATTTTGCAATTTTGTATCTTTACAATTTAATATCAGGTGGATATCTTTTTTCATGCGTTTTTTACGCACAAAATATGGATATCCATACTTTCTAAGAAGGAGGAAAGCTATACATGGAACCAGGTATTGCTATTCTACTATGTGTAGTTGCTCTTGTTCTTGGTGCCGGTGTGAGCGGATTTATCTGCTTCAAACAGGGTATAAGCTATCGCAAAAAGACAGCCGAAGCTGCTGTAGGCTCTGCGGAAAAGGAAGCGGAGCGTATCGTTGACGACGCAAAGAAAAACGCTGAAACTCTGAAAAAAGAGGCATTGATCGAGGCGAAAGACGAGATCCACAAGTCACGCCAGGAAACGGAAAAAGAGCTTAAAGAGAGAAGGATCGAAGTTTCCAGACAGGAAAGACGTGTTCAGCAGAAAGAGGAGTCTATCGACAGAAAGCTCGATAATTTGGAGAAAAAGGAAGAAACTCTCCAGAACAAGCTGAAAAATGCTGACGAAAAGGTAGCTGAGGCTGACAGGATCAAGAAGTCACAGCTGGATATGCTTGAGAAGATATCTCAGTTCACTGTTGATCAGGCTAAGGATTATCTGCTTTCAAAGCTGGATGAAGATCTGGTGCATGAAAAGGCTGTGAGGGTCACAAACTTTGAAAATCAGGTGAAGGAGGACTGTGAGGCTAAGGCCAGACAGTATATCTCGCTTGCTATCTCAAGGTGTGCCGCCGATCAGGTGTCTGAGTCGGCAGTGTCAGTCGTTGCATTGCCTAATGATGAGATGAAGGGCAGGATAATCGGACGTGAGGGAAGAAATATCAGAACTATCGAAACTCTCACAGGCGTTGATCTTATCATTGACGATACCCCTGAGGCTATCACCATCTCGTGCTTTGATCAGGTGAGAAGAGAGGTCGCAAGGATCGCACTTGAAAAGCTTATCCAGGACGGACGTATACACCCTACACGCATTGAGGAAATGGTAGAAAAGGCTAAGCGTGAAGTCGAGCTGAAGATCAAGCAGGAGGGCGAGAGAGCTATTCTCGAAACCAATGTTCACGGCGTGAACCACGAGCTTGTTAAGCTTCTTGGCCGTCTGCGCTATAGAACGAGCTATAGACAGAACGTGCTTAACCACTCTATTGAAGTCGCTCACCTTGCAGGAATGATGGCGTCAGAGCTTGGCGTTGACGCAAATCTGGCAAGAAGAGCAGGACTGCTCCACGATATAGGAAAGGCTCTCAGCTATGAGATAGAAGGCTCGCACGTTCAGATAGGTGTTGACGTATGTAAGAAGTACAAGGAAAGCCCTGAAGTTATTCATGCTATCGAGGCTCACCATGGCGACGTTGAAACAAGAACTGTTGTTGCGGCACTTGTTCAGGCGGCAGACGCAATAAGCGCCGCTAGACCGGGAGCAAGAAGCGAGAACTATGAGAACTATATCAAGAGGCTCCAGAAGCTTGAGGAGATCTGCACGTCCTACGAGGGCGTTGAGAAATCCTTTGCTATACAGGCAGGCCGTGAGGTTCGTATCATGGTACAGCCTGAGAAGATCAACGATGAAAAAATGGTGCTCGTTGCTCGTGAGATCGCTAAGAGGATCGAAACTGAAATGGATTATCCGGGACAGATCAAGGTCAATCTTATCCGTGAGAGCAGAGCTATCGAATACGCAAAGTAAATTGTGTAAACAGCGGGCAGACTTTAGGGTTTGCCTGCTTTTTTTATTTCCCGCTCTGTTTTTAATGAGGAATGAGGAGTGAGGAATGAGGAATTAAGGTATCGCCTGCGGCGATGTATTTTTAATTTTCAATCATAAAATAATAAAATATCTATGCTTTTTGGGGGATTTTTTATGTCAAAAGCAAAAGAGAAAAAAGAGGTCACTACCAATCAAGGTAAAAAGCACCTTTTCGGCAGTTCGGAAAAGTCGGATTTTATCCTGAATATGTCTGCCGAGTCTGCACAAAAGCTGTGCGGAGTTTACAGCATTATTGCTGTGCTTGTTCTGTGCGTTATCACAATTCCGTATTATTTCACACAGAATATCAAATACGGTATGGACGAAAGCGTCAACCGTACTCTTTATCTGAACGAAAAATTTATATTCTTTATATCTGCCGCTGTGCTTGCGGTCGGCTTTGTGGGATTTATCATTTTCCTTATTGCCAACATGAAAAAGCAGGTGGAGCTTAAAGACAACAAGAGCCTTATCGTACCACTTGCGGTGGTGCTTCTGTCGGTGATATCTTGCTTGCTTTCAGCGGATATCTTCACATCTTTCTACGGCTATCTCGACCGCTCCGAGGGTATGCTCACCATACTTGGCTATTGGGGACTTTTTGCCGCTGGAATGACAGTTACGGCTGACGATCGCAGGATAAAGCTTTCAGACTTTATCGTAGGAATAGGCGCATTTGAAGCTATCGTGGGAATTTTGCAGGCTATACCTGCCACCGCAAAAATAGTTCCAAACTATTTCAAAGAGATATTCTCGGGCTTCTCATCAGGCGGTATGACCTATACAAAGGAATATATCGCAACAGGCTTTTTGTGTACGCCTTTTGCATTGGCGGCAGTGCTTACAGTGATATCTGCCTTTGCACTTAATGGTATGCTCTATGATGATAAAAAGGCAAGAAAGATATTCTATGGTATCTCCCTTGCCCTTATGACAGCGGCTGATATCCTTGCCTGCGTTGTCCCTGCTATCTTGGGGCTTGGTGCGGTTTATGTTATATCTCTTATTATTGCCGCTGTAAAGTCGGGCTTTGCAAAGGATAAGAAGCCTTTTATAGCCTGCCTTGTGGCTTTTATAGTCGCAGGAGGGATCTTTGCCGGACTTTTCGCCTCAAACGAGTTCAGACTTATGGACGAGAAAATAATCTTCCATGACAGTTTCGACAGACTTTCTATCACAGGCACAGGCAGAGGTGATGATACCGAACAGTGGATATATCCTTATCTGTGGGACGACGGAATGTATACTGCCGAGCAAAACCTTATCTGGGGAACCGGTCCAGACAACTGGGGAACGATATTCGAGTCGGGTGCTATAATAGACCGCTCTTATAATGAGTATATCGACCTTTTGCAGTCAAGAGGACTCATCATTTTCGCACTTACAATAGTATTCCTTATTATGACTATAGTAAAAATGTGCAAGCTCGTAGCAGGCTTTATGAAAGACAAAAACAGCTGGACGGGCTGTGCAATATCGGCGGCAGTGCTTTGCTATTTGATACAGGCGTTTTTCAACATAAGTTCTGTTACATCATCACCATACTTCTGGATCGCGGCTGGACTTGTGTGGAGTTTCACAGCGGTAAAATCCAGTGCAAAGAAAAAGAGTTAATAAACCTATCTGTAGGGGCGACCTTGGGTCGCCCACTCTTTCATCAATACATTGATAAAAAATTCGGACGCAGTAAAATGAGTCCGATTTTTTTATGCCATTTTTGCAGACAATGATATAAACATATTAGCTTTTACATATATTGAAATATGGCTATAGACCTGTGTGAAATTTTTCACCCATAAATAACGAGCGGATTTGAACTAACGAGAATAGGTGAGATTGCAAGAGATACAGCGAGATAAATCAAAAAATCTGTTCACTGCTGACTTCCGCTGACTTCCCCGAACTTTGTCGGACTTTGCTAATTTGTAAGGCTTATGATATAATCATATTAAACCAAAGGACAGAAAGCCTTTGGTTAGACGGCAAGTCGAAAGGCTTTGTTTTATATGAAAGGAAAAAATCATGAGCAAAGAAAAGGTCATTGACATTTCAACAAGAAAAACAGGAAAGATCGTTGGCATTTGTGCGGCGGCAGTTGCGGCTATAATAGTGGTCGTATCCTCCGTGTCCATAGTTCCGGCAGGCTGTACGGGAGTTGTGACGACCTTCGGCAAGGTATCAGACACTGCGCTAAACGAAGGATTGCATCTGAAAGTGCCTTTTGCACAGCGTGTAACAACAGTGTCAAACAAGATACAAGTTTATCAGGCTGACGCTGACGCAGTTTCAAAGGACTTGCAGACTGTGAACTCTACCATAGCGGTGAACTTCCGAATAAAGTCGGCTTCTTCTGCAAGCATTTTCAAGAATATCGGCTCAGATTACGAGAACGTTATCCTTATGCCAACAGTGCAGGAATGTATGAAGTCGGTATGTGCAAAATATACGGCTGAACAGCTTATCACTGACAGAGCGCAGGTGGGCGAGGAAATAAAGGAACAGCTCGTTTCAAAGGTGGACGAATATGGTATCGAGATAGAGAAATTCAACATTGTGAATTTTGATTTCTCATCTGAATTTAATGAAGCCATAGAGGCAAAGCAGGTAGCAGAGCAGAATCTTTTGAAAACAAAGACCGAGCAGGAGCAGGCTATAGTTGTAGCTGAGGCGGAGGCTAAGAAAAAGGTTATTGCCGCAGACGCTGAGGCAACTTCCATAAAGACCAAGGCTGAAGCTCAGGCAGAAGCCAACAAGACTATCTCTGAATCTCTTTCAAACGAGCTTATAAAGTATCAGACCATCGATAAGTGGGACGGCGTTCTGCCTAAGGTTGCCAATGACGCAAACCCTCTGATATC
>OGXJ01000721.1_pt1 | contig 26090 bp, 18 predicted proteins | sample 1576231 | NCBI WGS metagenome assembly OGXJ01 (sample SAMEA3541539, study PRJEB24748) | human gut metagenome | biome: human gut; feature: human-associated habitat; material: faeces | place: China | collected 2012
AATGGATGTTTATTGGAATGTTTCTTGTTGCCATTATAGCTTTTCCAATGGGACATACCATATCGGGTATTACATTTGCGATAGCGGGAATATTGGCAATGCCCTGGTTGATAAAAAAGGCAGGATCAAAGAAAGTTCTGTTGATTATCGGCAGTGCCATATTGGTGTTGCTTGGTATTTTTACCTGGTACTGGGATGATGCTTTGAGGGAAGAGGGCTGTATTGAATATATTAAGACATATCCGATGGCGACCGCAGATTATACGATAGAGGACTTTTTTGGATTTGCTTATAGTGAGGATGAACTGGATTGGTCGTATGAGAAAGTTGATGATAAAGAATATGTAACAGTCAGTTTTACAGAACCGGATGGTGTGGATGAATCTGTAATATTTGGTTTTAATAGTGATGGCTATCCGGTATTACATGATGTAATTTATGATGGCAAATCAAATGAAAGTCTTTTTGAGGATTACAATAGCCGTTTGTTTGGTGAGAGTGGGACAAAACAGGATAAAACAGAGGAAAGCGTGGTTACGACAGAGCAGCAGACTGTAAATACAACGGAGGCGGCGGAAGAAAAGAGTGAGAAGGCAGATGTATCTTCCGATGTGTATTATCTAATGGAGACTATAGATCAGGATCCATACTGGAGCGTTCAGGTAAAAAATGCGCGTGTCCGGGCAAGAAATGATGGTCAAGGGTTGGAAGTCCATTGCACGGTTTATGTCTATAATAAGGATGAAATGACATCTGGATTTGTATCATCCAATATATTTAGTGATGTTGACAATGATGGAGTAGCCTGCAAAAGAATCTGGTCAGATTGGGAATCTGGCAATTTGGCGGGAAATACAGGAGCTAATGTGGAGGTAGTTTTTGATTTCCCTGCAAATGCAAATGAAGATACCAGTCGCATCAGCATGACAGTGTGTGGAGAATATAAATTATGTCTGGCAACCCGGCCGGGATCAGATGTAACACAGGATGAATCCGTAAGTTATAACGAGAATGATCTGTATTGGTATACAAATTACAGTGCTATGTATACACAAGTAGGAAATGGTTCCAATCTGCAGGTTATTAATATGAGTGATCGTTATTTGCAGTTAATGTATAGTGGCTATACATTGTCATGGTCGTTTGAATTAATACCGGATTATATTAATGAAAATGGGGTATTTATTTATTATTCAGATGGTGCAATGCTGACATATAATCCTCAATATGAAAGAATTTATCTGGCTATATCTGACCGGGATTTGTTTAATGAATATGGAGGAATATACGATAAAAGTGAGTATGAGTATACACCATAGATAAATGAATAGAAGAAAGGGAAGGTAAAAAATATGTTTTGCAGTAAATGTGGAAAAAAATTACAGGATGGATGGGCGGTATGTCCAAATTGCGGACAACCTGTAGAACAGACCTCACCGGAGCAAATTTCCGAATCTGGTCAGTCTCAGAATATAGAATACAATACTCAGACTTTTGATTATATTCAGCCTGATTTGCAAAATGGCCATAATGATAGAGAGAGCAAGAAGGGAACAGAAACAACTTCATTGACAGGATACCAGAAGTTTCGTTTTTGGAGTGCGACGGTATGTGGCATCATAGTTGCTGTAGTGTTTTTTATTATGGGACAGTATCTGGCTGGAGCAGTTATGATGTTGGCTGCTGTATTATTTTGCCCTTTGATCTTAGGAAAATTTAGTGGATGGAAACGGGCGATATTTATATGCTTCGCTATCCTGGCAGCAGGTTTATCTGCAGAGATCTACTATGCTTCGAATGGGAAAAAGGATGAAGCTTCCGATAAAGTCACTACAAAACAAAGTGAGGTTTCCGAAGATCAGACAGAAATGATAACAGATGCATCAGAGGATTTGTCAACAGATACATCAACAGATGCTCAGGTTACGGAGAAAAATAGTTCAGAGAATACAAGTGAGGCACAGACTGCATACAGTGCAGATATGGTTATTGATTCCGATATGTCAGCACAGGTAGAAACTGTAAATTATACAGGTGTATATTATTTGCCTTACATAAATTATGACGGTGCAGCATGTGACGAAGTAAATAAAAGAATCGAGAAGCTTGCACAGAAATACATAGAAAATACAGATGAATATGGATCGGGTTGTATGGGAATCAGTTATAAATGGACTCTGTATGGCAATATATTATCGTTGATCATACCGCTTCAATTTGATGCAGATATGGTTGAGTATAATGTGTATGTTCTGGATCTGAAAAACGATAAGCTGCTTACGAAGAAGGATCTGCTTGCAGAACTGAATATAGATGAAGCAGATTATGAACAGGATGCACAGGATACCATGGATGCCTGCTTTTATTCATTGTATGGAAGCTTTAAAGATACAGATGACTATTATGATGTCGTTTACAATGAAACAATAGCGTCTGAAAATGTTGCAGAGGCACTTCCATATATTGATGAAAATGGAACCCTGGGAGCTGTTGCAAAGATTTATTCTATGGCAGGAGCAAATTATTATTACCATATGGTTACGGTATTGGCGTTGGATGGAGCCTGTGAATATAGCGGAGAAAGTGATAATTATAATTCTAAGGTGCTCGCCAATACAGATAACCAGTCAGGCTCACAGGAAACAGGGGATACTTCAGATTCCGAGTATATGCTTCCGAATAGTGATTCTGAATACATATCAGATAGTGACCTGGATGGGCTGACACCGGATGAATGCCGTCTCGCCCTTAACGAAATATATGCCCGCCATGGAAGAAAATTTAATGATCCGGATTATCAGGCATATTTCAATTCCAAGAGCTGGTACAATGGAACGATTGATCCGGATGATTTCGATGATACAGCAATGTTTAATCAGTATGAGCTTGCAAACAGGGATTATATCATCGATTATGAGAAGCGGATGGGGTATCGTTAGAAATATGTGATCGAATAAAATCAATCAGCTCATGATTTATACGTTCATTTTTTTCTTCGTCTTCCATGTATTCTGGAAGTGGTAGATCCGGTTGGCATTCACCGCAGATATCGATGCCGCATACGGTTTCATGGCTTAAGATGATGCCAAGCAGATGTTCCAACATATCAAGTGTCATGTCGCCTTGATTCCAGTTGGTTTCTGTGAAACGGGTAGAGAGAACATCTTTATCAATAGAAATATAAAATGGGACACCTGAGAGGATGTTTGCTGATTTCTTTCGGGCAGTCCCATTTTTTAGTTCTTCAGCAGAAAAGGTCAGAAGACGGTCTTTGCGTACTGCATCAATCTGGAAAATGTCGGCTGCTTCCGGTCCAATCAGAATTAACTGTTTCAGATTTGGATTCTGGTCCAGAACAAGTCCCACCCAGTCACCACAGCTCATCATTCCGTCAACGAGTGGTCGCTGCATATCTGTATGGTGGTCGAATACTACGAGCGAGAACGGTCGTTTGATCTGGTCGGTTGTTATCTTTGTTACATAATGAAAATTCCCGGAGTCAATAAAATGGATACCTTTGATTCCATATGGCATGATTCGTTTCCGGATCTCGGCAGCGGCTTCATCTGAACAATACAGGTCGCAGCCTTCAATGTCAGAGCAGTCGATCCAGTGAAACCGTGGGTTATCCTTCATATCTTCATCGCAGTATACATGCGTAAAATCCAGGATGTAGTTGTTTGCTTTGTTATTCATGGGTAAGACTTCCTTGTAGATGTTTTTTGATTATAAGTAATTGTTTTTATTATAGCATGATTTGAAATACAGGAAAAATCTTCTGCATATTTTGTGAAATTCCATTTTGAGTTTATTTCGTGCTTCGTATAAAATGTTTATTTTATTTGTTATATTTGATATAATTATTTTGATTTTAATTTATTTAGGGGGAAAAGAAATGATAGAAGAAATTATAAAAAAAATACTCGAAAGTTGGGATGGATATTGTTCAGAGATTATTATTGGACTTGTCACGACATTTATAACTGCTTGCATCGTTTGGCTATATAAAAAGATTAAAAATGCTCCAAAGAGTTTGTATGAGCTTTTAAACAATATAGATTATAATAGTAAAGACTGGAGAGAAGATCTGGCTAAATCACTCGGAATTAATGAAACGATGAGAGAGCATTTTCCGGAATATAAAGATTATTTACTGATACAGTATGGTTCATCTGTAATTCCAGATAGTAGGCTACATGGTGATTATGATTTCATAGTTCTTATGTTAGGCTTTCCTAAAAATGAGAATAGATATATGCATAATAAAGGAACAACTGGCGAAGTGGCAAATGAAAGAAATAAGAGTCAAATAGATATCGTATATCGAGATTATTTATCATTCCTTTTTGCCGCGTCAGCTGGAATGCCATATGAAAATAGTGTTATTTCTGAGGGTAAGTTAATAATTGGACAGGAAGGATACTACCAATGGATACTAAATATTACTAAGAATATACTTTTTGATCGAGACTTTTTGATTAGAAGATTTAAGGATAAAATAGCAATTGAAAAACAAGAGTTTCTCAAATGTATAAATGAACATGAAAAATATGAACATGATAAGTATTATGTGATAAGGTCTGGTTATTATTACATTACTTCTCTGTTGCAATTAAAGCGGTTAAAAGAGCTTGATAAGGTAATTGTCCAAAATCAGGTTACGGAATTAGCAAAAGTGAGAAACTTTTATGATGATATCAAAAGTATAGAAATTAGAGAAAAATATAAGCAGTTGGTAGAAAATCTAAAGCGTAATAAGGACGTGCATGCCATAAACATTGATGATATTAAGTCGATTTTAAAATATTTGGAGGAGTAGCATGAAGTTAAAAGATATTTTTCATTCTTTAAGTAAAAAGAAAGATCCAAGTGTAAACATTTTTACTGAAAGTACATTAAGGACAAGTTTTTATGAGGAATTACAAAAAAATGGATGGTGTGAAATTGTAAATGATAAGCCGGACAATTTGTTTGAGTTAATTACATTTAATGTAAAGAAGACGAAGAAAATATAAGTAAAAGCATTGTGAGTGATGAAATCTGATTTAAATCAGATTTCTGATTAGAAACATTTATATTAAGTGTTAATAATTGAGAAAATAAGGAAATATTAATCTATATCATTTTTCCATCATACAGAAAAATTCCTCTGCATACATTGTAAAAATGAGATTTGCAGGGGAATTTTTTTGAGAGATTATATTGAAGAAAGAGCAGAAGAAATTGGACAATATATCGTGGAAAGCGGAGCAACGGTCCGGCAGACAGCAAAGAAATTCGGAGTAAGCAAAAGCACGGTACATAAAGATGTGACGGAACGACTGGTAAAGATCAATCCATTTCTGGCGGCAAGGATCCGGGTTGTTTTGGATGTGAATAAAGCGGAGCGGCACATCCGGGGAGGAATGGCGACGAAGGAGAAATATCTGCATGAGCGGGAAGAACAAGAGGGACAATGAATAAAAATATTTGTATAGATTGGTATAAGGCGAAAAGATATGGAGTCAGAAAATGACATGAGATGATGATGCAGAGAGGCAATTTGGAAAAGATTGCTTCTCTTTTTTAGTTTACTTGTGTTATCAGATGAGATTGGTTAAAATAAAAAATAGATATAACAAGGAGAATGTACGAGAATAAGGGGTAAAAGATAGTTAACGGAGGCGATTACAATGAGACAGAAGTTATGGAGAAAGAAAAAGTTTGTGGTAATGGCAGCGGCATTTGCATGTATTGCAGCTTTGTCCGCGTGTGGAAAAAAAGATACCGATTATAATGTGGATGTAGGTAATGGAGATGGCGGGAGCGTTCAGAGTAAATATAGTATTCCGGAATCGTGTGATACCACATTTGACGCAGGATCGACCGGGCTTAAAGAGATCCGGTTGACAGATTCGGATATTACTGCGCCGAATACCGGTGCAATGTATGTAGCTCCGGTAAAGATGAAAGAGATCGATCCGGAATATCGAAAAAATCTGGTAGAAAAGTTATTTGACACAGATAAGGGTGTCTATGTCTATTATGATATGGAGAATATGGACAAGCTGTCAAAGGAGGATATTCAGGAATATATCGATCTGTACGAGCAGCAGAAAAAGGCAGATCCGTCACATGCCGCGAATTATGATTCGGATATTGACCGTATGAACCGTTTGCTGCAAACGACTTCAAAGCAGAGAGAAAATGCGGGAGACTATTCCGCGGATGAATATATGGGTACAGTTGGTGATCTGGAATACAGAATCAGTTTTCCTCAGGAAGGGGAAAATGATACGCTTTTCCGGATAAAGGAGGATCTTCTGCAGTATCGTCCGATGGAAGGTGCGACCGGTGTATTCACATCCAGCCTGGAAGAATACAATACCGGCTTGGGTGATGAATATGGAGAGTTGGAATCGGATATTAATGAATGTTCACTATCGGTAGATGAGGCAAGGCAGATTGCTGAAGAATTTCTGTCAAAGATTGGCGGATCGGATGCGATTTTACAGAGTGAATCGGATCTGTGCTGGCTGTATCGGAACGATGGTTCGTCTGATCAGAATCTGCTGACGGTTGTTGACGGATATTCATTTGAATACATAAGATCGGTTATGGATCAGCCGGTGTCGGATGTAGCAGTCTGGACTGCTGATAATCTACGTCAGGCAAATGGATTTGTGAATGTTTCGATCGAAAAATATACGATTCAGGTAGATGCAAATGGAGTGATCGATGCTCTCTGGAATAGTTATCTAGAAGCAGATGGCAGCCCACAGGCGGTGGAACTGTTATCCTTTGATGAGATGCTTAAGAAAGCAAATGAGTCTATAGCAGCATATTACACCAAATATCCGACAGCATATAAGCAGATTGCATTTAACGATATTACGTTGTCTTACTATCTGAAACAGAAGGAAGATGGAAGCGGATTTGAATATGTTCCGGCATGGATTCTTGCAGAATACGAAGATCCTGCAGATCATGAGCTTCCGGAGCAGGTCGTAATTCTGGATGCCAGAGATGGCTCTGCCCTCGACCTGATGAAGCTTGCCGAAGCAGTCGGCGGCATTTCCAGCGCAACCGACTGACCTTAATGCCCGCTGTATGTCAACAGTCTATCCTGCTGCAAACAAGCTGCACTTTCTACTCGGTGTATATGTCTGATCCGCTCATGCTCCTGTGCAACTCGCCCTTCGGGCTCAAACAAGCACCTGCATTCGCTGACAATATACACCTCCTGACGAAATGCTCGCTATGTTGCTGCAGAATAGACCGTTGATATACAGCAGGCGCTAAAATACAGTTAAATAGTATTGCTCGATAAATGCCCAGTGGTTAGTGCAAACCTCATTACGAAATCCTCACAATGTTAATGTACCATCAACTACCGGGCATATTTTCGGTCAATTTTTAATGCTTGTTTGAGCCCGGAGGGCGAGTTGCACAGGAGCATGAGCGACTAGGGCGTATGTGCCGAATAGAAAGCACAGCTTGTTTGTTACAGGACAGACTACGATACACGGTGGACATTCGGCTTGCCACCCTAGTTGACGGTGGAGGTCGGCGTGATGCTCCGGTTGGTATCCCCGGCTGTCAGGGTGTAGGTGCTGCCAACTTCAAGCTCCGGGCAACTGACAATGATAGAATTGTAGGACTTTGAAGTTTCATGTGACAGGAGTACCTTTCCATCAGCATCGGTCAAAGTAACGGTGGTCGTTCCGCTGGTATTTGATGAAAGCGTCAGCATGTAGGAACACTGGGTAGAATCCGAGCTGAAGCTCTGCGTCATGCCGGAGTATCCGGTTGAAAGGAAGTAACCACCTGTAATGGTTGCGGAGATGCCGTAGTCCAAGGCACTGTTGCCATTGCTCTCCGGTCCTTCGACATATACAGTTCCGCCATTTATGTAGAAATAACCATTGCTGTCAATTCCATCACCACCTGCATTGATCGTAATTGTTCCACCGTTAATTGTGAGGACACAGGATTCATCGGCATCCATATCGAAGCCGCCCATGCCACCCGGTGTGTTGCCCTGTGGCTGATCTGAATTATTGTTAGAATTATTTGACGGATCAAAATTATCGTTTGATGGTGGTGTATCCGGCATCTGATTATCGCCGGAAGGTGGGTCCTTCGGCGTTTGATTATCCCCCGAAGGAGGATTGCCCGATATCTGTCCATTTCCCGGACCGCCTTTTCCCTGTTTGTCGTCGATGGAGTCATTAGAGTCGGAGCCATTTGCGGCGTTGATGCCATCGTCGGAAGATACGATGTCGATATCGCCATCCAGAATGGTAATGGTCTGTCCCTTGAGACCTTCGTAGCTTTTCTGGATATCAATCGTTCCATCTTCAATATAAAGTGTTGAATCGGCGTGCATACCGTCATCGTCAGAGTTGATTGTAAATGTACCTCCTGCGATGTAGATATAGCCGAGATTTTCGTCGTCATCATTTGAGGCATGGATGCCATCCTTTGTTACTGTCAGATCAAAGGTTCCGTCTAAGATACGGACGCTGTCTTTTCCTGACAGGCCATGCTTGGCACAGGTCATTGTATATGTGCCGCTGGTTACGACCAGATCATCCTTAGATACGATGCCGTGACCATATGGAGAGTTGATCGTCAGACTGCCGGAGCCGTTTAAAGTCAGGTCGTCCTTGGAGAAAATAACAGCGTCAATGTTGTTGTCATCAATAGCGACAAATTTTCCTGTCGTTGACAGTGTGTTAGAAGAACCGTCGGCAAGCGTGATAAATACTTTGTCGGCTTTTCTGACGTAGATCGGAGCACTGGATTCGCAGCTAAGAGTCAGGTCATCCAGTACAAGCTGGATCTTTGTTTCTTTGTCGGCATCGATGATAACCTGTGCGTTGGATGCGGAGCCGCTCAGGATATAAGTTCCTGCTTCGGAGATTGTAACCGTTGTGCAGGATGAAGCCGTGGTGTCATTTGTATCGGAATCTGTTGCATTATTTGAAACGGTTGACGAATCACTGATCGTTACGGAGTCGGAAGAACTGCTTACACCTGATTCGGAAAATGTGATGGTTGAAGCGGCTTTTTCATCATAAGAAGGATCACTGTCACGATCCGTGAACATATCTGATTTTGTAAAGCTGACGGTTGAAACAGAGCCATTGGAAGTGGCATTGGCATCACTGGTGGTTGCGGTTGTCGGTGAATCGGAAGTTGATGAATCGGTTGTCGCCTTGTTGCATCCGGTGGCAAATGACATCGTGAGAGCACCCGTAATTACAAGTGCGGTTATTTTTTCTGATTTCTGATATAACGCTGATACAGGCTTCCCAGATAGCCAAATGACGTATCAAAGGGAGCATTTGTGTTTGATTTTTTATCAAATGTTTTATTATTCTGTGCCATAGAAAACACCTCCATTTTATATTTGTAAGACTACAGTTCGGTGACTGCGGTAGAGTCATTTAACAGGCTGATCTCCAGATCCCCATTTCGGCAACGAAGTGCGTCAAGGGATTTTTTCTGGTCTGCGCCGGATTTGAGAGAAATGGCGTAGGTCAGGCGGAACATGCTTCCCATATTTGTCGTTTTTACGGCATTTAAGGATGCTCTGGTTGTATATGTATCAAACAGATCCTTGAAAGCATCTGTATAATTCAAATCTTCCGGAATTGTGATACGTAAAGTCATGCAGTCCGGTTTGCTGTGGGAGCCAACCCCAAGTGCATGTAAGATCAGGCTGACGAGTCCGAGGATCAGAGCAAATAATACCGCATAAGCAAGATATCCCATGCCTGCCAGAAACAGTCCGATCAACAGAGACACGCCTAGGCAGAGCAGGAAATCCGTTGCCCTTTTTGTCATAGAAGGCTTCCCGGTCGTAGGAGAGAAATACATGAGGGGAAAGCCCCTGATAATACGAACGAAAATAATCAATCTCATGCAGGATCTGAATTGTTCCGGCATCCGGGATGTCATCCGGAAGTTCCGTTCGCAGTTCGTTCGTTGCTGTATTTGCAAGCATGGATTCTTTCTTGGTTATCGGTGGGATGTCGTGCTCCAGATAGTCCATCATTTTCTGATAGGGAGCGCTGATCCGCCGTTTGTAGACGATGCCCTCGTATTTCTTCTTGATCTCTAAAAATACGGTTGTATCCTGATCCGGAACGCTATAGCTTCGTAGTCGCGGTTTTTCTTTCTTAAAGTCTAGCAAAGCAACCTTAATTGAACTTAAAGGTATAAAAAAACCGGGAGATGTTATAGTGCGTATTTAGTATGATTTGATAAAAATAGAAGATACCATTACATATTATTCCGTAAGACGCTTTTGCTCGTATCCTACTCTGTATAACTTCGAACTAACCTCAGCAAAGCCTCGCTAAGGTCTCAGTTATCGTGCAGCGGTACATAAAGTTGCAAAAGATGCAACTTAAGTACCGGCCTCGGATAAGGCTTACTTCATAATAGTATGGTATCTTCCATTCGACTATAAATTTTGATAGTTAAATATGCACTATGGCATTTCCTTTGATTTGGATACTCGGTTCGATCGAGGTTGTCATTTCCTTTTCTCTGGATGCACAGACAGCATCGAAGGAAGTAACGACGTCGGTTAAGAGGTCGGAGAGGTCAAATGACAGCATCTCGATCCGTGGCTGTTCCTCGTCCATTTTGGATAATAAAACCAGCTTTTCCGTGAGAAATGTCAGACGCTCGATCTGTTTCTTGGTACTGGATGTCCACTGGCTTTCACCGGCTTCCATCTCGATGACATCGGTATTTGCGTCGATCTGACGCAATAATTAGCCAGAAATTCCATTGCCAATCAGGGGGCAGGTGGGGTATAATCAAGAGTGAGTTGCCAGAGGTTTTTCTGGCTGAGAAACAGAAAAGGGGTTATCCTATGAGATTTATTCATATAGCGGACGTCCATCTGGGCGCCGTTCCTGATAAAGATAAAAGCTGGAGCAAAGAGCGGGCAGACGAGATCGAATCAACATTTGACCGCCTTTTGGCTGTGGCAGAAGAACGCAAAGTAGACCTGCTGCTGATCGCGGGAGATCTGTTCCATGCACAGCCATCCCTGCAGGATCTGAAGAGTCTGGATTATAAGCTGTCGAAGCTCACAAATACAAGAACGATCATGATCGCGGGAAATCATGATTATATCAGTAAAGGATCACCGGCAGAGAGTTATGAATTTACATCGAACACAGTGCTGATGCCGGCAGACACATTCAGTAATGCATATCTGGACGATATCAATGTCTGTGTGACAGGATTCAGTTTTGGACAGGTGAAATATACAGAAGATGTCTATGCGGATATCATGCCGCAGATGGAGGATGTAGTCAATATTCTGCTGGCACATGGTGGAGATGAGAAGCATATTCCGATCAATTTTCGGCAAATGGCAGAGGCGGGATTTGACTACTGCGCGTTGGGACACATCCACAAACCAAAGCATATCGTGAAGAATAAGATGGCATATCCGGGTTCGTTAGAGCCGCTTGACCGGACAGAGACCGGCAGACATGGATTTATCTATGGACAGATTAAGGATGGCGAGACAAAGATACGTTGGGAGCCATTTAACTGTCGAAGTTATATTAATCTGGGGCTTGCTGTGAAACCGGAATATAGCGAAGCAAAGATTCTGGATGTTCTTGCGAAGCAGATGGAGAATATGGGGACACAGAATATTTACCGTATTATTCTGTCCGGACATATGGCAAATGGATTGAAACCGGATTTTTCAGGTCTGATGAGAAACTACCGTATCTATGAGATCGTGGATAATACATTGTGTGAGTACGATCTGGACAAGCTTCATCTGGATAATGAAGATAATCTGCTTGGAAAGTTTATTGAACGATTCGCGGATGCAGAGGATGAGATCAGCAAACATGCATTAAAGTATGGGGTAGAAGCAATACTTGCAACTGGAGATAAGTGATCATGTATATAAATAAGCTGTTATTAAAGGAATTTGGAAAATTTAATAATAAAGAGATCCGGCTGAAAAAGGGCTTGAATCTGATCTACGGTGCAAATGAATCCGGTAAGACAACGGTGAAAGAATTTATTGTTGGCATGCTGTATGGAATCGATAAGACCAGAGGGATCGGAGCAAGGCTGGATAATTATGAGCTTCGCAAACCGGTAAACGGCGGTGGTTATTCCGGAAAGGCATACGCTGTAACAGATGACAAAAGCTATCTTCTGGAGCGGAATTTCCTTCGTACAAATAAAAATGCAACGCTGACAGAGATTGAAACAGGAAAAGAAGTACAGCTTAAGAATCCGAATTCTTATAAAGGCATCCTGTTTGATGTAGATAAAAGCACCTATACGAATACCCTTTGTATCGGAGAACATGGTGCTGCACCGGGGAAGGAACTGGCAGAGGATCTTGGCAATTATGTGGTAAATCTGACCACAACCCGGAATGCCGATATTGATAAGACAGAAGCGGTCCGGTATCTGAAAAATGAACGCCGGAATTTTGAAAATAAAAAGCTGGCAGCAGAGATCGATCAGTTAAATGAACAGATGGATGCGCTTGGAGATGTAGACGGAGATCTGGAAGCAATCCGGGAAGAACGCCGGGAAGAGCTGGATGCTTATAATATGGAGATCGCGCGGCTGAAACGGGAGGCAAGACAGCTTGTAAACGAGAAGGATGCAGCAATTCCGGATGAAGACGAAGACCGTACCAGAAGTCATATCTTCCTTGATGTGGAAGCGCTGGATGATGACGAGGAGTTCCGCCCGAAGACACAGAAAAAGCTGACTGACAATATATTTATTATAATGCTGACTGGTATTCTGGTTGTTGCCGCAGTTATGCTGGCGGTTCACTTGCTGAATTTCCAGAAAGCCATCCAGCAGTTATTTACAATCTGTACGATCGCATTTGTGGCTGTTACGATCATTGACGGATTATTCCGGAAGGGCTTCTTTGATGGAGCGGATGCAGTACCGGATGAGGCAGAATTCGACCAGATGATCTATGAACTTGGACGTGCTACAGAATCCAGAACAGTCCGGATCGAGATCGACCGGAATTTTCAGGAAGCACATGATGCAAAATTAGAGCTGTTGAAGTTCAAAGAGCATGATGCCGTAGCAAAGCGGGATTCCTATTATGAATTAAAGGGCAAACGGGATGAGCTTCAGAAACGGTTTGAGGTGATGGAGAAGGAACAGAAGGCGATCGACCTTGCGATCCAGACTATCAATGATATATCGGTGGATATTTATAATGATTTCGGTGGCCGTTTAAATGAGAATATTTCGGAGATCGTCAGTATCATTACAGATGGCAAATATAACGATGTGAAACTGGATGAGAATATGCATATTTCGGTATTTGACGACGATCATTATATGCCGATCGAGTTCCTAAGCAGCGGAACGATTGAACAGATCTATCTGGCTGTCCGGCTGTGCATCGCAGGGCTTCTCTGCAAAGACCGTATGCCGATCATTGTAGACGATATCTTTACAGCCTATGATGAACACCGTCTGAAAAATGCACTCTACTGTATGAGCCGCATTGATACCGATCAGGTCATAATCTTTACTTCAAACAATGCCATTGGAGATATGCTGGATGATCTCTCTATGGAATATAATTATGTAGAGTTGTAAATTGATTGTAAATTAAAAATTAAAAATCCCTGTCCACTTCCAGTTCTATTGCAGGTAGGGATTGAAACATCAGTGCAACGCGTTTCAATCCCTACCTACGATAGAGCTGGATGCAGGCGGGGTTTTTTAGTTATACTTAATTACATCTCATAGTTATCAGAGATGGTATGTTTTTCTTTGTACTCAGCGATACGTGCGTTGATCCGCTCAGCAGGATCTAACAGCTCGCTGATAGAAGCATCATGATTCAAGTGATCAATGATCAGAGCGATGTATTTGCTCATATCGGCTGATTCGTACCAGTCCTTCTTGAACAGGTCAGGCATCTGGTAGGTCAGGTTGGTTGTGATGACCTTTTCGATCAGACCTTCTTCGTGGCACTTATCGAATACTTCAAGACCCTTTGTGAAGAGACCGAAGGTAGCGATACAGTAAACACGTTTTGCTTTTCTCTGCTTTAACTGTCTTGCAACATCGATCATGCTTTCACCGGAAGCAATCATATCATCGATGATGATAACATCCTTGTACGAAGCGTCTACGGGAGAAACAAAGAAGCGGGAACATGTCATCAAATTCGGATGGAGTTTTGATAGCGGTAACAACGAATGGGGAAATGACTTGCCAATCATCCGATACACAGATATCAAATTGATGTATGCAGAAGCCCTTTGTGAGATTTCCGGAAAAGTGGAAGATGATGCGGTTGAGATTTTAAAAGAAGTACGTGCCAGAGTCGGGCTTTCTACAACAGCACCACAGGATATGGACAGTTGGAGAACAGCCTTACTTGACGAACGCCGCCATGAATTTGCCTACGAAGGTGTCAGATGGTTTGATCTGGTTCGCTCTAACACTTTCTTGCAAGCATTGAGTGATGTTGGAAAGGGTACTCTGTTTAATGAAAATCACTACATATTCCCGATTCCTCAAAAGGAAGTCGACCTTGTGAACAACAAAGACATTATGTGGCAAAATCCCGGTTATTTTGGAAATTAAAAAGACAGAAGATGAAAACAACAATCAAATATATTATATTACTCAGTTGCGCTTTTTTGATGAGCAACTGCAACAATGATTTGTATGACTCTCCCAAAGGAGCATTGACCATCTCATCTACAACAGTAACAGCAGGAGACCCTGTTACTTTTACCTGGAACGGAGACGGAGACCATATCGTTTTTTACAGCGGTGAACTGAAACATGAATACAAATACAAAGACCGGAAAAAACTCATAGGAATACCTGAAATTAGCTTCGAATACCGTAATTACAAGGCTGATCTCACTTGGGAAAGAGGCAATTTCAAATTTTATTATTCGACCGACTATACCGGAGAGAACTTTGAATCTGCCACATGGAATGACGTAACCGATAGATTCAATATCGGTGAAGGTAAAAACTCATATCAAAAGACAGGATTTGTACGAATGGAAGAATTACAAGGACATCACGCAACTTTCGCTTTCGAAGGTGTTTATAATGGTGGCAATCCGGTAGATATTGGTTGGGGAAACTTTAAGATTCGCTCCTATTCACCGGAGCTGGAATCATATGTAGACCTTCTTTCCGTAGCTAAAGACACTCCCGGGATAGTTACAAAAAACAATGGAGAAGCCCCCTCTCATATATGGGAACTTAATACCAATTGGAGATTCAAACTGCCTCAGGGAATATCACAATCTAAAACTCCGGAAACAGGCTGGTGCATTCTGCCAACACAATCATTCGAAGATGCCCAATACCCCGGTGACGAAGGAGAAGTGAAAAAGACCATGAGTGCTGAAGCACTTCCCTGGACTCATGTTTACAACCAACCAGGTACATATACCGCTACAGTAGTCGTTTCTTGCTATGATAGCAGCAGTGGTCAACGCAACGAAACTATTTCGGAATATCAAATTACCGTGTTAGAAAAGCCTAGAGAAGGATTGGAGATTTCATCTACCAATATAGAAGCAGGTGATATAGTCACATTCTCTTGGTATGGTAATGAAACTTCTGTTGATTTCTTCAGTGGCCTGCCGGGACATGAGTATAAATTCAAAGATGGAAAAGAACTTAACAGGATTCCGCAAATCAAATTCAAATATCGTAATTATAAAGAAACCGGTTGGGACAGAGGACATTTTGAAGTTCTTTATGCGACCGACTATAATGGAACGAACGCTGAAACCGCCAATTGGATAAATATTACTGAACGATTTAATATTCCAGAGGATGGTAATAATGTGGAGAAAGAAACAAGCTATGTAAAGCTAGATGAAATCTGCGAAACAAATACGACTTTTGCTTTCAAAGGAATATGTAATAAAGGTAAAGTCGTAGACATTGGTTGGCGTGATTTCATAATTGGGTACAATTATTCCGAAACCGGACAAGATGAAGAAGCACAAAAAATAGTATCTACCAGCGATGTAAAAACAATCGACCAAGAAGGTGCATTCTGCAGTTGGCGAGTTGAAGGTAATATATGGAGATATAAATCCAGCTTGTCAGGTACTTCTCCAGAGAGCATAGAAGGTTTGTGTATATTGCCAACATATACTTTCACTAACAAAATTCCTGCAGATACTCCGGAACAAAAGACAGGTACAGATGGCGTTATTACTTGGGAGACAACCTATACACAAACCGGCAGATATACTATCACCATTGTTGTAGGTAGCCAAGTCATTGAAAAAACAATCACTGTAGAATAAAATCTAAAAATAACACGATTATCCGCAATAATACCACGAGTGCATAGAATTCGTTACTCAAGTTTAGTGGTAGTATTGCGGACAATCCATAAAAAATAATTCAACTGTAATATATGAAACAAGTCCTATTATTAGTATTATCCATCATTATCGGCACAGCATGTACACCCAGCAAAGAACAGAAGTTACTCATTCTTGACATGGTTCATCACAATCCCGGAGAAGAATTCACTATTTCAAAATTCAATCAGCCGGACACACTGGAACTTTACGGGTTTAATGGTCAAGTAATAAATGAGTTTCAATCAGTGCACTGCGCCATCACTTATGATTCACTATCTTCTGACATATTCCCAAAAGGTTCGGAGGAAAGAGCATGGGTGGAAAAACTGGCAAACAGAATCGACCATAAAATAAATGAGATTCATGCTGCCGGACTGAAGGCCTATTATTTCATGGATATTATCGTACTCCCTAAAAAAGTAAAGGAATTATATCACGATGAGATTTGCGATTCCGACGGATGGATTAATCTCAATCGCCCCAAAACACAAGAAATTCACCGTAAAATGTTACAGGAAGTCTTCGCGCGCTTTCCTTCATTAGACGGTTTGGTAATCCGCGTAGGTGAAACTTATTTACACAATGTTCCCTATCACTGCGGTAATGGTCCCATTCGTAAAAAGAACGGGGAGTGGAAGCATGACAACAGCAAAAAAAGTGACGGTGGAGAGAATACTCACAGTTTACTAATCAACCTGTTAAGAGATGAAGTATGTGAAAAACTACAAAAAGATATAATCTATCGTACGTGGGATTTCGGATTCTTCCACACCAATCCTGATTATTACCTTCAAGCAACCAATCAAGTATTGCCTCACGAACATCTTTATTTTGCAATCAAACACGTTGAAGGTGACTATCACCGCACAATTCCATTTAATTCAGTTTTAGGTATAGGTAAACACAAACAGATTGTTGAGGTACAATGCCAACGCGAGTATGAGGGAAAAGGAGCATATCCCAACTACATCGCCAATGGCGTAATCGAAGGCTTTGAAGAATATAAGAAAACATCAGGAATACACTCTTTAAAGGAATTGTCATCTTCACCCTTATTCGCCGGTGTCTGGACTTGGTCACGCGGTGGCGGATGGGTAGGACCTTATATCAAAAATGAACTTTGGTGCGATTTAAATACCTATGTCTTATCGAATTGGGCAAAGGATTACACACAGACAGAAGAACAAATATTTAACAACTTTGCAGTTAAAACAGGTATTAAAAAAGAGGATATCGGAAAGTTCCGCCGTTTGGCACTTTTGTCAGCAGACGCAGTTGTCAGAGGCAGAGCTTCTCTGATATACCCGGCAAACGTATGGTGGACTAGAGATGAATTTATCGGAGGACTTAATGAACTTCAAGACGACTTTAAATATCTTCAGGAACATGATATGGCAAATGCTGCACTGAATGAAAAAAAACAGAGCGTGGCTATCTGGAAAGAAATGCTTGAACTGTCTCACTCCATCCAATGCAACGATAAGCAAATAAAAAATTATATAGAAGTTTCTACCGAATACGGATACTGCCTATATTCCATTTATGCGCTTGGTTGGGAAATTTTATGGTATGGCTTCATAGGTGATCAACAAGGAGCGTACGATATAGACCAAATGAGAAAAGCGATAAACGCTTACGATGCAATGTGGAAACGTTATCAAAATCTATACAAATATAATCCACAATGCGCCACACTCTACCGTCCCTACTCATTTGTTAATGAAGGGCCCGATTATCATGGTGAAGACGGTATGGTAAAATGGATAAATCATTATCGCCAAAAGGTTTTATAATACATCACTAATTAATTTTGCACACAAATCTAAAATACAAGATGTATATGAACAGAATTCGCTTATTGATAATGATTCTGGACACAGTACCTCTCATCAGCTTGGTCAAGTCAGCTGAGCGTTCTGTCCCAATGAATCCTTATCTTAAATCCATAGAGAATAATCGAATCCTTTCCCTTGAGGGCTCGTGGAACTTTAAACAAGATTCTTTAAATATCGGGATTAAAGAAAAATGGTTCAGTGGGACTATTTTTGATGAAACCATCAAACTGCCCGGTACTACCGATGAGCAACATAAAGGTTATCCTGAGGAAAAACAAATAGGGCGTTTCACACGTCTTTATGCTTATAGTGGACCTGCATGGTATCAGATGGAAGTAAACATTCCACCATCATGGATTGGGAAGCATCTAACCTTCACAATGGAACGTACAAAAGTAACCAAAGTGTGGTGGGACGGACAGTATATTGGTGAAGACAACTCGTTAATCACCACTCAATCTTATTATTTGGGCAAATGTCATAAACCCGGGAAGCATCTTCTTACTGTTAGAGTACATAACGGAATCGAAGAAAATCCCCCGGTTGGAAGGAACCATCAAACAGCAGACGGAACTCAAACTAACTGGAACGGAATCCTAGGAAATATAACTCTTTCTGCATCCGACAACATTAACATAAAGGACGTGCAGGTATATCCTGACATTGACAATAAATCTGCCAGAATCCGTCTGATTTTGTCCAATCTCATAAAGGTACCTTATAACGCCTCGCTCCAGATTACAGCAGAAAAATGGAATACTCCTGGATCTCATAGTACCTCCCCCAAAAATATACCTATCAAAGGAAATGGTGCCATCCATGACACTATAGAAGTGATATACCCTATGGGAGAATCCGTACATTTATGGGACGAATTCTCTCCGGCGTTATATCGTCTTAATATTAATTTATCAGGAAAAACAGACAGTGAAGAGTTTTGCGATAACCGTGAGGTAGATTTCGGAATGAGAAAATTTCACATAATTGGGACTAATTTCGCCATTAATGGCAAACGTATTTTCCTTCGTGGTAAACACGATGGTGCAGTATTTCCAATAACAGGTTACCCGCCAATGGATGTTAGTGAGTGGATAAGAATATTAGGTATTATTAAATCATACGGTATCAATCATATTCGTTGCCATACTTGGTGTCCGCCCAAAGCTGCTTTTGAAGCTTGCGACCGCCTAGGTATTTATTTACTCCCCGAGCTACCACATTGGGGTGCTGTGGGCAATAAACCCAGTATAGTTGAAGGCGATGTAGAGCAGCAAACGACCGTATATGATAATACAACAGAATATCTTATAAAGGAGGGATACCGCCTTCTCGATGAATTTGGCAATCATGCCTCATTTACAATGTTTGAAATAGGCAATGAGCTAAGCGGTAACCGTAATGCCATCAATAGAATTACACAATGCTTTCGTAACTATGATCCTCGACATTTATTCGCTGGTGGAGCAAATATCTTTCTATGGAATCCTCAACAATCGGAAACTGATGATTTTTGGACAACAACTATGACAGGAGGCTCCTACGGTTCGGGGATTTACATGGGCACTGATGGCAAAGAAGTACGTTCATCCTACCCTAATCACTCAGTAGGACATGTGAATAATATTCTTAAAGGCACAAACTATGATTATTCATCAGCCATAAAAGATGTTACAATACCTGTTATTAGTCATGAAAATGGTCAATACCAAATGTATCCGAATTATAAGGAGATAGACAAATTCACCGGGGTAACGCGTGCTTATAATTTTGAAACCTTTAAAATGCGGTTAGAGAAGGCAGGCATGGGACATTTGGCAGACAAATACTTCAAAGCTTCCGGGGCATTGGCCGCGTTGTGTTATCGTGAAGATTTGGAAAGCGCAATTCGCACCCCAGGATTCGGTGGATTTCAGATGCTAGATTTGCAGGATTTTCCAGGACAGGGCACTGCCTTGGTTGGAATATTAGACTCCTTTCTGGATTCTAAAGGTATAATTTCAGCTGAAGAATGGAGGCAGTTCTGTAGCGAAGTGGTACCTCTATTGCGCTACGATAAATTTACTTGGACGAATGATGAAACTTTTTCTGCAAAAACCTGTATAGCCAATTATGGACCATCAGATTTGAATTCTCCAGTTAAAATTGTTGTCTATGACAGTTTTGGTAGAATTTTAATTAAACAACAATTAAAAACTAAAAAGATTAATCAAGGAGAACTCACAGACTTCGGTGAAGTTTCATTTAGTTTAAACAAAATCAACATACCACAAAAACTGACAATTACATTGTCAATACCAAACACTAACTATAAAAACAGCTATCCGATTTGGGTCTACCCCAATAACGTAAAAGTTGATATTCCAAGTAATATTTTAGTATGCTCATCACTTGATGAACATGCCCAAGCCCAATTACGTTCCGGAGGTAAGGTGTTATTGTTACCTGAAAAAGACAATTTAAAAAACTCCATTGATGGAGCATTTCAAACTGATTTCTGGTGTTATTCAATGTTCAAGAAATATAGTCCTCCAGGTACACTAGGGATATTATGTGATCCAAAATCTCCTGCTTTAAAAGATTTCCCCACAGAGTTTCATAGTAATTGGCAATGGTGGCGTTTGCTAAAGAACGGTCGACCTATCAATATGGACAAACTCCCGCACGACTTGTTTCCGATTGTCCAGGTAATTGACAACGTGACTACCAACCGCAAACTAGGAGTCCTTTTTGAAGCATCAGTCGCAAACGGTAAGCTTCTGGTATGCAGCATGGATCTGCAAGGACAACAAAATTATCCCGAATGCCGTCAAATGCTGATAAGTTTGCTCAACTATATGAATTCCAATAAATTCAACCCTAAAAAATCACTTTCATACGATAACTTATCAAACATTTTCAAATATTAGACACATTCATTGGACGAAGTCAGATGTTAACAAAAATAAGTCAGAGGGAATCTTTAGACTTCTCCTCTGACTTAATTCCAAATAGTAATGTAATAAACTACTTTTTCTTGTATGTACTAATATCTTTAACTCCCCGATTTTTGATAAGTGTTTCCAATTGTTCGTTGGTTAAATATTCTTTGTAGCGCCCCCTGTCATTAGTTGCCTCTGCTGTCGTTTGAGAATAATAGTTTCCATTAACAATAGAATTTTTGATAGTGTTACTATTGGATGCATTATGCAGAATCATATCGGCAATAGTGTTTTTAGCATTCTTGTTATTTGCAACGATACAGTCTGTCAATGTGTAAATACAGTGTTCACCTATGTTGTCTGTATCAAGAGCAAAACGCCCGTTATTTTGACGAGAAGCATAATTATCTACAATAACAGTATTTTTGATATTGACAAGATTGGGCTTTTCTTTGTTTCCATTACCAAAAATAACAGAGCCTTTATTAGTCGCTGTATTTTTGCAAAAAGTACATGAAATTAATTCCACTTTATTTTGCTGATAAAGTTGTATTGCTCCACCATTACCGATTTGGTCAGTATCTGATGCAACATTAGCCTTGAAGAGACAATCCTCTATGTGGACTGTGTTACCTGTACGTATATTGACACTTCCTCCGTTTGTAGCTGCATAATTGTTGCAGAATGTACTTTTTCTGATATTTATATTTTTTCCGGCATCAGCATTGCTATTATTTATGTATATAGCCCCTCCTTCTTTGGCAGAACAAGCGTCAAATGTACAATTGTCTATATTTAATGAAATGGGTTCAATAAAACTGTTAAAGTAAATAGCACCTCCATTCGATCCGCGTTTCGGATCATCACTATCACTCGCAACAACAATACATTTTTTGAAATTCAGATTCTTCAGATTGACATTTACTGTGGAGTAGCTGATATACAATGCACCTCCATGATTTTTTTCTTTTAATGAGAAGTTTTCAAACCAAAGCCCTTCAATAAGGATCGCCTTGTTTGATTCTGTTTTATTATTGATAAAAAAAGCCCTGTTGGATTTACCGGTAAAAATTGCTTTGTTTTTTTGAGCATTAGGATTCTTGAGAGAGTTTTCATTACCGGCAAATCCACCGATTAAGGAGATAGCCTTGGTGATATTTATTCCTTGCGGCAGTACATAATTACCTGATGCTATATAAATGATGTCCCCGTCCATCGCACTTTTGCAAGCGTTTTGAATAGAGGTGGCATTTTTCCAGGAGGTACCGTCTCCATTTGCATCACTTTTTACAAACCATTCGGTAGCAAATGTGTTTGTCGGAATAAGTAAGAAGCCGACTAAGGCTAATACCGAGTAAAAAAATTGTTTTTTCATGGCATAAATATAATTTAGTAAATACTGTCACAAAGATAAGGTGAAAGTAACATTAGAGATGAGATGAATGTTTCCATTTTGGGTATCTAGGTTACATTTTCTATTTTTCCCAGGTCTCATTAGTCATTTTCTGACATACCATATGTTAATTTACTAAAGAAACCCCAATATAAATGTGTACTATTCAACCGTTCTGCCATTGGTGTTCTTCTTTATTCTTTTCAGAGGATAAATGTTACATCTTTTGGTAAATATGTTCCGTGCAGTATTTTTTGAAACATGAATTCTTATCTTTGGAATAATAACACAGATAAGTCTGTGTATTAATGCTTATGTTTGTGAAAACATTGTTATTAAGATATTCTTTTCGATGAAAAGTAAGATAAAGAAATAATCATGGATATTTAGATGTAAATAAAATAAATAGATGTATATGGAAACGAAAGAAAAAGGTTATAACGTACGGGAATATAACTGTCCCGTAAAACGTTATTGTCAGACATTGGACTTGAAGGATGATCCTGCATTGATTGCAGAATATAGAAAACGCCATAGTGAATCTGAGCATTGGGCGGTCATTCGCGAAGGAATACGTAAAGTGGGTATTTTTGAAATGGAAATTTATATCATAGATACGCGCTTGTTTATGATTGTAGAGACACCATTGGATTTTGATTGGGATCGGGCAATGAACGAACTGGCAACATTACCTCGACAGGCAGAATGGGAGGAATATATGTCAATATTTCAAGTTTCCAAACCTGGTGCTACCTCTGCGGAAAAATGGAGATTAATGGATAGGATATTTCATTTGTATGAATAATCAGCTAGGACTATAACTTTCTACACTTGGAAAATACTAATTAAACATTATGATGAAATTATGAAAATAAAAAGAATAGGGGTGGTGTTAGTATTATTATCAATAATAACTTTGATAAATGCTAAAGATTTCTACGTTAGTAATCAAGGAAAAGACAGCAATCCTGGTACACGAAAGGCTCCATTTGCCACTTTACAACATGCTCAAAAAGCTATACGTGAATTGAATATACAGAAAGAAGCCGTTAATGTTTATTTGTTTCCAGGTAATTATTGGATTGAACGTACACTTTTTTTAGATAAAGAAGATAGCGGAACTGACAAACATCCAATTACTTATCGCTCTTTAACTGGTGAACAGGATGTTGTATTATATGGCTCCAGAACTATTCCTGTTACTAAAATCAGTAAAATTACTGATAGCTCAGTACGTAAACGCATTGTACCGGAGTTAGTGGATAAATTGGTGGAAATAGATCTTTCTGACTTGAATCTTAAACATATTGACCGTTTTCCCGATGTCTTTAGTGATAACGGTAATATTATTACTATTTTTGCAAACAATAAACGTTTACCAATCTCGCGATATCCAAATGAGGGTTATATGGAGATAAAACGTGTATTGATAAATGGTGGTGGAGAAGAAGACGGAGCTAGTTGGCGCGATTTTTATGATAATAATCAAGTTGGTCAGCGCCCCCCTCGTCAAGGTATTTTTCAATATCGTGATCCTCGTCATTCACACTGGGTAAATGCCGCACGTAAAGGTGAAGTTTGGCTGAAAGGATATTGGAGAGTTCCTTGGCAAAATGAAGCAATACGTGTAGACAAGATTGATACAACGTTGCAGATGGTTGTTCTTAGTCAGCCTATTCCCGGAGGTATTGGGAGTAAATATATGCGTCCTCAGGGTAACGGTAAAGAAAAATATTGGTTACTGAATCTTTTGGAAGAGATTGATATGCCAGGAGAATGGTGTTTGGATTTTGCCGCAAAAAAAATATATCTTTATCCACCGGAAGACATTAGCCGATTAAGATTGAGTATTGCTGATAACAGTAGCCCGATCATTGAGACTAAACATGCATCTCATATTCGATTTCTTAATCTATGTTTTGAAGAGACACAACGAAATGCAATTGAAATCAATGACGGGGAAAACATTGTACTAGCCGGTTGTCGTATACGTAATACAACCAAGACTGCTGTCGTAATTAACGGAGGAAAGAATCATGTTGTACAAAGTTGTGATTTGTATGAATTAGGGGGCGGTGGAGTATGGCTTAAAGGTGGTGATGAAAATAGTACTCCCCGAGTGGCAGCCGGACATCGTGTTGTGAACAACCATATTTTCGAATTTTCTCAGATAGAGAAGATCTATTGTGCTGCTATTAATTGTGGTTTTACTGGTGGTGGCGGTGGAGGGCATCATACAGCAGTAGGAATGTATGTTGCCAATAATTTGATTCATGGAACCCCACATGTCGGAGTTTTGTTCGGTAGTTTCGACAGTGTCTTTGAATATAATGAAATATTTGATGTATGCCGTGTCTCCAATGATATGGGCGGGTTCTACAGCTTTGATGATAATGAACATATGGGAAACCTCACGTTCCGTTATAATTTTATACATAGTAGTCCGAATGCAGATGGTATTTATTTCGATGAAGATCACTATGATATGAAAGTTTATGGTAACATTGTAGCATTGAATAGCGCCTCAGAACGAGGAACAGCATATCTTTATAAAAAAGGACATCAATATCAGCACCCCTACACTCTGAATTGCTACAATAATATTGCGATAAATAGTAATTTAGGATTTGAGATAGTGACGGGAGAAGGTTCGACAGTAAATAATAATTTTACTGTCAATGTCAAGAAACCTTATAACTATTCCCGGGTGGTAGCTGGAAAACGTTATCCGGTACGAGCCACCAAAGAACTAGTTAACGGACATAATGTAAGCTATGACAAAGATCCGGGATTTGTAGATATGAAAAATTTCGATTTCCGTTTGAAGAAAAATTCTGTTGTATTTAGGGATCTACCTGGATTTAAGTCTATTCCTTTTCAAAAGATAGGACTTTATAAAGATGAATACCGTAGAAAGACACCTTCATTAGAGGAGATGAAACGATGGAGAACCAACACAAAACAGCAAAATATGGGATACTCCATATTAGACCGTTAATGTTTGAAAATTAATCCTTTAGTTTGATTTAAATAAAGGATGTATTGCATAAAAGTCCGAACCTTATCAAGTCCGGACTTTTATTGCAAGAATATCCCTTGAAACTTCCTGTCAGTCTTTAATATCACTAATCTTCATTTCTCCAACTTCAATCAAGACATTATCATTAAAAGAACAATTTCTAGGTTTTTCCGGTCCATATTCTTCCGTTAAAATTTCAGTCCACAAATTAGTCTGATACTTATATTCTCTCATTAAATCTTCTCCCCATTTTGACCAAGGAGTTGCATTAACACTAAATCGTGTCAAATCTTGCTCATACTTGGTTCCTAACCTGTAATTTCTGTCAATTCCCCTGTTGTCGATATTGATTTTCTGGCAGTTCACTATCATATTGTTGTACATAAGATTATCATGTCCTCCACCAACATGAAATCCATTAACACCACCATGAATGATGTTATTGTACATCACGTCTCCACTGTCACCATCGTCCGGATATAAACCGTTACCTCTACAAATATGGTGAATAAAATTATACCGCAGAACGTTGCCATATGT
>OGXJ01000762.1_pt1 | contig 25441 bp, 25 predicted proteins | sample 1576231 | NCBI WGS metagenome assembly OGXJ01 (sample SAMEA3541539, study PRJEB24748) | human gut metagenome | biome: human gut; feature: human-associated habitat; material: faeces | place: China | collected 2012
GAGCAGGCCTGCGAGCCGTGCGGATGCGAGGTTGTCGACGAGTCGATAACGGGTATCATCGTCGAGATGCCCGGGGATACCGATTACCGGAAAGACCTTCGCGAAGCCCGGCGCGAGACGGGGAAAGCTTTGAAGGAGGCCGGGCACTATTCGAAGAAGGAACTCCGTGAAGCCCGACGCATCGCCCGCGAACAGGAACGTGCTGCGCGCAAGATCGCCAGGGAGGAGGCACAGGCCGCCAAGGCCGCCGCCAAAGCCGGCAAAAAGACCTATCGGGAACTCGAAAGGATGTAGCCCGGTATCCGCCGATAAAAAGGATTCCCTAAAGAAGGGAATCCTTTTTTCGTAGGTGCGCATCGGCGGCGGGTGCGATCTATGCCGATGCCGATGCGGCTCCGCTGCCAGCCGCAGTGGTTTTCCTCCGGTTTCTGATGATCCGATCTCGGGAGCCCCGGTCGGCCTTTTTCCGAACCGCTGCAAATGATAATAAAAGTTTTTAATAATCGTCCCCGCCCGATAAACCTTTGGTAATCCAAAGCTTTTTCGTACCTTTGTCCAGGAAATTTTTAAATACACGATAATATGGCAAATTTAAGGTATCTGAAAAAGGAGATCGACTATCGTCTGGAAGAGGTGGTTTTCGACTGCGATATGGCAATTTGTTTCCAGCCTTCGAAAGAGACGGAGATTTTCGAGGTGATGCAGGAGGCCGTGGCTATCCGCAACGACCTTTTCACCAAGGCGAACAATCCCGCCGAGCCGCATAACCCTTCGCTTGTCCGCAAGCACTATGCTGCGCTGCGTGCCGAGATGGTCGGTGAGTTCGAAAAACTCTTCGAGAAGCTCAGCAAGATCAACGAGGTGAAAAAGTAAAGCCTGTTCGTTCCGAATACGGGCGGTTCTGCATGGCGGAACCGCTTTTTTTGCCTTCATCCGGCATTGGAAGTTCTCCCGTCAGCTTTCCCGGCTATTTTCTCCGGGCAGTCCTCCCGGCACTCTTTCCCGCCTGTTTTCTTGGCGATCTTCTTGACGATCTCCTGAGAAACTTTCCGGCAGTCCTTTGGGCAGTCTTCCCGTCTGTTTTTCCCCTGACTGTCCTTCCGGCACTCTTTCCCGCTTCCTCGTCTTCCACGCTTTCTCGTTACTCATCCTGCCATTTCTTTCCGAAACATTTTCCCGATCTTTTCCCCCGGCTTACTTTCTTTTTTTATTCATATCCTCCGGTTTTTTCCTTTCGTTGGTTTATATTTCTCTCAGCTTCTTTTCCCGCTTATCCCTTTTCCATTTTCCGTCCTGCCCGCCCCCTCTTCCGTAACCTTTCCCGTTTGACGCTACTCGCTCCATCTCTCGCTTATTCCGCTACTTTCCCTGCTATTCTCCCCGTTGTATTTTCCTGTGCCGCTTCTGACCCACCCTTATCCTTTTCCCGTTATTCTCCCTCGCCTCCTCGCGCGTTCCCTTTTCATGCCGGTTCCATGCTGCATCTGTTTTCTTCCGTCTGCGATTTCCCGTCTTCCGTCCATCCCCGGTTCCTGTCTTCCAAGCTCCCCGAACGATTTTCCGAGCCGCTCATCCCCGTTACCCGCGGTGCAATCCAAACTGAAATCAAACACCCCGGTTTATGAATCGCTTTTTATTGCTGTGTTTTATTTTCCTATTTTTGCTTTTTTATGAAAAATAAGTATATTTGTTGGGTTGTAAAAAGAAAATTAATATTTCGTTTATTATTCCTTTGTCTCTTCGATGTGCCGCAGCTATTTTCATCCGGAGCTTACCGGAAAGGGTAGGGCGCAACGGCGATGACGCCGGAATATCGACGAAACCCTAGACCAGCGTAAACCCATACTTACTATGAACCGGACAATTTTTGACAAGATCGGCTTGCCCAGACCCCTTGCCTGGGCGTATTTGGGAATTCTTATTTTCATGATGGGCGATGGCATCGAACAGGGGTGGCTGAGCCCGTACCTCATCGGCCGGGGATTGTCCCTGGAGCAATCCGCCGGGCTTTTCACCATGTACGGCGTGACCATCGCCATTTCTGCGTGGTTCTCGGGCGTCCTGGCCGAGGCGTACGGCGTCAAACGGACGATGTTCGCCGGGCTCGTGCTCTACCTGCTGGGCACCTGCGGCTTCGTTGGTTTGTCGCTGCCCGGGCTGCATTACCCGCTGATGCTCGTGACCTATGCCCTGCGCGGGTTTGGTTATCCGCTGTTCGCCTACTCTTTTCTGGTCTGGATCGCCTATGCCGCCCCCAAAGATGGCCTCGGAAAGGCTGTCGGCTGGTTCTGGTTCGTATTTACGGGAGGGCTGAACGTCCTCGGGGCCTATTATTCCAGTTGGGCCATCGAGCGCATCGGCAATATCAATACGCTGTGGACATCCGTATTCTGGGCTTTGCTGGGGGCGTTTTTCGCCTTGGTGATGAACAAGTCGCAGAAGCGGCTTGCCGTTGCGGGCGGTACCCGTGAGAAGATGAAGGAGTTGCTGAAGGGTATCACCATCATGAAGGAGGAACCGAAGGTGCTCCTGGGCGGCATCGTCCGTGTAATCAACACCACGGCGCAATTCGCTTTTCCCGTTTTCCTTCCGATGTATATGGCCGATTATGGGTTCACGACGACCGAGTGGCTCCGGATCTGGGGCACGATTTTCACGGCCAACATCGTCTTCAACCTCATTTTCGGCTTCGTCGGCGACAAAGTGGGGTGGCGCAACACCATTATCTGGTTCGGCGGCGTGGGCTGCGGCATCACCACGCTGCTGTTCTATTATTCGCCGCAGTTTTCGGCGGGCAATTTCTGGGTGGTGATGGCTGCCGGCGTGCTCTGGGGCGCCCTGCTTGCCGGATATGTCCCGCTGTCGGCCCTGATGCCCTCGCTTGTCAAAAAGGATAAGGGGGCAGCCGTTTCCGTGCTGAACCTCGGTGCGGGGCTTCCGGTTTTCGTCGGCCCCGCCATCGTCGGGGTGTTCTACCGGCTGGTCGGCGGCGAGGGCGTCGTGTGGATTTTGGCCGGGCTTTACCTTTTCGGGGCTTTCCTGACGAAATTCATCACCCTGCCCGGGAATGCGAAGACCGTGTAACCGGTCTGCGGCGGGTACATTTGGGCGGCGGCTGGCGGAGCCGGTCGGGCGGCCTTGCCGGCATCGCGCCCCAGCCGCAGGCAGGCGTGAGCGCTGTTCCGCCCCGGATCAGTCGTGGTCGCAGCAGCAGTCGCCCGGATGGTGCTCCAGCACGGTGTGCGGGATATGCCCGTGGGATACGATCTGAATAGGGCAGTCGTAATTGCGCAGCTGCTCCTCGGTGATGACGTTCGAATGGTGGCGGTGCACGCGGCGGTTCACGCAGACGATCTCCTTCACCACGCTGGTGATCGTGCCGATGTCGTGCGATACCATGACGATCGCCATCCGGCCGTTCAGTTCGCGCAGCGTCCGGTAAAGTTCGTTTTCGAATTTGTTGTCCACGAAATTCGCAGGCTCGTCCAGTATCAGCAGCTTCGGGTCTGAAATCACCGCCCTGCACAGCAGCGCCCGCTGCATCTGCCCGCCCGAAACCTCGCCGATGGGGCTGCGTGCCGTCTCCCCGATCCCCGATGTTTCGAGCAGCCCGAGGGCTTTCGCCCGGTCTTCCTTCGTGTACCGGGAAACGAAGCCCCGGTGTCCTTGCAGCCCCGACAATACCACCTCCAGCACCGAGATCGGGAATGTCCGGTCGAAATTGCTGATCTGGGGCATATATCCGATCAGCCGCTCCTTGCCGCGGAACAACTCCGGGGCGAGCACGACCTCGCCGGTGTGGGGTACCGTGCCGAGGATCGCTTTCACGAGGGTCGTTTTCCCGCCTCCGTTGGGGCCTATTATTCCCAGGAAATCATCCTGTGCGATCGTGAGGTCGACATTTTTCAGCGCCTCGTACCCGTCGTACGCTACGCCGACGTGGTGTAATGTCACCAGGTTCATCTCTGTGTGATTATGCCGGTTATCTCCTCGATGTTTGCGATCACGTCCTCACGCAGCGGGTCTACCTCCACATACTGGGCGTCGATGTCGCGGGCAATGACCTCCACGGCCGATGCCGGGAACTGGCTTTGGTAGAGGATGCGCCGCACGCCGTCTTCGCGTGCCTGCCGGATGATCTGCGTCAGTTGTTTTGCCGACGGTTCCTTCCCGTCGGCTTCGATGGCAATCTGCCGCAACCCGTAGTCCCGGGCGTAGTAGGTGAAGGCGGGGTGGTAGATGATGAAATATTCCACGTCGCTTGCGGCGATCCGTGCCGCCGTCCGTTCGTCCAGTGCCTTCAGTTCCTGTTGCAGCAGCCTGTAATTCGTTTCGTACTTTACCGAGTCGGGATAGGCTTTCCGGATCGCCTCATAGGCGTTTTCCGCCATCTTCTGCAGTGCCCGGGGAGATGTCCAGACATGCGGGTCGATGCCGTGCGTATGCCTATGGCCGTGGCTCCCGTGCGAGCAGGTACCGGCGATCAGTTCGATGCCGCGGCTGAGGTTGACGACCTTCTCCTGGTCTTCGACCTTTGCCAACAGCGTGTTTTCGAAGTCGATAAGTCCGACATTGAAGACCATGCGGGCTTTGTTCAGGCCGACGAACTGTCGGGGTGTCGGCTCGAAGGTTTCGGGGCTCGCTCCCGGCGGTACGAGTACCTCGATGTCGAAATCGTCGCCGACGATTCCCTGTACGAGGCTCCGGAGCGGCAGGATCGAGACGTACAGCGGCTCGCCGTCCGTCTGGCGGCGAGATGTGCAGCCGCCGCACACGATGGCTATGAGTAGGGCGATGTAGATTTTACGCATCTTGTATCTTGTTGGTAATTAATGTATTGATCTGTATTCGGTAGGGTAGTCCCTGTTTCCTCTTGTATGCAACAGTCAGGCCGATTGCCAGAATTATGGTGCAGAGCCGCAACGCGTTGGCCCCTATGTCGCCGACGGCGCCGCTCGTACTTACGCGGAACACGATCCAAGGCAGGTTCATCAGAGTGTGCAGCCAGATTACGCTCCAGAGGTTGTAGTTCCATTCGACATAGAGCCAGCTGAAAAAAATGCTGCCTACTGCCGTAACCCCGAAGGCCGTCAGTGCCGATGCCGGGTCGTGCCCTTGGTAGAGATGCAACGATCCGAATGCCAGTGCCGCCAGCAGTGCCGCGGGCAGAAACCCCCAGCGGGCGTACCTGAAGAGCTGTCCGAAGACGAATCCCCTGTATACCAGCTCTTCGAACATCCCGGCAATGAATATCCATGTAAATGCTTCGTCGGCAGAGAGTTCCCGGTCGAACTCGCCGATGACGGCATACCCGGCGATCATCGGCAGCGTCGCCGTTACGGCGAAGAGCAGCCCTGTGCCGAAACCGTGCGACAGGCCCATCGACGAGGCGATGTCCCGGCGTGCGTGCAGCAGGAACAATGCCCCGGTCGGAATAAGCCCCGCCAACAGGTAATTCAGTGTATAATGGAGCGTCCGCGAACTGCCGATGCTGTCTTCGAACGGCCGTACGGCAATATTGAAATACCACAGCGCGAAAAAAAGCATGAAAGCCCCGAGGATAATTGCCGAACGTTTTATGCAGCAGTCATTTCCAGCCATTCGTTTCGTTTTTACAGTACAAAAATACGAAAAAAACACGGAAATGACATACGATTGCCGTATGCCGTATTTCTATTTAGTTAAGGTATTGGTATATAGTCGGATAGAAATTATGCTTCCGTTTCTCCGGCGTGCTTGTGCGCGTATATCCTGCAAGGGGTTTGGAACACGACCGAAGCGTAGCTTGATTCCTGCGCAGGCGATATTTGAAACGCCGGGATCGCTTGAATTAATATAATTATTATGTTAAATTATTGGGTGGTAGCCCGATTGTCTCGACAGGAATTACTTTCTCACCTATTTAAGCGGAAACCGGGTCTGTCCGAATTTTATCTTCCCGATTTTATCTTTCTGAGAATCGAATATTCCGGGCATCTGCCCGCATGGATTATTTTAACGCTTTGCTGATGGCGTATAGCTTTCGAAGGTCTGGTCATCATAGAGCACGATGACCCGTTTGACATTCGCTTTGCCGAACAACGCCTGCGGGAACTGCGCCGCAGATCCGTCATGTCCGTCGGCCGCTTTATCCTGCATTTGTTTTTCATCCGCCGGAAGTCCACTCGGCTGTGCTGGCGCGAAAAGGTCGTTGCCGGAACCGAGGGGTGCCGTTTGCACTGCCGTTGTCCGGGAGTCCGGCCGGGCAGACGAGGCTGCCGGATATTCATCCCGATACATTTTGTCGGAATCGAGCAACAGCCAATCCGGGTTGATCCGGGGAAACCTCCTGAGAATCTTTTGCAGCAAATCGAAGCCCGGTTTGTTGCGTCCGGCGAGAATGTGGGATATTCCGGCGGGATTGATCTCGAGCTGCTCTGCAAGCTGGCTCGGCTTCAATCCTTCGTTTTTCATCAAATCGAGCAATTTTTCCCTCATCAGCGTAATTTTTTACAAATATAAAGTTTTTTCTTTTGTAAAGCAAGTGAAATCTACATTTGTAAAATGTTAATAATTGTTGATAATGTTTACATCTGTAAAAGAAATAATATCGTTAAATTCGCCCGGATATATTATTCTGTATTTTTAGTTTATGTAAATATATTTATATTATTGGTTGTTAGTGTGTTATACATCATATTTTTCCCTATGGGGCTACTTTGCATAACTGCTCTGTATCTACTCTGACGGTATTTAACTTAATCTGAATATAAATTGTATAATTCATTGGTGTTTAATGAATATATATTTAGTTGTTTAACAATTTAACTCATGTACTTTGCATTGCGGACAGGCTTTGTCTGCACTCCCCTACTATTTTTACAAAAATATAAATCAACAGGGATTACGCTTGTTGTAGATTTACATTTGTAATTACAATTGGAAAGTGTCCTCCCTTTTGACATTTACATTTGTAAATACTCTACCCTTTTTCGATAAAAAATTCGATTTTCCCCGGTATTCCCGGTAACAGCAAGTGCTTTTTCGACAAACTCCTGCTCTCCGTAAATATTATGTTAAATAAAAAGAATGCGGATAGTGTTAATAACCCACTATCCGCTTATAATATAAGTAATTATATTTTTGTAAACAGCTCCTTATCCGAAGAGTTTTGCTGCAATTTCCCGGAACTCTTCCGGCGTCAATTTGAGCTTTTCGCGGTGGAAATCCACGTCGTTTTCGCTCTGTATGGGGATCAGATGGATGTGTGCATGCGGTACTTCGAGCCCTAAAACGACCACTGCGACCCTCTTGCAGGCTATTTCCTGTCTGATTTTGGCCGCGACCTTTTTTGCGAAGAGCATCATGCCGGCCAATGTCTTGTCGTCGAGGTCGAAAATGTAGTCCACTTCCATTTTGGGTACCACCAGCGTGTGCCCTTTGGTCAGCGGGTTGATGTCGAGGAATGCGTAATAGTTTTCGTCTTCGGCGACCTTGTACGAAGGAATCTCGCCGGCAATGATGCGTGTAAAGATGGATGACATAACTTCGTTTTTTTAGATTTCCGTTTTTTTGCGTTCTTTCTGTCGTTTTTTGGGGAGGTTCCTTCATGCTAAAACAGCTTTTTCCCGGCCAGGAGCCGCCTGAGGTTGACGATGCCGAGCAGTATGTTGGCATAACCGGCGAGCAGTGCCACGGCGGTCGTCCAGCCGAATGTGTCCGTTCCCGTACATAACAGTACGACCCATGCTCCTGCCAGGAGGCTCCAGGCGCCGAGCAGCCAGTATTGCAGCTTCAGCTTCCGCCTCAATTTTTCGGGGGCGTAAACGCTCGCCCGCCATTTTGTCTCCTCGGGTGTCATGGGCAACTCCTCTTTCCGGCCGTTATTCGTCGAATTTCGGCTTGAGTATCTCCGAATAGATGACGGCCCTGCGCAGGTCGAAATCCTCGGTTATTTCGGCTGAAACATCCTCCTGCGCGTCGTCATACGCAGCGTGGGGGTGCTCCGCGGCTGTCAGACGGTCTTTTGGCGCGTTGCCGCGCCCGCTGAGGTGCACCGTGTGCCCCGCGGCCGCCGGGGCCGCATCTTCGAATCCGGCCGACGGCGCCATCGTCGAGGTTGCCGCCGACGCCACGGCCGGCTGCACCGCCTGCCGGACGGGGGCGTCTTTCCGAGGTGCAGGTTTCGGGGCCGCTGCCGGATCCCATGACGGCCATGCCTCGCTGCCGGCGTGCCTGTCGTCGGCCTGCCGGGCCTGTTTCTTAGCCTGTTTGCGGCTCTGCGATACCACGTTGAATATCATGGCCGCTGCGATCACTACGATCCATAGGACGGTCGAGAAGTTTTCCATATCAGCTCAGGGTTCGTTTGACACTTTCGATACCTTTTATCTTGCGCAGTTTGTCCATCACGTCGTGCAGGCCCTCCGCATCCTTCACATAGAGGCTTATGTTGCCTTCGAAGATGCCGTCGTGGCTGTGGATGCCGACCTCGCGGATGTTGATGCTGAAATCGCCGCTCACGACCTTCGCCAGGTCGAGCAGGATGCCCATGCGGTCGATGCCGCGCAGCTCGATGGTGACCAGGTACGACATGGCCTTGTGCTGCGACCATTTGATTTCGTCCTTGACGATGTTCTTGCCGAATTGCGCTGCGAGCCTGTCCAGCTCGTCGCAATTGGCTTTGTGTACGATGATGTTGCCCGTCGCCGGGTCGTGGTAGCCCACGACCTTATCGCCGGGGATCGGTTTGCAGCACTCCGCGATTTCGAACTGGGGTTCCGCCGCCGCTTCTTTTTCCGGTGCGGTTTCGCCCGGTGCGGTGGTGTCGTCGCCGTCTTCCTCCTCCTTCTTGTTGATGAACAGCGTCCAGAATTTGAGGATTTTGCTTTTGGAGTTGACCTTCAGGACTTTTTCGAGGTTGTCGAGGTTGACGATCCCCGCCCCGATCTTGCTGTACAGTTCCTCCTTGTTGTTACTCTCGTAGATGGGTACTATTTTGCGCAGGACGCGGCCGCTGAGCTTGATATTGAGCGACTTCATCTTTTCGTCGAGCATGTGCATACCCCGCTCGATGTTGTTCTGCCGCTCGCGTTTGAGGAAGCTCTTGATCGATTGCTTGGCTTTGGCCGTAGTCACGATCTCCAGCCATTCGGGCTTGGGACGCGCATTGTCGGCCGTGATGATCTCGATCTGGTCGCCACTGTTGATCTGCGTGGTGATCGGTTCGAGCTTGTGGTTGATCTTGGCGCTGATGGCGCTGTTTCCGATCTTCGAGTGGATGTCGTATGCGAAATCGAGCGCCGTGGCGCCGAACGGCATTTTCCGGGCCTCTCCCTTGGGTGTAAACACCACTATTTCCGATGTATACAGCGATAACTTGAAGTTGTCCAGGAAGTCTACCGCGTTCTCCGTGGGGCTGTTCAGCGCCGAGCGGATCTGTTTGAGCCACTTGTCGAATTCGTCCTCGTCCTGCGAGATGGTCGCATGCTTGTATTTCCAGTGCGCGGCGAATCCCCTTTCGGCGATGTCCTCCATGCGCTGGGTGCGGATCTGTACCTCGACCCATACGCCGTCGGGCCCCATCACGGTCGAATGCAGCGCCTCGTAGCCGTTGGCCTTGGGCATAGAGATCCAGTCGCGCAGCCGGTCGGGTTTCGGGGTGTAGATGTCCGTGATGGTGGAGTATACCTGCCAGCATTGGGTCTTTTCCGAGGGGAACGGCAGCGGCTTGAACACGATGCGGATGGCAAACAGGTCGTATATCTCCTCGAAGGGGATCTGTTTGCGCTGCATCTTGCTCCATATCGAGTAGACGCTCTTCACCCGCCCCGAGATTTCGTAGTTGATGTTGTCGCGGTTGAGCCCCGCGATGATCGGGGCGTTGAACTTGCTGATGAACTCCTGGCGCGACGCCTCGGTTTCATTGAGCTTCTGTGTGATCTCGGCGTATTGCTGCGGGAACCGGTACTTCATGCAGAGGTCTTCCAGTTCGCTTTTGATCGAATAAAGCCCCAGCCGGTATGCCAGCGGTGCGAAGAGGTAGATCGTTTCGCCCGTGATCTTGATCTGTTTGTTCATCGGCATCGCTCCCAGCGTGCGCATGTTGTGCAGGCGGTCGGCGATTTTGATGAGGATGACCCGCACGTCGTCCGAGAGGGTCAGCAACACCTTGCGGAAATATTCGGCCTGTTCCGAGGTTTCGGCGTTGAACACGCCCGACATCTTGGTCAGCCCGTCGACCATCGAGGCGATTTTCGGCCCGAAGATGCGTTCCATGTCTTCCACGGTGTATTCCGTGTCCTCCACGACGTCGTGCAGCAATGCCGCCACGACCGATTTCACGCCCAGTCCGATCTCCTCGATGACGATCTTGGCTACTGCAATAGGATGCAGGAGGTATGGCTCGCCGGAGCGGCGCCTTACCCCCTGATGTGCCTCCTTGGCCAGGAAAAATGCCCTTTTTATGAAATTCCAGTCCTCGTCGTTCTTACATATCTTGGTGCACGAGAGGAGCAGGTCGTCCCACTTTTCCTTGATTATAACTTCATCCTCGGCAGTATAATCCATACCTTATTGTTTAGGTGCCTTCATGGCCTCGCGTACCTTGGCCTCGATTTCGTTGCGGAGCCCGTCGTCGTTTTTCAGCAGCTCCTTCACGGCGTCGCGTCCCTGGCCGATCTTGCGGTCGCCGTACGAGAACCACGAGCCGGCTTTCTTGACCACGCCGTAGTCGACGCCCAGGTCGACGATCTCGCCGATCTTCGAGATACCCTCGCCGAACATGATGTCGAATTCCGCACGTTTGAACGGGGGCGCCACCTTGTTCTTCACGACCTTCACCTTGGTGCGTGTTCCCAACTGTTCCTCGCCGTCCTTGATAACCGACATGCGGCGGATGTCGATGCGCACGCTGGCGTAGAATTTCAGAGCATTGCCGCCCGTCGTGGTCTCGGGATTACCGTAGACGACACCGATTTTGTCGCGCAGCTGGTTGATGAAGATGCAGACCGTCTTGGTCTTCGAGATGCTCGACGTCAGCTTGCGCAGCGCCTGCGACATCAGGCGGGCCTGGAGGCCCATCTTCGAGTCGCCCATCTCGCCTTCGATCTCGGCCTTGGGGGTCAGTGCCGCCACCGAGTCGATGACGATGATGTCGATCGCGCTCGACCGGATCAGCGAATCGGCGATTTCGAGCGCCTGCTCGCCGTTGTCGGGCTGCGATATGAGCAGGTTGTCGACGTCCACGCCCAATTTCTGTGCGTAGAAGCTGTCGAAAGCGTGCTCGGCGTCGATGAACGCCGCGATGCCGCCGGCTTTCTGCGCCTCGGCGATGGCGTGGATCGCCAGGGTCGTCTTACCCGACGACTCGGGGCCGTAGATCTCCACGACGCGGCCTTTGGGATAGCCGCCCACACCCAACGCCATGTCGAGCGTGATCGAACCCGTCGGGATGACCGGTACGTCGTTCACCTCCTGCGAGTTCATGCGCATGATCGAGCCCTTGCCGAAGTCCTTTTCTATTTTTTCCATTACTGCGTTAAGCACTTTGAGCTTATCCGCATTTACCTGTACTTTTTCTGCCATTTTTGTGTAGTTCCTTGTTATTTGAATTTTTTATCGTCTTTGTTGCCGCATCCTGTCCAGGGCTTTCATCTGGTCGGTGCGCTTGTCGGCTTTCGTGCCGCGCGGCATCGGGAAGCTGATTATCCGGGCGTCCAGCAACCGATCCTGGAAGGGGCTCCAGTTGTTGACCGACGTGTTGCCTATTCCCCAAAGCCCGGTTCGCCTGTTCAGGTCGTGCGGGTATTTCTGCCGGGATCGGATCAGGGACTCCTCCTGTTGCGCAGCCCGTTCTTGCATGGCGCGGTGGAGTTTGCGGCGTGCGCGCAGGTAGGGGTTTACCTCCTCTTGCAGCCACTGGAGCCCGAACTCTTCCGGGGGAAGCATCTGCAGCGAACTTGCGGCGGCATGCGCCTTGGCCGAAAACTCGGCCGGAAGTTCTGTCGCGGGCACGCCCGGGAGGCCTGTTGCGAATTGCGCCGGCTGTTTCCGCCCCGGCTCCGCCGCGGATTCCCGTGCGGGGCTTTGCGCAAGCTCATGCCCGAGTGCTGCCGGCCGCCTTTGTGCCGGAAGCTGCAAGGTGCCCAAGAGGCTGCCTGCCGCAAGTAGTATGCCCGCAAAGAATTTCATGCCTGTCGTCGGTTGGTGCCGTCCTATTTGTAAGCGTCCAGGATTTGCCGGTAGTGGTTTGCGGTGTCGACCTTGGTGAATACCTTTTCGATCCGCCCCTCGGCGTCGATGACGAACGTCGTGCGCAGTACGCCCATGTATTTGCGGCCGTACATCGACTTTTCGGCCCAGACCCCGTAAGCTTCGCAGACGCTGTGGTCGGTGTCGGCGAGCAGCGTGAAATTCAGGTCGTGCTTGGCACAGAAGTTCCGGTGCGATTTTTCGCTGTCGGGGCTTACGCCGATGATCCGGAATCCCATGCGGGCGAGTTCTGCCCTGCCGTCGCGCAGGCTCTTGGCTTCGAGCGTGCACCCCGAGGTGTTGTCCTTGGGGTAGAAATAGAGTATCGTGCGTTGTCCCTTCAGGTCGGCCAGCGTCAGCGCCGTACCGTCCTGGGTTGTGGACTTGAAATCCGGGGCCATATCCCCCGCCTGTAACTGTGTCATACGTTTCCGAAAAAAAAGGTTCGTTTTCGCAAAAATAGTGCAGACCCTGCGCTGTGCCCCGTTTCCGGGGCAAGGCCCGGGCAGCGCCTATTTTGGGTAAAGATAGGAATTTTCCGCGGATTTTCACCCTTCCGGGCCTACTTTTTTGTTGCTCTGCCGCGTACGCCGCGCGCCGTTCAATCCCACATGTAGGTCACCTCGATCTGTTCGTTGAACTCTTCCTGTGTGGTGTTGAGTTTCTTGTGGCACGCCGGGCAGCGGATCGCCGTTTCGGTTTCGACATATTCGCCGCATCCCACGCACATCGGCAGTACGCCGTAGCCCGGTTGCATGTGGTGCTCGAACTGCGCTCCGCAGTGTCTGCACCTGATTTTGTAAGCTGTTCCCATAATCGTTTTCTTTTAGGTTCACGGTACAAAGGAACGGCTCTGTAGTGACAACTTGTGACACAGAATTAAAAAAACGCATGTTTCACCAAAAAACATGCGTTTTTTTGCCGGAATCCCCGGGGTCAGTGGGCGTGTTCGGCCTCCATGGCTTCCTGCTGGGTCTTGTGTACCGTGCCGTGGGGGTGCTCCGCCGGGGCGTAGATCGAATAGAGTTTCAGCGGCTTGTCGCCTTTGTTGACGATGTTGTGCCACTTCCCGGCCGGGACGAAGATCGCATAGTCGTCCTCCACGTCGCGTACGAAGTCGAGCTTGTCCTGGCTGTCGCCCATCAGCACCTGCGCCATACCCTCCTCGATGCGCAGGAACTGGTCGATGCCCATGTGCTGCTCCAATCCTACGTCCCCGCCTACGGGAATCGTCATCAGCGTGACTTGCAGGTTATTGCCCGTCCATAGCACCGTTCTGAAGTCCTCGTTCCCGAGCGTGTAGCTTTCGATGTTCAGGACGGTCGGTTCCGCCCCGTAATCCTGCAGTACGACGGCCGCTGCTGTCGGCAGCGTCCCTGTCGTTTCGGGTGCCTGGCGGCAGCAGGAACCTGCCGCTAATGCCATACAGAGCATTCCCAGCGTTGTGATCGTGTTTATTTTCATGATGTTCGATGTTTTGTGTGTAATACAAATATAGTAAAAAAACTTATTGCAACTTGTTTGCCGCGATATAATCGCGGAGATAGGCGGTCAGTTCCGGCGAGTCGACGATGCGGATGTCGTCCAGCAGCCCGACGGCGAAGCGTCCTACCCCGGCGAACCCGGCTACCTGGGTGTCGAGCAGCCAGCGGCCCTTGCCCGCTGGCCGGACGTCGCGTTCGGCCAGCGGGTATTCCTCGCACAACAGGTTGTAAGCCAGCAGTCCCAGCTCCAGCTGCACCCGGTGGCGTGCGCCGCCGTGCATGCGGAAAACGTCGATGAAACCTTCGCGGTGCTCCGCTTCGTGCTTCCATGCCTCCCCGGTAAGCTCCACCGACCCGATGCGCGAGGTTTTGAATAGCTTGCATGCCCCGGCCTCCGGATCGTAGCACCACACCTGTACGTAGTTGGTCGTAAAGGCGAAGGGCTCCACGCGGCGGTCGCGGACTTCCCCGCCGTGCGGCGACTGGTAGCTGTGCAGTATGGCCTGCTGTTGCCGGTCGATGGCCTCGATGAGCGTCCGGATGTTCGGGGCGTTCTTGCCGCGCACGACCGTGTCGGCCAGCGTCTTGTTGTCGTAAACCGAGTAGAGCTTGCGTTTGAGATTCTGTTTCAGCAGGTTCGTGTCGTCGATGTTTTCGATGGCGCTCTTGAGGATCACGGCCTCTTCTTCGGTGAAATGCACGAGCTGCGAGATGTCGCGGAAGTGCGGCGATTCCTTGTCGAGGCGGATGCAGTCGCCCGCCTTTTTGATGACGAAACCCGCCTCGCGGAAGGTGTCTATGTAGCGGTAGATGGTGCGGCGCGACATCTGGAGCCGTTCGGCCAGCTGGTCGACGTTGTAGGTGGTGTTCGCCGTGAGCAGCTTCATCAGCCGCAGCAGGCGTTCGAGTTTGGGTTGGTCCATGTATTGCGTATTCAATGATTTCAAAGCTGTTCCTCCCGGGATTGCCGGTGCGTATGGTCTGCTCCGCAGGCGGCGCAGCGTCCCGTGTGGACGCAGAACGTGCCGCCGCACGACGGACAGCTCCATTTTGTCCGTTCGCGATCCAGGAATGCCGTCATTCCCTCTTTGCGGATGAACGCCAGGTTCTCCATCGGCGATTCGCTCAGCGGATAATCGTTCGTATACCGGTTTTCCCGCTCCATCGTTTCTGTGCAGGGGTATTGCGGACATTCATCGCAGAAACCGCCGGGTAGCGTTTTGCGGATCGTGCAGGTTGCGATCTTACACTGCGAAGAACAGAATTCCGGTTTCGTGTCGTCGGGGCCCCAACATCCGGTGCAGGGGCTCTCTTCCCGCAGGGCCCCGATGCAAACGCTGCAATCGAGGCCGCACGGGGCGATCATTTTTGCGTGATAATCCATTCCATTCCTGTTTTAAAGGCCGAGACGACTGCCGCCGGCCTTGCAATATACGAAAAAAGTCGTGACGGATAATGTCACGACCTCCTGTTTGTCGATACGGTGTGTTTACCCTAATGCGCAAGCACTTTCTTTTCGATCTCCTCGACCTGCCGGCGGAACGCTTTGTCGGTTTCGATCAGGTTCGATACGGCCTTGCACGAGTGGAGCACCGTGGCGTGGTTGCGGCCTCCGATGGCGGCCCCGATGGTCGTGAGCGGCGCCTTGGTGTGCTGTTTGGCGAGGTACATGGCGATCTGCCGTGCCTGGGCGATCTCGCGCGTCCGCTCCGTGGAGTTGAAGCGTGCGAAATCGAGGTTCAGGTATTCGCACACCACTTCGATGATGTGGTCGAGCGTGATCTCCTTCTGGTAGAGCTGCACGTAGACCTTCAGGATCTCCTTGGCCAGCGACGTGGTGATCTTGCGCCCGAGGAACGAGGCGTTGGCCACCAGCGACGAGAGCGCCCCCTCGATCTCACGCACGTTGGCCGAGATGTTGTCCGCCAGGTAGGCCACCACGTCGTCCGAAATCTGCGCCCCGAACTTCTGCGCCTTTACGCGGATGATCTTGAGCTTCGTGTCGTAGTCGGGCGTGTTGAGCTGTGCCGACAATCCCCACTTGAAGCGCGTCAGCAGGCGCTGTTCGATGTCTTTCAGCTCCACGGGCGGCTTGTCCGAGGTGAGGATCAGCTGTTTGCCCGCCAGTTGCAGATGGTTGAAGATGTTGAAGAACGCATTCTGCGTGCCCGTCTTCCCGGTCAGTTCCTGGATGTCGTCGATGATCAGTACGTCGATCATCTGGTAGAAATGGATGAAATCGGGGATTTCGCCGTTCTTGTACGCGGTCTGGAACTGCGCCTGGAATTTGTTCATCGAGACATACAGCACCTGCAACTCGGGATGGCGCTGGCGTACCTCGTGGCCGATGGCCTGTACGATGTGCGTCTTGCCCAGTCCCGAATCCCCATATATATATAGGGGGTTGAAGGGGTTGTTGCCCGGGTTTACGGCGACGGACATGCCCGCCGAACGTGCCAGGCGGTTGCATTCGCCCTCGATGAAGGTCGCGAACGTGAGCCCCGGATTCAGCTGCGGGTCTATGATTATCTTCTTGAGTCCCGGAATTACGAAGGGATTCTTTATATTTGCGGTGTTGGTCTGCGTGTTGAAACGCGAGATGGCCGTGGTGTCGGCATCGGCGGTAACGGGTACGGCCGGGGGTGTCGAACGCGGCACGGCATAGTGCAGCCGGGTCTGCTGTCCGTAGAGCTGCGAGATGATCGGGCGCAGGAACGGGATGTAGTTCTTTTCGATCTGGTGTACGTAGCTCTCGTTGGGAACACGCAGGCGCAGGTTGGTGCCGTCGAATTCGAGCGGTACGATCGGCTGGAACCACTTCACGAACTCCTCTTCGGAGGTCTGTGCCTTGATTCGGTCAAGGCAGTTCTGCCACATATCGCTATATGTCTGCGTGTTGTTTAACATGATAAGGGTTGCACTGTTTTTGATGTGACAAAGTTGTGAATAATTTTGCAAAAAGATTTCCGAAAAGGTGTTGTATTTTCACTTTTTTTATATATAGAAAAACAACGGTTTCCGGACATCCAATTTTAACTCCCTGATATTGAATAATAGAAATAAATTTCGTATATTTGCATATCAATTTTTTAGGCAGTCCTATAATCAAATTATAAATAAAACCAATAAACTTATGGCTAACGAACTGGAACAATTGGTGCTGAAAAAAGCGCAGGCATGGCTTGACGGCCACTACGACGAAGCTACCAAGAAGCAGGTTAAATACCTGATTGATAATGATATGAAAGAACTCACCGAGAGTTTCTACAAAGACCTCGAATTCGGTACGGGCGGCTTGCGCGGCATCATGGGCGTGGGTACCAACCGCATGAACGTCTACACGGTGGGGGCTGCTACACAGGGGCTTTCGAACTATCTCAAGAAGAACTTCGCGGGCGAGCAGATCCGGGTTGCGATCGGCCACGACAGCCGCAATAATTCACGCATGTTCGCCGAGCATGTGGCCGATATTTTCGCCTCGAACGGATTCACCGTTTTCCTGTTCGATTCGCTGCGCCCGACGCCCGAACTGAGCTTCGCCATCCGCGAGCTGAAATGCCATTCGGGCGTGGTCGTGACCGCCTCGCACAACCCCAAGGAGTACAACGGTTACAAGGCCTACTGGACGGACGGCGCGCAGGTCACCGAGCCGCACGACAAGAATATCATCGCCGAAGTGGAGAAGATCACCGACGTGGACATGATACTCACGGGAAAGAATCCCGAAAACATCACGATCCTCGACGAGAAATTCGACGAGATCTATTTAAATAAGGTGCATGAATTGTCGCTCTCGCCCGAAAGCGTGAAGAAGCACCGCGACATGAAGATCGTCTACTCCCCGATGCACGGCGCAGGCGTCCGCCTGGTGCCCGCGTCGCTGCGTAAATTCGGCTTCACGAACATCATCATGGTAAAGGAGCAGGCCGTCATCGACGGGAACTTCCCCACCGTCGAGTCGCCCAACCCCGAGGAGCGCAAGACCATGTCGATGGCCATCGACCTCGCGGCCAGGGAGGGGGCCGACCTCGTCCTGGCTACCGACCCCGACTCCGACCGTATCGGCGTCGCGCTGCGCAACAAGAAGGGCGAGTACGTGCTGCTGAACGGCAACCAGACGTTGGTGCTGCTGATGAGCTACCAGCTGACCCGCTGGGCCGAGCGCGGCGAGCTGGACGGGAACCAGTACGTCGTGAAGACCATCGTCACCTCGCAGATGGCCAATGCCGTGGCCGACCATTTCAAGGTGAAATGCTACGACTGCCTCACGGGGTTCAAGTATATCGCCAAGATCATCCGCGAGAACGAGGGCAAGGCCAAGTACATTGGTGGCGGCGAAGAGTCGTTCGGCTACCTTGCCGGCGATTACGTGCGTGACAAGGATGCCGTGTCGGCCTGCTCGCTGGCTGCCGAAGCCGCCGCATGGGCCATGGATACGATGGGTCTGACGCTCTACGAGTGGCTGCAGGAGCTTTACGTGAAATACGGTTTCTACCGCGAGGGACTCGTGTCGGTCGTCCGCAAGGGCAAGGAGGGGGCCGAACTGATCCAGAAGATGATGGTCGAATTCCGCGCGAACCCGCCCAAGACGATCCTGGGATCGCCCGTCGTGAAGATCAACGATTTTCTTACGCTCGAAACGACCGACGTGAAGAGCGGCGCCATGACCCCCATCGTGCAGGATCGCAGCAACGTGCTCCAGTGGTTCACCGAGGACGGCACGGCCGTGTCGGTGCGTCCGTCGGGCACGGAGCCTAAGATCAAGTTCTATTTCGGTGTGAAGGCTCCCCTGGCGTCGGTTGCCGATTTCGACCGGGTGCAGGCCGAGCTCGACGCCAAGATCGAGGGCATCAAGAAAGACCTCAAGCTGGAGTAGCCGCGCTACCTTGCTGCATAAGGCCCCGGCAATTTTGCCGGGGCTTTTTCATGGCCGTTTCCAACTAATCTCAGGCCGTTATTTGCCCCGAAAATTTGTATTTCTAAATTTTTAGTTTTATTTTTACTAAAATTTTAGTAGCATAAAGAGACAGTAGCATGAAAAACCTGTTTATCCGGCTGGTCGCCCTGTTGGGCGCTGCGATGGCCGTACATGGCGTGTCGGCGCAGGAGCCGCAGAAGCACGAGGCGGAGCTGCGCTTCGACCAGGCGCAGCGCGAGGAGCTTGCCGATGAGCCCTCCCCCGCCGTTACGGCCGGTTTTGCCGCCGCAGGCCGCCCCTTTGCCTATAAACTCAACCGCAAACGCACTTCGGAGGCCGTGGCTTACGACGCCGTGACCTTGTGGAACGTCCGCAAGGTCAAGATCCGGGATCGCCGCATGAAACTTTCCGACTCTACCCGGCGTGAAAAGGTGCGGCTGCTGAAATTTTTTATCGAGCGCGACCGGAAAAAGGGCGCCCGTCCGCACCTGCTGGGCAATGTCGCGGGATATACCTGGTCAAACGCTGTTTATGACGAAGCCGCGCGTACATGGCGCACGGTGCCGAAGCACATTGCGACCTATACCTTGCGGGACGAGTACGATTCGGTACGCCGCAGCGGCGGCGATGTGTCCATGTTCAAGGTGCCCGAGGAGCTGTGGCGCCGATTGTCCCCTAAAGCCGTCTATGTGCTCGACGGCGTACGTGTCCCGGGCAGCGTCTTCCAGTTTATCGACGGGCTGTTCCTGCGCACGCTCGAAGTCCATACCGACCGCGGGACAATGGCACGGTACGATACCGACCAGGGGGTTGTCATCGGGGATGTATACCCCGACCGGATACCCCTGGTGGTCTTCTGCGGCCGGCCCTCGACGATCGGGGCGTGGCTGAAAATCTGCCATACCGGCGCTTTTTCGGTGGATGCCGCAGTGCCCATGCGCTATTTCTACATGCTGCCCGTCGAGGCCGTGCAAATCTACGGGCTGGCGGGTAAATACGGTGCGATCTGCGTCGAGTTGGCTGAATAGCCCCGGGGCTGCCCTTCGCCCGATACCCTGTCCGCATTGCATTGCGGGCAGTTTTTTTATTTTCCGGCAAAATAATTAAAAAAATAGTTGTATAACTAAAATATTAGTTTTATCTTCGTTGCAGGTAAATCAACTAAAAGTGTAGTTATGACAGGAATAGTAAAGAACCGACCGCAGGAACTGACCCGTGCCGAACTGGAGATCATGCAGGTATTGTGGAACAGGGGCGCCGCCGTCGTACACGGCATCCTCGACGAGATGGACGAACCCAAACCTGCCTACAATACCGTTTCGACCATCGTCCGCATTCTCGAAAAAAAGGGCTTCGTCGCACACAAGGCCTATGGCAAGACCCATGAATACTACCCCGTCGTCTCGAAGGACGACTATGCGCGCCGCTATATGGACACCGTGCTGAATAATTTTTTCGGCGGTTCCGTCAGCCGGCTGGTGTCGTTCTTCTCCGAACACAAGGCCATTTCGCTGGAGGAGACCGACGCCATTCTGGACATGCTCAAAAACCGCAAGTGATGAAATCCCCCGCCCTGTACCTACTCGAAGTGTTCTTTTGCAGCGGTATGCTGCTGGCATTCTACCGGCTGCTGCTCGTGCGTAAAGTCTCTTTCGCGGCCTGTCGCCGTTACCTCGTGGCGGCCGTGCTGCTTTCGGCGGCGATCCCCGCGCTCGATATCCCCCTCTACCCCGCCCGTACGGAGGCCGATCCGCTGCCGCTGGTTGCCTCACAGGCCGTCCCGCCTGCCGAAGAACCTTTCGTTGCGGAGGCAGGTCAGCCGGCCGCCGTCGTGCGCACAACGGCCCCTGCCACCGACTGGGGACGCGTGGCACGCATCGCCGTGGCCGCATTGTACCTGCTGACCGTCGCGGTGTCGCTTGCGATCCTTGCCGTGCGCATCCTCGGGATCAGACGTCTGCGCCGCCGTTCGCGGATCACCGATTGCGGCGCATATGCCGTGGCGGAGAATCCTCGCGTCGGGACGCCCTTTTCGTTTCTGCGGACGGTATTTCTGGGCGAGGGTTACGAAGGCCGCCGCCGCGAGATCGTGGTCTGCCACGAGGCGAGCCATGTGCGCCACCGCCACTCCGCCGAACGCATCGCGCTCGAACTGGTGCGCAGCCTCTTCTGGTTCAATCCCTTTGTCTGGATCGCCGGGCGCTGGCTTTCGGAGGTGCAGGAGTGGGAGGCCGACCGCGACGTGCTCGATGCGGGGTACGGCCTCACGGAATACAGGACGATCATTTTCCGTCAACTCTTCGGTTATAATCCGGATATAGCCTGCGGGTTGAATCATTCACTCACAAAAAAACGATTTGCCATGATGACACAATTCACAAGGCGCCGGTTCGCATTCGTGCGCTTCGGTGCGGCCATCCCCGTGGTGGCCGGGATGATGATGCTTTGCAGCTTTACGACCAAGACCTCCGGATCTTCCGAGCCGGGCACTGCCTCCCGTATCCATATCTCCGCCGACGGGACGGTGACGTTCAACGGGCGTCCCGTATCCATCGACCGACTGGCGGGCTATGTCGCGGCCGAACGCGCCAAACTTCCCGAGTCCGACCGTGCGGACATGCAGGTGCTCCTGACGTCCGACGCATCCGGCAGCCCTGCTGCCCTCGTCGGCAAGACCGTGACCTTCGGTGCCGCGGGGCAACTGGAGGTGCTCCGCTCTGACAGGGCCTATCCGTCGGATGTCCGGACAATGATATTCGCCGGTAACGTACAAGCCCGCTTCCGGGATGAAACGCCCGACCCGGCCTTGAAAGATGTGCTTACGGAAATACGCTGCGACAGCCTGGTCGTGAACCCTGCCGGCCGGAACTTCGAGTGCTTCGATGCCGGTTTCAGCAATGCTTCCATGCTTTCCTTCGGTAAATGGTATCGTTTCCTGGCCGGCGATTCCGGCCTCGGCTGGAGCCGCGAGATGGAAAATGTTATGGAAACATCGCTGAATACCGCCCTGATACAGGTATTGCCCGATGGCAATATCCTGCTGAACGGAGGCCCCGTATCCGTTGCCGAGCTGGAGCCTACATCTTGATGGGTTATCTTTTCTGTTTTTAAATCAATGAGAACAAAACATTTAAGAATATAATTATAAAACACAAGATCAATATAATAGTCCTGCTTTTCTGTATGAATATGTTGTTGTCTTGCCACAAAAGCATATCCTTTTCCAAGTTCCATCAAGAACTTTTGTAAATTAGAAAGAATACTTTTCTCTAAATCACTTTCTGTAAAATCTGTATTTTGAGAAAAACCTAAAAATTCTGCAACTACTGGATTCTTAATAAATTCTAACTTTTCATTTTGATCCTGTGATGTCAGTTCTTTCATTTCATTTTCTACAAGTTTCTTTTTTTGAGTATGAAGCATACGATAATAATATTGAGAAGAAATATTTCTTTGTAAAGTACGTACGCTCCATGTTTGTTCAATTGCTTCTTTTTCATACCAATCACGTGCTTCTTTATCATTTACCTGTAAAAGTGTACGATAATGAGTCCATGATAGTATTCCTCTAGATTGTTGCCTCAGTGAGGCAACAATTTCAGGAAACGTTTTGTAGAACTTCTCACAACGATAAAGAGTTCCTCTGTCATATCCTTTCCCATATCGGTTTGTCAATTCTTTTGACAATTTCTTAATAACCTGAAGTCCATATTCAGAACGATTTTCTCCTTTAAGTTCTTCCTCTGCAATTCGATAACCTATTAACCAATTCCTTTGAACAAGTGCAACATTAACCGCTTTATATGCCGCTTCTCTTGATGATTCAATAATATTACACATATCATTTAACACATTATCTGTTTTAACAAAAGTATCCATAAAATTATTTTGTTCATTTCTTTCTAGTTTATTCTCCATAGCTATTGCTCCTTTAAATTTTTTTCATAGGATTACTTGAATTACAATTATAATAACATAAAAAGAAAAAGTCCCATATCATTAAATACGGGGCTTTTAAACATATTCTCTCTTTATTTGATTTTAATACTATTTATTTCTTGGTTTCATTTGAGGGAATAAAATAACTTCTTGAATAGATTCTTGTCCAGTTAATAACATAACTAATCTATCAATACCCATTCCCATACCACCTGTTGGAGGTAAACCGTATTCTAGAGCTTCTACGTAATCTAAGTCCATTTCGTTTGCTTCATCATTTCCTAATTCTTTTTCTTTTAATTGATCAGCAAATCTTTCATATTGATCGATTGGATCATTTAATTCAGTAAATGCGTTAGCATATTCGTTTCCACAGATGAATAATTCAAAACGTTGTGTGAAACGTGGATCTTCTAAATTCTTTTTAGCAAGTGGTGAGATTTCAATTGGATGACCATATACGAATGTTGGTTCTACAATTGTTTCTTCTACATATTTTTCAAAGAATTCGTTGATAATATGTCCATAACCAAAGTGAGCTTCTACTTCTATACCATGTTCTTCAGCTAATTTTTTAGCATCTTCAAATGACATATGTTCATTGAAATCAATACCAGTCTTTTCTTTAATAGCTTCTGTCATAGAAACACGTTTAAATCCAGGAGCTAATGAAATATGATGTCCTTTATAATCTAATTCATAAGTTCCATTAACTTCCATAGCTGCATTAGAAATAATACCTTCAGTTAAATCCATCATTCCTTCAAGATCACTAAATGCTTTATAAACTTCAATTGTAGTAAATTCAGGGTTATGAGTTCTATCCATACCTTCATTTCTAAATAAACGTCCAATTTCATAAACAGCATCCATACCACCAACAATTAATCTCTTTAAAGATAATTCAGTCGCAATACGTAAATAGAAATCAGTATCTAATGTATTATGATGAGTAACGAATGGTCTTGCCGCTGCTCCACCTAAGATTGGATTTAAAACAGGTGTTTCAACTTCTACATAATTTCTACTATCTAAGTAATTTTGAATTGAACGAATGATTCTTGGTCTTGTAAACGCAATTTTTTTAGCTTCTTCATTCATGATTAAGTCAACATATCTTCTTCTATATCTTTCTTCAATATCACTTAAACCATGGAATTTTTCTGGTAAAGGACGTAATGCTTTAGTTAAGTGAGTATATTCACTTACTTTAATTGAACATTCTCCAGTATTTGTCATAAATACTGTTCCTTTAACCCCAATGATATCTCCAATATCACCTTTTTTAACGATTTCATAAACTTCTTCACCTAAAGTATCTTTTCTTACATATAATTGGATTTGTCCATCTCTATCTTGAATATGCATAAAACATACTTTACCTTTACGACGTTTAGTCATAATTCTACCAGCAACAGCTACTTCTACAGCCATTTCTTCTAATTCTTCATGTGTTTTATCACCATATTGTTCTTTAATACCTTTTGAATAAGCTGTTACATCAAATCTTTGACCAAAAGGATCAATCCCTTTGTCAATAAGTTCTTGCATCTTTTCTCTACGAACAAGTTCTTGTTCACTAAACTTTCTTTCTTCCATAATATCCTCCTAAAATATAAAAAACTCTCCATCCCATGGGACGAGAGCTAAATCGTGTTACCACCCAAATTCATTAATAGGTCACCCTATTAACCTCAATAACTATCTATTAATAGTCTTGCCTATAACGTGGCTTACGTCATCCTATCAAAACATCCAAGATGCAGCTCCTAGCCTTTATTCATAATAGTTTCATTATCTTTTCCACCAACCAAGACTCTCTTTAAATGAAGATCTATTATTACTTGTCTATTCATTGCCTTTATTTCTACTTCGTTATCTTAACTTAATTCAAATTTATTGTCAATATAAGCGATAAAATTAGTTTTAATAATGAAAAATGCACCTGAGTGCATTAATCATGAATCTTATTATTTAATACCATTCTTACAAAATCAGGTTCAAAATGTTTTGCTCTTGATCCTGAATAACCCATATCTAATGATGAGATTTGTTTCATTTCTTCTTCATTTAATTCAAAATCAAAGATATCTATATTTTCTTTAATTCTTTCTACATGTGTTGATTTTGGTATAACAATGACTCCTCTTTGGATATTCCATCTAAGTATTACTTGTCCTACAGACTTATTATATTTAGCTGCAATTCCTTTTAACATTTCATCTTCAAATGGATTATATCTTCCTCCACCTAGTGGTGCCCATGCTTCAGGAACAACATTATAATATTTCATTGTTTCTAGAGCTTTTTCTTGTGTGTAATATGGATGAAGTTCTACTTGATTGACTACTGGTTTTACTTTAACGATTTCACAGAAGTTTGTAAGAATATTTGGATAGAAGTTAGAAACACCGATTGCTTTTAAGAGACCTTTTTTATACGCATCTTCCATAGCTCTCCATGCACTAAAATAATCACCACAAGCTTGATGTAATAAATATAAATCAAAATATTCTAAACCACTTTTTTCAAGTGATGCACGAATTCCTTTTTTAGCACTTTCATAATCCATCATATCTTGTACCCATAATTTAGAAGTAATAAATAATTCTTCTCTTGTACAAATACCTTCAGCGATTGCTTTTTTAACTGCTGTACCTACTGCATCTTCATTATAATAAGCTGCAGCTGTATCAATTAAACGATATCCTGCTTTAATTGCTTGATATACTGATTCTTCACATTCTTTTTTATCTGGTACTCTAAAGACACCAAATCCAATTGTAGGAATTTTTAATCCGTTATTTAATGTTTGATATTCCATAATATGACCTCTTTTCTTACTTATATTTTGAAATAAAGAAGTCTA
>OGXJ01000764.1_pt1 | contig 25424 bp, 19 predicted proteins | sample 1576231 | NCBI WGS metagenome assembly OGXJ01 (sample SAMEA3541539, study PRJEB24748) | human gut metagenome | biome: human gut; feature: human-associated habitat; material: faeces | place: China | collected 2012
CAAATAAAAATACAATTTTAAATTTACCAATTGAAATAAAAAATCTTTCATTTCATTATCCAAATACGTCTACTGAAATTTTACATCAAATCAATTATACATTTGAATTTGGTAAAACCTATGGTCTTCTTGGTAAAAGTGGATGTGGTAAATCAACATTATTGAAATTATTAATGCGTATTTATCAAGGTGAAGGTGAGATTTTATTTGATCATGAATCCATTGAAAATATCAATAGCCACACTTTAAAAGAAAATATCAGCTATGTTGATCAAGAAACATTTTTATTTAAAGATACTTTATATCATAATATCACCTTGTTAAATCCAAATTATCAACAAGAAGAGGTTATTAAAGCGTGTAAACAAGCACAGATTCATGATTTTATTATGTCTTTACCACAAGGATATCAAACGATTTATGATGAAAATATTTCGGGTGGTCAAAAACAAAGAATTGGTCTTGCACGTGCTTTCTTAAGAAAAACACCGATTCTTTTATTAGATGAACCAACAAGTCGTATTGATAGTTTAAATGAAGCAGCCCTGTTAGAAAGTTTAAAACGAATTAAAGATGAAAAATTGATTATTATTGTTAGTCATCGAAAGTCATCTCTTGCTTTATGTGATGAAATTATTGAAATAGAACAAGGTATAATAAAAACTTAAAGATGAGATAAAAAATATTTATTTTTTAAGAAAATGTCGTATAATGACAAATGATAGGAGGATTTTAAGATGAAAGAATTTTTCAAAAGTAAAGAATTATGGACATTTGTAGGAGGAGCAGTAACTGCTGTTGTCACTTCAAAGTTCGCTAAAAGTAATAAAGCAAGAGAATTAGCTGTTAAAGGATTAGCTAGTGGAATGCAAGTAAAAGATAACGTAGAAGCAACTGTTACTTCTATTAAAGAAGATGCTCAAGACGTCTATGCTGAAGCTGTAGAAAAAAGTAAGGCACAATAATGATGAGTAATTTTAAAATAGTTCATGAAATTGATGGAAGATTACGTGTTCGTTTTGGACAATATGCTTTTACAAGTGGACAAGCAACTATTTTAAAAAGCGATTTTTTAAATCTTGAGTATGTAAGATATGTAGAAGCTCATTATAAAAATGGAAGTCTTTTATTGGTTTTTGATGAAAATTATAAAAATGAAGTAGTTGATTATTTAAATAATTATGATTTAAGTGCTTTACAAAACAGAGAAATCCCTGAGAATTGTTCTCAAAATTTACAAGTACTTGATCAAAGTTTTAAGCATGAATTAATTAAAATTTTTGCTAAGAGATATGCTGTTAAGCTCTTTTTACCAAATGTTGTTGGTAAAGGAATTGCCATCTATAAAGCACTTGCTTATTTTAAAGCGGGGATTGCTTCACTTGGAAATAAACGTATTGATGTTCCAGTTTTAGATGCAACAAGTATTGGGGTATCTTTATTACGCAAAGAATTTAATACAGCAAGCAATATTATGTTGATGCTTAAAATATCTGAATTATTAGAAGACTATACACGTCAAAAAGTTACTTTACAATTAGGTGATAGTTTGATGAGTAAGTTTGATAAAGTTTGGATTTATGAAGATGGACAAGAACAAGAAATTGCGATGTCTGATTTAAAACAAGGGCAAGTTGTTATTGTTCAAACAGGAAGTATGGTTCCTATTGATGGAGAAATCGTTGATGGTGAAGCTATGGTTAATGAATCAAGTTTTACAGGTGAACCATTAAGTAAACGTGTGACACTAAATGATACGGTTTATGCAGGAACATTGATTGAAGAAGGAAAGATTTTTGTTAAGGTCAGAAACTTACAAGATGATAGCCGTATTGCTAAAATCATTGATATGATTGATACAAATGAATCATTAAAAGCATCCATTCAATCAAAAGCAGAACATATGGCTGATGCCATTGTTCCCTATAGTTTCTTAGGATTCTTTGGGGTTTGGGCATTGACAAGAAATCTCACAAGAGCCACTTCTCTTTTATTAGTGGATTATTCTTGTGCGATTCGTCTATCAACATCAATTTCAGTGATTTCAGCAATGCAAGAAGCTTCAATGCATAATGTTTTAGTTAAAGGTGGAAAACATCTAGAAAGCATGAAAGATGCTAATGTCATTGTTTTTGATAAAACTGGAACATTGACACATGCAAAACCAGTTGTCTTAGATGTGGTTCCTTTACAGAAAAATCCGTATCCTCCTGCCCTGCTTGGCATTCGGGATACGGATTTTGTTATATTGCTGATTTCATGCACTGGGCATGTTATTTCTGTGCAAAAAAGTCTTTGACCACCTGCACCACGGCTGCGCGGTCGGCTTCGGTCAGACCATAGTACAGCGGCAGGCGGGTCAGGCGGTTGCTTTCCTTTGTGGTGTATTCATCCACACCGGCAAAGCGGCCGTATCGGATGCCCGCCGGGGCGCTGTGCAGCGGCACATAATGGAAAGACGATGCCACACCGTGGGCTTTCAAATAAGCAATGAACTCGGTGCGCTGTTCCAGGTCCCGCAGCTTGACATAGAACAAATGCCCGTTATGCACACAGCCTTCCGGCACGGTGGGCAGCTCCAATAGGCCTGCTTCAGCCAGCGGTGCCAGCTCCTGTGCGTAATAATCCCAGCTGTTGGTACGGTCTGTATTGATGGTATCGGCCTGTTCCAGCTGTGCCCACAGGTAAGCGGCATTCAGATCACTGGGCAGGTAGCTGGAGCCATAAGAAACCCAGGTGTATTTATCTACCTGGCCGCGCAGAAAACTGGCGCGGTTGGTACCCTTTTCCCGCAGGATTTCGGCCTTGGTCACGGTTTCGGGGTCATTGATGACCAGCGCGCCCCCCTCCCCCATTGAGAAGTTCTTCGTCTCATGGAAAGAGTAGCAGCCAAAATCACCGATGGTGCCCAGTGCCCTGCCCTTATAGCTGGCCATCACGCCCTGGGCGGCATCTTCCACCACCTTCAGGTTATGGCGGCGCGCAATCTGCATGATGGTATCCATATCGCAGGCCACACCGGCATAGTGCATCACGCAGATGACTTTGGTTTTTTCGGTAATGGCGGGTTCAATTTTTGCTTCGTCAATGTTCATGGTGTCCGGGCGGATATCCACAAACACCAGCTTGGCCCCAGCTAAAACAAAGGCCGTTGCCGTGGAAGAAAATGTGTAGCTGGGCAGGATCACCTCATCACCGGGCTGGATGCCGCACAGCAGGGCAGCCATTTCCAGCGCAGTGGTACCGCTGGTGGTCAGCAGCACCTTGCCCGCATGGAACCGCTGTTCCATCCATTCATCACAGCGGCGGGTAAAAGGGCCATCGCCGCAGATTTTATTGTTTGCCATGGCCTGGCGCATATAGTCCAGCTCTGTACCAACCTGCGGGGGAATATTAAAAGGAATCATTGTTTTACTGTCAACTCGCAATCTATTATAACCATCCGGCCGTTATCACTGGGCGCGGACAACATCACTTTCCGGCGTTTCGGATTCAAAATTCAGCCGCTTTTCTTCCACCACCAGGGGGCGGTCCATAATACGGGCGTTCATTGCCATGATGTACTCGCCCAAAAATCCCAGAAAGGTCAGCTGCACACCACCCACAAAGAACACAGCAATAATCATCGGGGCATAACCCGCAGCAAAGGTATTCCAGTGGATCAGCTTTGCCACCAGGAACACAAGCCCCAGGATAAAGCTGACCGCCGCGCAGAAAAAGCCGAAGAACTCCGCCATCCGCATCCCAATCTTGGTGTAGCTGGTAAAGCTGAGCATGGCGGCATCAAACAGGCTGTACCAGTTGTTGTGGGTCTTGCCTGCCCGGCGCTTGGGCTGGGTGTATTCAATCTCCTTGCGCTCGGGGCCAAGCTCCGCCACAATCCCGCGCAAAAACGGGGTGGGGTCGTGCAAATCACGCAGGGTCTGGATAAAGCTTTTATCGTACAGGCCAAACCCGGTAAACTGCTCGATCATTTCCACATTGCTCATCTTTTTGATGGTTTTGTAGTAACAATCCCGCAAAAAGTACATGACAGGGTTTTCCTGGCTGGTGGTCTTTTTCCCGATTACAATTTTGTAGCCTTTTTCCCATTCAGCCACAAACTTTGGAATCATCTCCACCGGGTCCTGGAAGTCCGCGCAGATGGTAATGGTGCAGTCCCCTGTGGTATGGATCATACCGTAATAGGGGCTGTTGAACTGACCAAAGTTCTTGCTGTTAAAAATGGCTTTGACCTTGGGGTCCTGCGCGCAGATGTCCGTAATGATCCGGCGGGTACGATCCTGGCTTTTATTATCAATAAAAAGGATCTCATAGTCATAATCCGGGCAGTCCTTCCGAATCTCATCCCGCACCGCCTCATAGATGGGGCGGGCGTTCTCCTCCTCGTTATAGGTAGGGATCATAACAGAGATGACTTTTTTCTTCTCGCTCATGCAGGTTTCATTCCTTTAAGTTTAGTCTTTGGCCCACTGCCGCAATAGCCGGGCAGACCCTTATCACTATACACTATTTTGCAAAATAGGTAAAGAACAATTTATTTTCGCAGTTTTGCGTTTCAAAGTTCAGGCTTACAGGGCGGTCCGCCAGGGTGTAGGGCTCCTCGTTTTCCAGGCAGAAAGTCCCCTCCTTGGCAATGTGGCAGATGCCGCGGTAAATTTCCATGGCCGGGGTGCAGGCACCGATCAGCAGCGTTGCCGCCAGCAGAATGGTCACGGCATGCTGTGCAAGCGTACCGTCCCGCCATTTGGTGCCCACCAAGGCGATAAAGTACCGGGCACAGAGGGTCATCAGGATAAAGATAGCCGGGATGGACACCCGCATGCAGAAATCGCACCCCTGCCCCACCTTAAAGAACGGAATGATGAAGAGCGACACGGCGCAGGTATAAAACAGCCAGCTGCGGCGGTTCTGCCGCCAGAGCAGCAGCAGATAGATGCCGGCATCCAGCAGGTAAAATACCAGCATGCCTTTTTGCAGGCTGGTCAGAACGTTTTGGCCAAGAGTCTGCTGCGCTGCCTGGTTCCCGGCGACAGTTTCGCCCAGAACGCTGTAGCCAAAGGCGTTATTGGCCAAAAAATAACTGGCCGTAATGCTGAGCACCACAACCAGCACCAGCACATTGGCCGGGGAGAACGCCGATTGCAACACGCCTTTTTGACGCTGTGCCAGCAGAACAATGCCGCGCACCACCATAAAAATAACCAGCCCCACAAATGGGAAGGGGCCGCACATCAGGCAGGCCGTGCCCAGCAGCAGGTAGTTGCGGCAGTCTTTCTCCTGCAAAAAGCAGACGGTTGCCAGCCATGCCCCCACTGTCTGGTTGAACACCCAGAACAGGCAGGTCGTCAGGGAGCTGAACTGGAAATCATTCGTCCACCATTCCAGGTGCATAGCGTCATAGGCCAGCAGGTCCGGCAGTCGGCTGCTGTACAGCGCGCCCAGAATATCCATGCCGCTGAAGGAAATCAAAAACAGCAGGCCGATCCCCTGCTTTTTGCCGGTATCGGCACGCAGGTAGACCAACAAATTCAGCGCCGCCAGATAGGTGCCCAGCGCCGTCCACCCCCAAAGGGCCATACGGGCGAACATCCAGGCGGCATCCAGCCCAAACAGGGCGTATACCGGTTTGGTCAGCGCCGCCGGGACCAGCCAGTGCCCGATATAATACACCAGCGCCGTATCCTTTTGCGGGTAATACACCGGCCAGCTGTTTGTGATCAGATCCCGGTAAATGGCGTTGCGGTAACCCCAGTCCGAGTTCTGGTAAAAAAAGCCCGTCTGACCGCCCAGGTAGCCCCACAACAGCATCAGGGCAAACAGCAGCACCAGCTTTGGCACCGAAAGCGTAATGCCCTGCTCTTCTTGCTCCACTTGCTTAACCTGCGGCGTTTTGCACACGGCATACCACCAGGCAAAGGCCAGCACGGCCAGGCCCGCAACGGCAAACGGCGCGCGGAGATACCCCGCAAAAAACACCGCCAGCGGCGCGGTGAGATAGGATAAGGCAAACGGCTTTAACTTTTGGTAGGTCAACTGCATAAATACTGTCTGGCTCCTGTTCGTCCATGCGGGTCCTGCCCGCACGGACGGGGTTATTCCTTATTGGCTTAATTGGTTTGCTTTTGCGTTTTTGCCCACGCAATGGTGGCGCGGATGCCATCGGCAAAGGCGGTGCGCGGCGCAAAGCCGGTATCCGCCGCAAGCTGGGTGATATCCGCCTGCAAAAACATGACCTGCTGCGGCCCGTAAGGGATTTTGCCCAGGCCAAGCGGCAGGGCCAGGTCGATGGCATCACGCAGGGTCTCAATATATTCCCGCAGGGGGCGGGCGGTGCCGCTGCCCACCGGGTACACGGCACCGCTGCGGCCATGGCAGGCCATGCGGTACAGTGCATCCGCAGCATCGGCGGAGTAAAGATAATCCCACTTCTGCTCCCCTGCCGTCAGGTCCGGGCACTGCCCGGCCAGCAGTTTTTGGATGGTGGCGGAGATCATCGTGTTGGGGCCGTCATGCGGGCCGTAAACCGAAAGGATACGCGCCCACACATGGTCCATGCCCAGGGCGGCGGCCTCGGTACGGCTCATCTGGCCTGCACACAGCTTGGCCATGCCGTACCCGTTTTCGGGGTTTGTGGGGGTATCGGCCCGCAGAACACCGTCCACACGGCCATACTCTGCCTGGCTGCCGGTACCAACAAACACACGGCAGCCCATTGCCGCCGCGGTGCGCACGGCATCAATGGTATAGCGGATATTCTCAATCTGAGCCGGCATATCATTGCGGCCCGCGCCAATGGTGTGCGCCCACGCCAGGTGGAAAAAGGCATCCGCCTGCACGGGCAGCCCGGCTGCGGCCATGCACTGCGGCAAATCCGCCAGGTTGGCGGCATCGCAGGCAACTACATACAGGTTTGCATCCTTGGGCAGCGCTACGGCCCGCGGGCTGCCGGGGCGGCAGACCGCCACCACGGTACACCCGGCCTGCAGCAGCCGGCTGCACAATGCTGTGCCCACGGCTCCGGTGGGGCCGGTTACGATTACGGTTTTAATGTTACGTTCTATCATCATTCACTGCTCCGGCACCAGGGGGATAAACATCTGCTTTTCCAGCTCTTCCCGCGGCAGGAACGGTGCCAGGTCCTCCAGCGGCGGGCTGACCAGTGTACCGTCCGGCAGGCGTTTGGTGGCGCTCTTCGGCTCCCAGACCTGCTGGGTATCGGTAAAGATCTCGCAGAAAGTCGGGCCTTCTGCGGCAAGGGCGGCATCCACCACCTGTTTCATCTCAGCGTTGGAATGTGCGCAGGAATACGGGTAGCCGAACGCTTCGGCAATTTTGCGGAACTCCGGGAAGGACAGATCCCCGCTCTCCGGCCCAATGCCGATCTTGCAATGGTCTTTGAACAGGTTGTTCTGGGTCAGGCGGATGGAGTGGTAGCCGTTATTGTTGATGAGGAAAATCTTGATCGGCAGCTTATTTGTCAGGATGGTCTGCAATTCCTGCAGGTTCATCATGATAGAGCCATCGCCTTCCAGGCAGATGGTGGTACGGCGGCCGCCTGCAATGCAAGTGCCAATGGCGGCGGGCAGGCCGTAACCCATGCTGGCAATGGCGCTGTTGTTGGCCATGCGGCTGCCTTTTTGGATGACATACGCCTGATTGCCCACCACGCAGCAGGCGCCGTTGGAAACTGCGGTCAGGCTGTTTTCCGGCAGGCGGGAACTGAGGTAGCGCACAAAGGCGTACACATTGGCGGTGGTGCCGTTTTCTTCCCACTGGCGCGGCAGCACGGCGGGGTAATCTTTTTTCCATCGCTGGCAGGTTGCCAGCCAGTCCGCTGCCTGGCTGACAGGGGTCAGCGGCGCTGCGGCGGCATCCAGCTTTTGCAGAAAGTCCTTGGCATCCGCCCACACGGGGTGCTCCACATGCAGGGTGTGCTTTTTCATCTCGGCGCGGTCAATATCCACCATGATGACTTCCGCCGCGCGGGCCCAGGTTTTCCAGTTATAGCCCACCTGGCGGATGGAAATGCGGGTGCCCACAGCCAGAATCAGGTCTGCGTTCTGGATGGCCCAGTTGCCGGGGCGGTCGCCCATATTGCCGGCACGACCGCAGTAAAGCGGGTTTTCGTCCTCGATCAGGTCCACGGCGTTCCAGTAGGTCACAATGGGGATGTTCAGCTTTTCCGCCACGGCGCGGAACGCTGCGTACCCGCCGGAAAGCCGGATGCCGTATCCGGCGTGGAACACCGGGCGCTTGGCGTTGCGGATCTTTTCCAGCACCATCTGCACGGTGGCATCGTCCACCGGGGGCGGCAGCCGGGCATCGTCCTGCGCCGGGTCATAGCCGGGCAGGCTGTCGGTTTCAATGTAGCCGCCCTGATAGTTGACCGGGATATCGATCCACACCGGGCCGGGGCGACCGGTGGTTGCCAGATGCCAGGCTTTTTCCAGCACATAGCGGATCTGGTTCGGGTCTTCCAGCATGGTGGCGTATTTGGTCATGGGGGCAACAGATTTGGTGATATCGTATTCCTGGTCGCCCACCGCGCGCAGGGGCAGGCCATCGGTAAACTGCGCGGCATAGCGGGCCGTGGTATCGTACCGAACCTGGCCGGAGATCACGAACATAGGGATAGAATCCAGCCAGCCGCCCACCACACCGGTCAGGGCGTTGGTGCCGCCGGGGCCGGTGGTAACGCACAGGGCGGCAATTTTGTTATCAATGCGGGCGTATGCTTCCGCCGCAATGGCGCTTGCCTGCTCGTGATGGTTATAGGTAACATGCAGCGCCGGGTGGTGGCCCAGTGCATCATTCAGATGCATGGCGCCGCCGCCCACCACGCTGAACACATCCGTAACGCCGTGCGCCGCAAGAAAATCGGCCACATAATCGGCCAGACGCTGTTTCATTTTAATTTTGCCCCTTTCCGTCCCACGCCTTACTTTTTATCTCTGCTTATTTTGCTTGTAACAAGAGAAACGCATTCTTTCATCAGCGGGTTTTTAAGCAACAGCAAGCCGCCCCCGTACAAAAGTACGCAAATCACAATTTGAACAACCATACCAGCAAACGCGGAAACAGCCAGACTTTGCACAACTTTTCCTGCGATTGGCACTGCCAGCGCTGCCACCAGGAGGTACTGCCACAAATAGCGATACACCACACGGTAGGAAATCACATTGCGGCATTGGAACGTGCACATAAGGAAAACCACAAATTCCGAAATTACCGTTGTTGCCGCAGCGCCCACTGCCCCCCATCTGCTGATGAAGAACAGATTTAACACAAAGTTGACCACCGCCCCCGCTGCGGTAGAATAAAACACTTCTTTTTCGCGGTTATACGGAACCAGAATCTGCCAGGCAAAAACGCGGTTCAATGCCGAGAAGATAACGCTGAACGCAAGAACACTCACGATCCTGTAAGCCTGGGTAAAACCGCTGCCGCCAAACCATGTTACAAGCGGTTCACTGATGCTGATCAGCCCAAGACCGCTGGGGATTGCAAGCAGCAGAATAAAGTTCAGTGTTTTATAAATCAACGCATCAAATTTATCTTTCTGCCCTTGGCCAAGGTAATAGGTAACGCGCGGGAGAATGACTGTTGAAATGCAGGCAAACAGCATGGAGATCGCACGCACAATGCGCACCGCCACGGTATAAAGCCCAACTTCCTGTGTGTTGATCATATAGCCTAGCATTACGGTATCCAGGTTGAGGTAAATCGTTGATGCAAGGTTGGTGCTGAAAATAATCAGGATTGGTTTGATGTGCTGTTTCAGGTGCAGCGACTTGAGTGGTTGGAACTGGACATGCCTGCAAAGATAAAAAAAGTTTATAATACCAGAACCTGCCGTTGCAAAGACATTAACCGCTGCGTAAAATATAACATCCTGTTCCGTTTTTACAAAGCAAAACAGCATAATCAATGCCAGAACCTGAAAAATCACTGCGCGGACGGTAATATACAGGTAATTTTCTGTGGCGGTAAAGTACCACTCTGCCCCCAGGGCATTGCACAGGATAATACTGCTTTGCACCCAAAGCAGCGCCGCATAAGTGTTGAAGGATGGCAGCTGAATAAATACTGCCAGCGCTGCATAGGCAATCAAAGCCGTGACCACGTTGATGAGCATCAGCTCGCTGATCAGCTGATTCGCCTGTTGTGCATCCTGCCGCTTTTTAGCAAGCTCTCTTGTGCCGTAAGCAACAATTCCAAGCGCAGCAAACAATGCAAAATAACTGACGATTGATTCAGCATAGGTAACGTCCCCCAGCCCGCCTTTGCCCAGTACCCGTGTGGCATACGGTAGCGAAATCAACGGGAAAAGAATCGTTGTCAGCGTTTTGATTGCATTCAGAACCAGATTTTTTTTTGTAGAAAGCTTTTTGGCCGTTGTCATGTAACTTAAGTCCTGTTCTTTCCTATTTCTTTCACCCCTGGTAGTCTTTCAGGGCATCAATCAGGATTTTCATGGATTTCACTTCATTCTGAAGAGTAAAAACGCGCTTTTTAAACTCCGTTTTTGCCACCGCGTTGGTTGCTGCATCTTCCAGGTGGATAATCTTCAGTTCCGGATCATAATAGGTGTGCAGTCCGTTCTTTTTCAAACGGATAAACAGCAGCTGTTCCTCCCGGTAAAGGAAGGTCCTATCGTCCAGGCCATCAAAACGTTCTACATAATCTGGCGAGAATATCCAAAAGCACCCACGCAGCATAATATCTTTTTGTGGCTGCAATTTACTTTCACCCGCTATAGGTGCCTGCTTTTTAGGCTTTCGGAGCTTACCAACGCAGTTTTTGACTGCATCCACAGCATCAAAAAAGCCAGGGATAAATCGGCACAGCACCAGCTGGCACTGGATCAGCCAGCGGTGCACAATATATACCGCCCGGGGGGCGATTGGTTCCATCAGCGATATTACTTTTTGATTTTTTGATAAGATTTGCGGCCCCAGCACGGCAAAATGGTGTTGCTGATAATCTGCACAGATCCTGGACAAAAAGTCATCCTGCGTTAAAAGGGTATCGTTGTTGATCAGGCAGATGAAATCACTGTTGAGTGTTTTTTTTGCAAATTCAAATCCGACATTATTACCCTGTGCAAAGCCCAGGTTTTCCGGGTTCAGGATCACATAAATGTTTTCTGCCCCCTGGTATAGTTGCTGCAATTCGCGCCCGGTTCCGTTTGCGGATGCGTTATCCACAATCACGATAGAAACCTTCATCGGCTCCGCTTTTGTTTTTTCCAGGATAGACGCAACGCAGTCTATGGTCTCCTGCTTTGCCATATAATGCAGAATCACAAATGCAAATTCAGGGTATTGGCTCATCAAGGTTATCCCTTTCCATTTTTACTCTTCCCGGTACAGTCTATAATAAATCACCGACCCAGATTCTCCTACCGACACAACATGGCGCGAATCAAAGGAATAGTACTGCCACAATTCCGATGTAGCTTTCCATTCATTATCCAGAACATGCGGGGTACAGATCAGTACCGCCCGCTGCGGGATGTTACCTTGTTGCAGCAGCTCCTTAAAGTCTGTCTGGTACAGCACTTTGATTTCGCAGGTGTTTTTGCTTTCTTCCATCACGCGCTTATGCTGCTTTTTGTCCCAATAATAGGTGTCCCGGATGCCCTGGATCGCAGCAGCCCGCGTTCCTTTTTCATACGATCCCCACATAATCAGCACGGTGTTTTCATCATAGCCGATATTGGAGAGTATTTTATCATATGCCTTATCCAGGTAGGTATATTGATTGTTGTAAACCGTAATATCTGCCTGCAGCGAAGGATAGCCGGACCAACCGGTTGTCACCATCGGAAATGCTGATTCTGTGTTTACCTTCGGGAACACAGCCTTGGTAACAGGGTCTACTGTGTAGTACGACTGAACCAGCATCATAACGCACAGCTGCCCTATCACAAGGTTGCATACCGTTTGCTCTGTTATGGTCCACATAACAAAAATCACGCAGACAAGCGCCAAAATGTATTCAACAACAACATTGTAACGCGGGTTATTATATGTCAGATAAATACAGCTAAAAACAATAAATGCAGCCGCCGCCCCGATTGCGCAGCAAATTTCCTCGTTTTTCAGCAACAGGTAGCGCAGCCTTTGCTTTTTGCCAAAAGCAGATGCCAACACGCAGTACAATATCAAAAGTGCCAATACCCAATAAAAGTTCAGCAGGAAAAAAGTTTGCAGTTTCAGCAAAACATAGTCCCACTGCCATTTGAATACGTTGTGCAGCCCGCTCTTGCTGATGCCTGTGCCCCAACTGGATTTACCAAAAAGGAGCTGCAGGGCACGCATCAGCAAAAAGGCTCCACCGCTGCCCAGCAATATCCACATGGCTTTTTCTTTCAACAGTGCCAGTCCCCTATCACGGAAGCTGCCGTGCTGGTGCAGGAATTTTTGCAGCACACACATCACACCGTAGCCCGCAAGGCAGATGACCCCTGTTTCCTTTGTGGTTGCCAGCGCCAGTGCCCAAAAAAGCATCAGCAGATATTGCTGTTTGATATGGCTGTACAGCAGGAATACCAAAAAGAGCATAATGCCATAATCCAGACTTATACCGGAAAAGGTCCCCAGGGTAAGCGGCATGCACCAAATCAGGAATGCTGCAAGCAGCAGCTGCAACGATGTTTTACGCTTTACCGCATGGCGGAGTATCCCCCAGGTGCAGCAGAAGCCCGCAAACGACAGAAGCAGGTTTACAGCATAAACGCCCTGTGCCGCATTCGGCCAGATAAAATACCCCATGGCCAAGAACAGCGCATACCCCAGGCTTACATGCCCTGCAAGGAAAAAGTTATTGATAAGTGATGGAAAATCATACTCATAATTTTCGCAGGCTTTGCGCAGGGCCGCAAAGTATGTTTCAGAGTCCCAGCGCGGCAGAGTATCAAACTGCGCCAAACGTATGACAATAAAAACGATTGCCACCAGCAAAAAGGCTTTATCGATCGGCAGGGCAAGTTTGCCTTTGCCTTGTTTCAGTCTGTTCCATACAGCCAGCCCCAGCATTACTGCGCACAGGATTGCAAACATCACGCTGACGGCAATATAGGGGGCATTCCTTACATTGGTATTGCAGGTGGTAAACAGTGCCGTCATGCAAAAGGCCGTCAGAATCCCCGCAACAAGCGCAAGCTGCCCCCATACTGCGTTCTGCTTCATGAAATCAATCCTTATCTTTTTAATACTTTAGACCGGTTATTTTATTATGCCTTGCCCAGTTTTGCCGCCTGTCTGCTGGAGTTCAGCAGCATGCGGTCCGATGCGATTTTGAATACATGCACAAAAACATCGTGCGGCAGGCAGCGGTAAAGAATTTTTTCCACCTGGAACTGGAACGCGTTTGCTTTGCACTCCTGCTTTTCGTAATTGCTCCAAGGGGACTGCTTCAGGTAGCTGTCAAACATTTTGGTGCAGGGGTTCACAGAATTTTTGTTCCAGGGGGACATACTTGCAAATTTCTCATAATGTGCAATGGTCGGGTGTTTGCATGCTTCCTGAATTTCATCAAAGCCATAATAGGGGGCAACATTCTTAAAGCAATTTGCATACCCCTTGGCGCTGCACAAAAAGTGAATGCACTGCACGTTATACTGAAGCGGCAGTGTATAAACGTTATCTTCCAGCACGACGTTCAGATAATCCTGATCCACCGTACCGAACACGCGCCCCTGCTGGGCAAAGGCAACAATTTTTTCAATGCAGTGCTGTGCTTTCCACTGTTCCGCATCAAACAGAATAATGCCGGAATTGTAATAATAGGCGCTTTCTTTCATTCCGATGTCCAGCTTATATTCGTTGGAGATGATGGAGTCTGCCACCATGCCGATCGGCCGGCCCTGCATGTTTACTGCGCACAGGCCCGCCAGTGAGCCAGCAATAATTGTATCGCAGTCAATGTACAGCACAGTTTCTTCCGGGATATCATCAATTGCAAAAATCTTCATTAGGGACATATTATTTTTACGGAATCCCTGATATTCCGGCATCCCCGATTCCTTGATTTTACGCCGGATCTTTGCTGCATCAATCAGAATCAGCTTCCGGTTAAAGCTTTCGCACTGTTTTTTCAACTTTTCAATGTTTTCCTGGCTGATATCAATGTTGACCAGGTAAACATTCAACTCTTCCAGCGCCGTATTGTTTGCCAGCAGGGATTGAAGCGAGGTTCCCAGATACGGTGCAAAGGTATCATTGCTTTGGTAAAGCACGTTCAGTTTCTGCATGTTTACTCCTTCACAGCCTCAAGAATCACCTTTGCCATATAGTCGATCATCTCATCGGTCATGCCGGGGTACACACCGACCCAGAAGGTGTTGTTCATGATAAAGTCAGTGTTGGTCAGTTCCCCTGCCACGCGGTAGGCGTCGGTGCCGCGGATCTGGTCAAAGCAAGGGTGTTTGATCAGGTTGCCGCTGAACAACAGGCGGGTCTGGACATTGTGGTCCTCAATATAGCGGGTCACGGCGTTGCGGTCCAGGCCGGATTCCGGCTTGACCGAAATCAGGAAGCCGAACCAGGACGGGCGGCTGTTGGCGGCCGGTTCCGGCAGGATCAGCTTATCGGCGGCCGGTTCCAGGGCTGCGCGCAGGCGGTCCCAGTTATGGCGGCGGCGCTCGATAAAGCTGGGGAACTTTTTCAGCTGTTCGCAGCCGATAGCGGCCTGCATATCGGTCACTTTCAGGTTATAGCCAAAGTGGCTGTAAACGTACTTGTGGTCATAGCCTGCGGGCAGTTCGCCATACTGACCGTCAAAGCGGTGGCCGCAGAAGTTATCATGGCCGGACGGGCAGATGCAGTCGCGGCCCCAGTCGCGGTAGCTCTTGATCAGGCGGTTCAGCAGCGGGCTGTTTGTATACACGCAGCCGCCCTCGCCCATCGTCATGTGGTGCGGCGGGTAGAAGCTGGAGGTGCCGATATCGCCCCAGGTTCCGGTAAAGCGGGTTTCGCCGTTGATGGTATACTGGGTGCCCAGGGCATCGCAGTTATCCTCCACCAGCCAGAGGTTATGGGCATCGCAGAAGGCTTTGACGGCGGACAGGTCAAACGGGTTGCCCAGGGTATGGGCGATCATGACTGCCTTGGTCTTGGGGGAAAGAGCGGCTTCCAGCTTGGTCACATCAATGTTGTACTGCGGCACGGTCACATCCACAAACACCGGCACAGCGCCATACTGCAGCGCCGGGGTGACAGTGGTGGGAAATCCGCATGCCACAGTGATGACCTCATCGCCCTTTTTGATTTGGCGGTCGCCCAGTTCCGGGGCGGTGAGCGCCATAAAGGCAATCAGGTTGGCGGAGGAGCCGGAGTTGACCAGGTTGGCGAACTTTACGCCGATCCACTTGGCAAACTCTTTTTCAAATTCATCCGCAAAGCGGCCGGTGGTCAGCCAGAAATCCAGCGTTGCATCGGTCAGAGCGCACATTTCTTTTTCATCAAACACGCGGGATGCATAAGTAACGCGGTCGCCGGGCTTGAAATCCGTCTTTTTCTCCTTAAAGTCATGGTAATATTCTGCCACCAGCGCCTTGATCTGCTCGCGGGCTTCGGCCTCATTGCTCCAATTTGCCATCGTCTGCTCCCTTACTCACTCAAAAATTCCTTGATCTCTTTGTCCATCTCCGCCGGGATATCCCCGCCGGAAAGCCATACCTTGCTGAACGCAACGGTCTTTTGCATACATTCCGCCATATGCCAGCGCGGTTTCCAGCCGAAGGTGGATTTCAATTTGCTGCAATCCAGCTTCAAAAAGTTTGCTTCATGCGGGGCGTTTGCCTCAGCGCGGTTTTCCCATGCAGCATCATCGCCCCACGCCTGGCAGAACAGGTCTACCAGGGTGCCGGTCGTCACACAGTCGCAGTCATCCGGGCCGACGTTATAATAGCCGGCGTACCGGTTATCCTCATACTGGCGCTGGGCGATCAGCAGGTACGCCGCCAGCGGTTCCAGCACATGCTGGTATGGGCGGGTGGAATACGGGTTGCGCACACCGATGCTCTCCCCTTTTGCCATCGCGCGCACGCAGTCCGGGATGATGCGGTCATTGGCAAAATCGCCGCCGCCAATCACATTACCTGCGCGGGCAGTGGAGATGGCCACGCTGCCATCCGCAAAAAAGCTGTTTTTATAGCTGTGGGTCACCAGCTCCGAGCAGCTTTTGCTGTTGGAGTAGGGGTCGAAGCCGTCCAACGGTTCGTTTTCGCGGTAGCCCCAGCACCATTCATTATTCTGGTACACCTTATCTGTCGTCACGTTCAGCACAGAGCGCGGCGGAGTTTGGGCGGTGCGCACGCATTCCAACAGGTTCACGGTGCCCATCACATTGGTTTCATAGGTATAGCGCGGGTCCTTGTAGCTGTCCCGCACAATGGGCTGGGCCGCCAGGTGCAGCACAATTTCCGGCCGAGCGGCATCAAAGGCCGCTTTCAGGGCGGCAAAATCGCGGATGTCGCCGATCACGCTGGTCATTCTGCCTTCCAGCCCTGCCAGAGAGAAGAGGTTGGGGGTTGTGGGCGGTTCCAGGCTGTAACCCGTTACCACCGCACCGACCCCCACCAGCATGCGGCAGAGCCAGCTGCCCTTAAAACCGGTATGCCCGGTTACAAACACGCGTTTGCCGCGGTAAAATTCCAAGTTCATTGTTGGTTCCACACTTCCCAGGGCGCACAGCCGGACGCCCACATTTTTTCCAGCATACTTTTTTCGCGCTCGGTATCCATGCACTGCCAGAATCCGCGGTGCACATAGCTCATCAGCTGGCCTTTGGCTGCCAGCTCGCGCAGCGGGGCCTGCTCAAAAATGGTATCATCGCCGCTGATGGTATCAAACACTTCCGGTTCCAGCACCATATAGCCCGCATTGATGATAGCCCCATCGTTGACGCTTTTTTCACGGAACGCCTGAACCGAATTGTCCTGGCCGATATCCAGCACGCCTTTCTGCTGTTCCTGCACCACGGCGGTCAGGGTTGCCAGCTTGCCATGCTGCTTATGGAACTTGACCAGTTCGGCAATGTTCACATCGCAGACGCCATCACCATAGGTCATCATAAAGGTTTCGTTGCCGATATATTTCTGCACCCGCTTGATGCAGCCGCCCGTCATCGTGTTCAGGCCGGTATCCACCACCGTCACGCGCCACGGCTCGGCGTGCTGGTCATGCACGATCATCTCGTTGCCCTGGGTGAAGTCAAAGGTCACATCGCTGGTATGCAGGAAATAATCCGCAAACCACTCCTTGATCATATGCTGCTTGTACCCGGCGCAGATCACAAAATCATTGAAGCCATAGTAAGAATACTCTTTCATGATATGCCACAAAATAGGCATACCGCCGATTTCGATCATCGGTTTCGGCTTGAACTTACTTTCTTCCGAAATGCGCGTGCCATAGCCGCCGGCAAGAATTACAACTTTCATATTTTTCACTCCCGTAAGCCTGCAGCGGAACCCTGCTTGCAGTCCCGCAAAACTGTCCGTCCCATCGCCGCCGGACAGTTTGGTACACACCTACCCTATTTTATTAATCACTATAATATTAAAGTATATCACTTTCACGTATTCAGTGCAACCGTTCCAGGAAACTTATCACACCTAGTAGGCCTGCTTTTTATTCCGCGTTTTGTTCTTTGTTATCACATTTTAACGCTGCTTTTGTTGCTGCTGTGCAAACAATATTCTTTACGTTTTTTCGTGCGTATTTTGTCCCTGCCAGGCGGCCCACTTTACATTAGTAGGCAAAACAGGTATAATAGTTTAGTTAATCTGTGATATTGCGCCATTTTGCCATATTGCGGGTGCAGGCGGTCTTATTTTATCCTTGCTGCCTGTGGATTTTTTGCGGCACGCCGCGCGTTGTGCGGTACCGCTCCTATTAGGTCTGGAGGTTGCGCTCATGGGGCTGCAAAGCCTGCAATACTGTGCATTTTTGGTGGTTGTGGCTGCCGTTTACCTGCATTTGCCGGTGCGCATGCAGCCGGTGTTTCTGCTGGGGGCTTCGTGGGTGTTTTATGCGCTGGCCATGCCGGCCATGCTGCCGGTCACCATTGCACTGGCGGTGTTCACCTACCTGTGCGGCCGCGGCCTTGCCTGGCGGGGCGGCGCACACAAAACCGCTTTTTTGCGCCTTGGCGTGATCGGTATGCTGGGCATTCTGGCCTTTTTTAAGTATAACGGCCTGTTGGGCGGGGTGCTGCACGGCTGGCGCGCGGTGGCCATGCCGCTGGGCATCAGCTTTACCAGTTTTGCCGCAATCGCCTACCTGATCGATGCCGCCCGCGGCGACTGCGAGGTGGAAACCAGCTTTATCCGGCTGGTGCTGTTCCTCAACTTTTTTGCCACCGTCACCCAGGGGCCCATCTGCCGCGCCGGTGCGCTGCTGCCGCAGTTGAGCGCCGAGCACCGCTTTGATGCCGCCCGCACGGTGCGCGCTTTGCGGCTATATGCGCTGGGGCTGTTCAAATACATTGCCGTGGCGGATGTGCTGAACATGGTGGTGGATACGGTTTTCCCCCACTATGCGGATTACAGCGCCCCCATGCTGATTTTGACCGCGGTGATGTACACTTTTTATCTGTATTTCAGCTTTTCCGGCTATTCCGAGATTTCCCGTGCCACCGGCCTTGTGCTGGGGCTGGACCTGCCGGAAAACTTTAAGACCCCGTTTTACGCCACCAACTTTTCCGGCTTCTGGAGCCGCTGGCACATCTCGTTTTCTTCCTGGCTGCAGGATTATCTCTTTATGCCGCTGGCCTGGGCAGATCTTGGCCGCTTTGGCCGCCTGCCCACCGAGCTGTGCGTGTTCTGCGTGTTCTTTGCTTCCGGCTTTTGGCACGGCAGCACCGCGCCATTCATCATCTGGGGTCTGCTGCAGGCGGTTTACCGTGTGGGCGAAGAGCTGCTGCACCGCCGCTTTGGCAAACCCAAAAAGCGCGGCACCCCGGCCCGTGTGCTGTGGGGCAAGCGGGTTGTGGTGTTTGTTTTGTGGACCATCAGCATGGTGTTCTTCCGCGTGGGGTCCGGCAACCTTTCCGGCATGGCCGAAAACCTGGGCGTTGGCGATGCTTTCGTCTACCTGGGCCGCTGCCTGATGAACAGCTGGTCCCCCGCCCGCTTTGCCGGGGAGCTGTACAGCACAGCGTATACCGGCTTTTACGCCAATACCATTATGGTAGCGGCTTATTGGGCGTTCGCTGCGCTGGCGCTGGCGCTTGGCATCTGGCTGGATCACCGGCGCAATTTTGCCTGCAAAAACAAACCGGCTGAGGTTGCCCTGGCAAGCGCCAAGCACCGCAATGCGCTGTATGTTGTTTTGATCGCTTTTATCCTGGTGGGGTACATCATGCAGAGCGGCGGCTTTAACGCCAACGCATTCGGCCCCTATGCAGGGTTTTAATCTTATGGAAAAAAGGAGATTTCCGGCGTGAAGCATATCATCAAAAAATTGGCGCTGCTGTTCGTGCCGGTCTATCTGTGGTTTGCCTTTTTTGTGGCGTTTGAGCCAAACAATTATTTTGGCATCAAAAAAACTGCCTCTTCCAGCCAGCCGGTGGCCCGTGTGCGCGCCTATGAGCAGAGCCCCGGCACCAACCTGATCATCGGGGACAGCCGCCTGGCCCACTTTGATATGGACCTTGTGGATTCCCTGACCGGGCAAAGCTGGCAGAACCTGGCCTTTGGCGGTGCTTCCCTGAAGGAATGTGTGGACCTTGCCAACTATGTGCTGGATTCCGGCAACCAGGTGGACCGCATTCTGTTTGAGCTTTCGTTCTACACCTTAAACAGCAGCTATAACACCGACCGTTTTTCGGCGCTGGAAGCTACCCTGCGCAACCCGCTGGCCTACTGTCTGAACCTGGAATACAACGTGAACGCCCTGACTGTGTTTATGGACACCGTAAAGGGCACGCCGGACACCATTGAATCCGGCGACTGGACCGCGGCGGATTACCTGGATGATGCCGGGAGCACGATTCCGCTGCACAAAAAGCTGTATGAGTACCCGGCGCTGATCACCACCCGCTGCCAGAACTGGACACTGAACGAAACCGAGCTGGCGGAGTTTTTGGCTATGGCCCAGCGCTGCGCAGACCGCGGCGTGGAGCTGACCATTGTGCTGCCCCCCATGGCCGCCAATGTGCGCACCGAGGTATGCGATGCCTTTGGCATTACCGCCGTGATGCAGAACGAAGTTCTGCCGCTGTTGGAAAAGCAGAATTTTGCCGTGCTGAATTACGAATGGGGCACCAGCTGCATTACCGATGATGACACCCAGTTTTTTGACGGGTTCCACCTGGACGAAAAATACGGCCTGCCGGACTGGACAGCCGAACTGTTTGATGATATGCAGCGCTGATGCTGCCCCACCCCAAAAAGGAGGTCCCCTGTGGCACTGGACTTTTTGATTTTGTACGAACACACCGTTCGGGAATATGAGAGCGATCTTTTGCTCAAATTGGAGCTGGAGCGCCGCGGCTACACCGTGCGCATCCGCCAGCTGCTGGATACCAAAGATCTGCGCCTGTTTGGCAAAGACAAGCCGGAAGTTCTGGTTGCCAGCTGCATGTATGACAACGAAGCCATCAACAGCCATGTGTACAACAACATTGGCAAATGCAACAAGATCGTCAACCTGCACTGGGAGCAGATGCTCTCCGACACGCAGGAGGAGGGCGATTGGTTCAACATGAACGGCAACGCCAAGCGCTGCGTGCAGACTTGCTGGGGCCAGCGCACTGCCCAGCGGTTACAGGCCCATGGCATGGATGCCAAGAACACCCCCGTGACCGGCGCTGTGATGATGGACTTTCTGCGGCCGGAGTTCAAGGGCTACTTTAAGGATAAGGAAACCCTGTGCAAGGAATTCGGCCTTGACCCCGCCAAACAGCTGCACCTGTACATTTCCAGCTTTGGCTATGCCAGCATGACCGACCAGGAAGTAGCCGAGCTTTCCAAAATGGCGGGAACGGATTTTTCCGGCTTTGCCCGCACCAACCGCGTTTCGATGGAAAAAACGCTGGCCTGGTTTGACCGCTACCTGGGTGACCACCCAGAGGTGGAACTGGTATACCGCCGCCACCCCAGCGAATGGAAATGCAAAGCCCTGGACGAGCTGGCCGCCAAACGCCCCAACTTCCATGTGATTTTTGCGGATTCCGTCAAGCAGTGGATTGTGGCGGCGGATTCCATCTCCATCTGGATGAGCACCGCTGTGGCCGAAGTATACATGGCGGGCAAAAGCTGCCATATCCTGCGCCCGGTGCCCATCGAGCACGAGTACGACCCCGTCATCTACAAGGATGCTCACTATGTGACTAGCTACCCGGAGTTTGCCGCTGCCATGGCGCAGCCGAACCCGCCGTTCCCCATTGCACGGGATGTGATTGAGGGCTATTTTGACCCCTCCCCTGCCCCGGCCTACAAGCGGATGGCCGACCTGCTGGAGGAAGTGTACAAAAATCCCCCGCGGGATGAACCGATGGGGCCCGGCTTTACGCCGCACTTCAACCTGCTCAAGTTCTGCGCACTGGCGGGGGTACACATGCTGTACCGCCACAAGTGGGAACCCAAACGGGTGTTTGCCTTCTGCCCGCCGCTGGCCAACTTTGCCCAACGCATTTACGGTTATGTGGACAAAGCCTATATCCCGCCGGAGGAGATCCAGCGCATGGAAGCGCGCATCCGGCCATATGTAAAATAAAGTTGTTTTTCCGGCGCGCTGCGGTGCGCCCGCTGCAAATGGGAGCCTGCCATGTCTGAACCGAAAAAAACTGAAAGCTTTGCCGGAAATGTGATGAAATACTCCATTGCCACCTACCTTGGCTTTGGCATTTCCGGCGCAGCGCTTATCATCAAGGGCGTCCTGCCCGCCGAAAGCTACGCCGTTCCTGCTTCCTTCATGGCATACACCATGTCGCTGATGAACGTGGGCATGCTTGGGCTGGACCAAAGCCTGCTGCGCTTTTACCACGAACCGCCTGCCGGTTCCACCGGGCGCAGCATGTTTGCCGCGTGTACCCGGCTTTCGGTGCTGGTCATACTGCTGGTGGGCGGCATCGGCAGCATCTTTTTCGCCAAGCCGCTGGCGGCGGCCTTTGGCCTTGGGGCCAACGGTGCCGGGCTGGTGCCGTTTTTGTTCCTGAACGCTGCTCTGTACATGCTGGTGCGTTACCTCAACGTGCTGCTCCGGCTGGAAAACAATGTGCGCGCCTACACCACCGAAACACTGTGGATGCAGGCCTGCCTGAACCTGATCTACCTGCTGCCCGGCTTTGTTACCCAGGACGCCCGCGCTTTTGTGCTGGGTGCGGTGTGCAGCTTTGCGGGGGTCGCAGTGTTCTATTGGCGGCGGGCTTCTAAAGGTCAAACGAAAGAGGCCCCTGTGCGCGGCCTGCGCCCCTATGCCCACATTTACCGGGCGGCACTGCCTTACGGCATTGTGTTGGCACCTGCGGCCATCCTGATCCCGCTGTACCGCGCCATCTGCCTTTCTTTTTTAGGCAATTACGCCCCCGCGGCGGAGCAGGGTTCGTTTGATTTCGCCTACACCCTGGCCCAGCTTGTCACCACCATTCAGGCTGGTTTTTCCACCTACTGGGGCCCCTATGTCTATGCGCATTACCGCACCGAGCAGGAGCGCATTGGCCGCATCCATGATCTGCTGAACCTGCTGATCTTCGGCTTTTTCTGCCTGCTGGTCATGTTTGAGGATATCATCTTCATCATCTTCCCGGCCAAATCGGCCTGCCTGCCCTACTTTCCGCTGATGATGCTGGCCGTGGTGTTCTCCATCCTGTGCGAAGGCACGGTGTACGGCAACACCATTGCCCGCAAGCCGTTCCATGATACGATTGGAACCGCCGTGGGCGTTGCGGCCAACATTGCCGTGTGCGCCGTGCTGGTGCCGCGTTTTGGCGTAATGGGTGCCGCGGTCGGCCTGGTAGCGGCCAATGCAACGATGTTTTTGTACCGCACTGTGACCGGGCAGTATTACTACCGCACCATCCCCAGCTTCAGCCGGACGATCTGCGGCTTTTTGCTGGCGGTGGGTGTGGCCATGATCGGCGTGGTGTTCGCCCACAATTTTATCATCAAGTTTGTTTTAACTGCAGCAATCCTGTTTATTTACTGTAACATTTACCGTGCCCAGCTGTACAAGCTGTGGCAGATCTTTATGGGCTTTGTGCGGCGGTATCTGCTGCACAGCCAAGCATAACTACTGCAAAGGAAAGGTTGTATATCAAGATGAAGCATTGCGGCACACAAGAGTTGACCACCGAGCGGCTGGTCCTGCGTCGTATGACAACCGACGACTGCGAAATGATGTTTGGCAACTGGGCCAATGACCCGGAAGTGACCCGCTACCTGCGCTGGGAGCCCCACCGTGACTGGGTGGTAACGATGGCATATCTGAACGAGATCGTCAAACAATATGACCGCCCGGATTTTTATGATTGGGGCATCTGCGATAAAGTGACCGGTGTGCTGATGGGCAGCATCAGCATTGCCCCCGCCGAATCCTGTGAGCGTGAAAAGCCCTATGCCTGGAAAAACGTGAAAACCGAGCTGCTGGGCGGCATGTATGAGATCGGTTACACCTTGGGCAAAAAGTGGTGGAACCAGGGCTATGCCACCGAAGCCGCCGCTGCCGTGCGCGATTACTGGTTTGGCATGGTAGGTGCGCCCTGGCTGGCCGGGTTCCACGCCAGCCAGAATGTGGCAAGCAGCCGCGTGTTGGCCAAGACCGGCTTCCATTATGACCACGATACCGTTCTGCACCGCTTTGACGGCACTGAGGTGCCCTGCCTGGCCTGGTACCTGCTGAACCCCGGCAGCCAGAAATCCGATGAACCGGCAGCCGCTGCCCCCGCTGTACAGGCAGAACCAACGGAACCAGCGGAGAATGCCGAGACAACCGTCTGACATTCACTCCCCTGCCCCATACTTTTGCTGACCTGGCCGAATACGGCCAGAAAGGACCCCTATGGACGAAATGAAGGACCCCATCACCCTGGACTTTACCGCTACCCAGGCCCCGGCAGAGGACGCCCCTGTTGGGCAGAAGGCTCTGGACAGCGAGCGCCCGCCGGTGCGCGTTGTGCTGCTGGCGCTGGACCAGGGCAAGTTTGACGCCCAGCGCAGCCTGGATGAGCTTGCCGCCCTGGCGGAAGCCAACGGCATGCAGGCCGTTGCTACCGTGTGCCAGAAGCGCAGCACCCCCGAAGCCGCCACCCTTCTGGGGGAGGGCAAAGTGGAGGAAGCGCGCCTGGTATGCCTGAATACCGATGCCGAGGCCGCCATCTTTGACGGCGAGCTGACCGGCAGCCAGATCCGCAACCTGAGCGCGGCTTTGCAGGTGGAAGTGCTGGACCGCACGATGCTGATTTTGGAAATCTTCCGTGCGCGCGCCACCACCAACGAGGGCAAGCTGCAAACTGAGCTGGCCACTCTGAAATACCGCATGCCGCGCCTGCAGGGCCTTGGCGAGGCGCTGAGCCGCCAGGGCGGCGGTGGCGGCGGCGGTGGCGGTGCCCGCCGCGGTGCCGGTGAAACCAAGCTGGAGCTGGACCGCCGCTACCTGCGCAGCCGCATTGAAAAGCTGGAAAGCCGCCTGAAAGAGCTGGAAAAGCGCCGTGGTGAAACCCGCCGCGCCCGCCAGAAAAACGGTGTTCCGGTCATCTCATTGGTGGGCTACACCAACGTGGGCAAAAGCAGCCTGACCAACGCTTTGTGCGGCGCAGAAATTTTTGAAGCCGACATGCTGTTTGCCACGCTGGATCCCACCGCCCGCAAATGCACGCTGCCCAGCGGGTTACAAGTGATCCTGGTGGATACAGTCGGCTTTGTCAGCCGCCTGCCGCATGATTTGGTGGATGCTTTTAAGAGCACACTGGAAGAAGCTGCCTGCTCTGACATCATCTTGAAAATTGCCGACGCCAGCGACAGCGAAGCCGCCGAGCAGCTGAGCGTGACCGATGAAGTGTTGAACGACCTGGGCTGCGGGGATATCCCGCAGGTGACAGTCTACAACAAGTGCGACCGCACCGGTGTTGCCCCCTATGACCCGGATGTGCTGCTGGTAAGCGCCAAAACCGGCTACGGGCTGGACAGCCTGCTGGCCAAGATTGACGAGATTCTGGCACACCGTGTGCGCACCATTGAGGTACTGTTGCCCTATGACAAGCTGGCCCTGGCCGATGTGTTCCGCACCCGCGGCAGCGTTCTGGCTGAAGAATACCGCGAAAACGGCGTGTATTACAAGGCAACCGTAAAGGTGGATGACCTGCACCGGTTTGAAGCGTACCTGCTGTAAGCGCAACCGTTCGCTTTGTGCAAGATAACAAAGGCAATACCGCATAATTCTAAGTGCCGATACGGCGAGCGAGGTGCGGCA
>OGXJ01000795.1_pt1 | contig 25068 bp, 18 predicted proteins | sample 1576231 | NCBI WGS metagenome assembly OGXJ01 (sample SAMEA3541539, study PRJEB24748) | human gut metagenome | biome: human gut; feature: human-associated habitat; material: faeces | place: China | collected 2012
TACTGCTGATAAAGCCTCTGAATGCCCTGCTGCTGGGAACACGCTACACGTTCAGAAGGCGTCAGGGAATCAGTCTGGTTCAGGCGGCGGGCAATCTGGTTCAGATTGTTGCCAATCCCGCTGACCTGTCGAAGCAGTTCGGGCGCCACCTCAGGCACACGGCGCTTGCGTGAGGTGTGTTCACCCAGACCTAGCTGACGCAGCCACTCCGCAAGGTGAGTCCGGTCACAGCGATCAAGCAGTCGCTGATGCTCGGTTTCGGTGAGCCGGATTTTGATCTCTTTCGTTCGCTTTTCCATAGGCTCCGCTGAGAAAAAATTCGCACCACTGTGAGAATTTTTCGCAGTGGATGCCGGGGGTTTCGGGGAGCGGCGAGCCCCCTGAACCAGTCACAGACGGCACCTCATAGAGGGGACGCTGTGTGTACTGGCTTAAAGAGGTAGTGTGAATGTGTAAGGTAGTATATAAGTGTCACATAAGGAAAGAAAAAAAGGCTGTTATCTGATATAGGTTGTTTTAGTGCAAATGTGAGGGTTGGGTATGGATAAGGATCAGGTTGAATTTGTAGTAAAATCGGTTATAAGAACAGATGGGTATCTGAACTATGCAAACACTAAATCAACAATACTTTTAACATTATCCTCCGCAACGCTTGCAACGCTGGCTGTAAACGCAGGGAAACTAGTGCCAGATAAAATGAATGATATTTCAAACATTTTATTTATATCGTTAATATCAATTTCTTTTTTATTGATATTAGTGTCGATGTACTTTTCAATTCAGTCTATAAACCCATATTTGAAGGCTAGTGAAATAGAGAACACAATGTCATTCGTTGACATTACAGCATACAATAAAAACGCCAAGGAGTATTCGCAAAAAATAGCATCAAAAACCAACGAGGAATTGTGCATTGAACTAGCATCATTAAACTTCAACCTATCAAATGGTTTGATAGGGAAGTATCAAAAACAAAAGAAATCAATAAAATACTTCATGGCATCTATAATATCAGCAACATTTTCGATAGTAATGCCTAATTTGATCGAAGCGTTAAAGATAAATCAGCATAGTCAGTCATTAACCGTGTTGTTGCTACTGGTGGTAATCTCACTCATTGGAGTGATATGTGTAATGTCATTAGCCATATTCATGATTCTAGCATTAAAATGGAAAAACAAATGAAAATAGATGATTTGTACTCAAATCTTAATAAAGATATAAACTCAATATCTAAAAGAAAAAAAACAAATGCACGGGCATTTGAAAAAATGGCATTTGACCAAAATGCAGAAAGCGACTTATCCATGTTATCAGGAGCAGAGGACTATAGTTCAAGCGTTCCGAGTTTTGAAAGTTACTTATCAGAGTCATTTAATCGAACCGCCGTTGAGAGAGATTCCTTAACACCGATATCAGATAAAAACTCAATATTAAAGCTAAGACCATTGTTTGGTAAAAGTGAGAATCATAGCTCGCTAACCATTGGATGCCATCCAGATTTCATACACTTGGAGGAACCAAATTCAAAGCCAGAATCTGGATATGCAGTAACAATGTTTATAGATATCGTAGGTTCTACTAAATTAGGCGTTTTATACTCACCGAATGATGTATTTCTGTTCAAGAATGCAGTAATAACAGGAGCCATCGAGACAATAACAGCCTTTGACGGTCATGTGCATAGGATTATGGGGGATGCTGTAATGGCATTTTTCAGAAGCAAAGACCTAGAGGATAGCGTTCATAGCTTAAACAGCGCTATAGATGCCATAAATTGCGCATCATATCTCATTGAAGTTATGGATAAAATTGTCATGCCGCAGATAAAAGAGGATGGGCTAGATAAAGTCGGCATTAGAATTGGTATAGATTTAGGGATGAAAGATTGGGTTTTATGGAGTAATTATGGAATACCTGGCATAAACGAAATCACTGCAACATCTTTCTATGTTGATATTGCGTCAAAACTACAGCACAAAGCTCCAACAAACTCGATAATGATTGGAGATACTTTAGCAAAAGAACTTGGGTTAATAGAAAGTGATTTTATAAAAATAAAAAAGAAAAAGAAGAATGAAGAGTTTGTAGAGGAACCATATGTTATTAACGTCACTAGCAATGGAAATAGATTGAAATATAGGCAGTATCTATTAGATAACAAGAAATATTTTTCTTGCCTACCTCATGGGATGAGTGAATCAGAAATAAAGCTAGTAGTTCGACATGGACCATCAAAAGAAATAACAAGTCTTAGTGAGTACATGAACTGTTCAAAGGTGATACCGAAAAACAATCACGTGAATTTCGATGTTGAATATACAAACTCAAGCATAAAAAGCACCGACAACGTTGAATTTAAATTTGAAGTTATCAATACAGGGAAAGATGCAAAAGAAAAAAACAAAGAAGGACGTGAATACGGAAACCATGAGAGCATGGTAAAAGCCAATAAATTAGGTGGCAAGTATACCGCAAGTCACTGGGAAGAAACAAAGTACAAAGGATTGCACCATATGTTCATAAGTGTTTACATCAATGGGCAGCAGTACACAGAAAAAAAGAAATTCAGCTTATTTATAGCTTAGTTTTTTCTTTTTTCATGTAAAAATACTTCCTCCTACTAATACCCAAATCATCCCAAGGGCGTAATAAATCTAAAGAATCATTTTTTTTAGGACGCCCTCCACCTTTGCTAACCCTCCCTCTTTTGGATTGAATATCGGATGAATGAGTAGCCAAAACAAAAGCTTCGAATGATTTTTCCGTTATTTTTATACTTGTCCATTTAGCTATGCTTTTAGCTATTCCCTTTACCTCATTTTCATCCAGAGGCACAGCAAATTGCAGGTTGTAGACGCTAGCTCGTTCGTAGCAGGCTTGTAGCCACTGGTCATACTCCGGCCAGCCCTGACGGATGGCGCGGTATGCCCATTTGCGGGTTTTGTCGAACAGCGTGCAGTTACGGCCTAAGCCGTAGTCAGCAACGATGTCTTTGTCGCTCGCTGCATTCAGGTCGAGAAAATCAGCCAGCCAGTCCAGCGTGTAGAGTTCCGGCTGCCATACGGCAATTTTCCAGTGGCCGTGGTTCGGATTTTTGCAGATTAGTCCCGAATACCCCGCGTCAGCCTCTAATTTTTTACGCAGCGCGTTCTCCACGGCGGCGGCGTAGCGCAGCGGCTTCATTTTTCCGTCAGGCGCGGTGCGTACCGGGGTTTCCAGCGCGTACAGCAGGTGTGCGTGTCCGTTTTCCGGGTTGATGATGGTCAGCGTGGGCGCAGGCGCGTTCCGGTCACTCCAGTCGATGGCAGCACCGGCGCGATCGACGTCGAAACCCAGCCAGAACATGGCGTGAGGCTGGTTGAACTGGATGTATTTCGCCAGGATAGCGCGCTCTTTCCCTGCGATACGCACACCGAAGTGCAGATCGTCCGAGAAGTACGGCTTGTGAGGTAGTCTGTCGTTAAAAAGTTCGAGTGCGGCGTTACGCAATGTGCCCTGCGCTTATGGCGGGCTGTTGTCTGGCACGTTTCATGTGCTAATATCCTTTCAAGGTTTCGACCTGGCCCTGGTTATCATGTCCGCTCGCCAAAGTAGAGCATGATTTCCGGGGCTTTGTTTTTTCTGTTGCCGTTAAATTACACGCGAACGGCCTCGCCTGTCGAATCCTTCTGTCACAACGGCTTAGTGCGCCGCCAGCTCCTGGAAGAATTTCGGGTTCGCCTGGATGGTTGCCAGCACCTTTGCTGCCAGCCCGGTCGGGTTACGGCGTCCGGTTTCCCAGCTCTTGATGGTATCGAGACTGGTTCCCAGCACTTTCGCCATCTCGCTCTGTGAAACGTTCAGCTGTGCCCTGATGGCCTTCACGTCTGCCAGCTCGTAACGGGTGACGCGGGCAGGCTCTCTGACGCCGTTTTTGATTTCAACGGCTTCTTCCAGCGATGCTTTCAGCTCGTCAAAAAAACTCATGTCACACCTCGTCTTTCAGTTGTTGGGTCAGCGTCTTCAGCGCGGCTTTTTCCGCGTCCGTCAGGCTGTCTTTGGTGCTTTTCGGGTAGGCCATCACCAGATAGATCACCTCGGCGGTGGCCAGAAAGTAAATCACCCTCACGCTGCCGCTTTTTCCCTGGTTGCCCGTCGCCATCCTGATTTTGCGCAGCCCGCCGGTTTTCTGAATGAGATCGCCTTTGTCCGGCGACTCAATCAGCGTCTTTTGCAGCTCCCTGAGTTCTTCATCCGTGGCGATCTGTTTTATCTGACGGGTAAACATCGGGGTCTCGATAAACTCAATCAGGGGTTTCGTCGGGAGCGACGCCGACCTGCACGAACTGGCACGTCTGCTCAAGACCCGATGCGGCGTCGGCGGCGCAGCCAAGGACGGGGAGATCATCATCCAGGGCGACCACCGCGACCGCGTTGTGGAGATCCTCGCCAAGGGCGGCTACCGCTGTAAAAAAGCCGGCTCCTGAGATGCGCAGGCTGCTGTATACCGTACTGTTCCTGTGCGCCCTGGGCGTCGCGCCGAAAGCCGGTGCCCAGTATTATACGTGGGGTTCCGATCCCGCGGGACTGAAGTGGAGCACGATCCGCACGCCCGACGTGCGGATGATCTATCCCGATACCGTGTCGGGCGTGGCACGCCGCACGCTGTTCTACATCCGCACCGTGCAGCCCGACATCTCGTACGGGTTCCGCCACGGCCCCATGCGCATCCCCTTCGTCATGCACCCCGAGAATTTCCAGTCGAACGGGCTGGTGATGTACCTGCCCAAGCGTGTGGAGTTCCTCACTTCGCCGGCCATCGACGGCTATTCCATGCCGTGGTACAAACAGCTCGTGGCGCACGAATACCGCCATGCGGTGCAGTATAACAACCTGAATCGCGGCGTGATACGCGCCCTGAGCTACATCCTCGGGCAGCAGGGCTCGACTATCGGCCTGTTGTGCATGCCGATATGGGCGATGGAGGGCGATGCCGTGATGTCGGAAACCGCCATGTCGTCGTTCGGCCGCGGGTTGCAGCCTTCGTTCTCGATGGGCTACCGTGCCATGGGACGCGTGGGGCGCGATTACAAGGGGCGCCGCGACCGCCGCAACATCGACAAGTGGTTCTGCGGATCCTACCGCGACTATATCCCCGACCATTACGAACTGGGATACCAGATATGTTCTTATGCCTATGCGCGTTACGACGAGAACGTGTGGGACAGGGTGGCGTGGTTCGGTTCGCGCAACCCCTATATGCTGGCCACCACCCGCATCGCGCTCGAAAAATATTACGGCACGAACGTCCGTGAGCTTTTCCGTGAGACCTTCGACGCGTTGGAACGTCATTGGGATTCGCTGCCCCGAACCGGGGACAGCGCCGCGCCGCTCGTACCCATGCCCGAGGGAAACTACACGACCTACCAGTGGCCGCTGCCGCTCAGCGATACGACGGTGCTGGTGCTCAAGACCGATTACGACCGTCCGTCGCGTTTCGTGCGGCTCGACACCCGTACCGGTGCCGAGGAGCCGGTGTGCTATACGGGCCTGGTTTCGACCCGCCCCGCGATGTCCGGCGGGCGCGTATGGTGGACGGAGTACCGCCGTTCGAAGCTCTTCGAGCAGCGGGTCAACTCGCAGCTTTGCTACATGGATCTGGAGCGGGGGACGGCACGTACCTTCGCCGGGCGGCGCAATGCGCTCTATCCGACGCCGGCACCCGGGGAACTGGCCTGGGTCGAGTATAATCCCGACGGGACTTACTGGGTCGTGGTGCAGCGCGACGGGCAGCCCGAGCGGCGTTTCGGCACGCCCCGCCATGCCGAGATACACGGGCTGGCGTGGGACGACGTGACGCTGGCCTACTATGTCATCGTGACCGACGACGCGGGCATGTGGCTCGGACGCATTGACGACGAAGGAGTGTCCCCCGTCACCCAAGGGGCTTATATCACGCTGAGCAACCTCAGGGCGGGCGGCGGGAAGCTCTATTACGGCTCGATCTCATCGGGCAGGGACGAAGCCCACTGCTACGACCTGATGGCTCGCCGCGAATACCGCATCACCACGTCGGCCTTCGGTTCGTTTTCCCCTGCGCCGTGGCACGATGCCGCGGACGGAGGACGGGTGTTGCTGACCACGTATGACCGCAGGGGTTACCGCGTCGCCGCACAGCGGGTCGCTGACAGTGTGCTGATCCCGGTCTCCCCCTCGAAGCTGCCGCTCAACGTCGTGAACCCCGAACGCAAGCGCTGGGACGTCGTGAACCTCGACACGGTGCGGTTCACCGGGGCCGATTCGCTGCGCCAGTGCGGCACGTTCCGCGCCAGGCGCTACCGCAAGGTGCCCAACCTGGTGAACGTACACAGCTGGATGCCCGTGGCGTTCAATCCCTTCGATGCCGTGGACGAGCATAATATCAACCTCAATCTGGGCGTTACGCTCCTGTCGCAGAACCTGCTGTCGAATACCGAGGCCTATGCCTCCTACGGCTGGAACCGCAACGAGGGTTCGCTCTTCAACCTCGGGGTACGTTACTTCGGGCTGGGCGTGCACCTCGACCTGGATGCGTCGTACGGCGGCAACCAGCTCTTCTATTCGCTGGTGTCGTACGATCCGAAGACGGGCGACCCCATTTACCAGAAGCGTCCCAGTCCCGACAAATACTACTCCATAGGGCTCTCTGCGACGCTGCCGCTCTATTTCCAGCGGGGGTATCACACCCGCCAGCTGTCGGTGTCTGCCGGCTGGAACTATTCGAACGGCATGGTCGCCAACCTCGACAAGATCGAATGGGACGGCGGGCAGATCACCAATATCCAGCGCATCGGTTTCCGCGAGGGGCTGCACAAACTCTCGTTCGGGCTCGGCTATTCCGACCAGGTGCGCATGGCGCACCGCGACTTTGCGCCCCGGTGGGGCTATACGCTCAGCACGCTGTATACGTTCAACCCCGCGAACGTGCATTTCAGCGACCTGATCTCGTTCTTCGGGCAGGCTTACCTGCCGGGCCTCGCTGCCCACAACTCGCTGAAAGTGGCGGCCACCTACCAGACTTCGGTCGGCGGCTACAAGTTCCCGGCGGGCTATGCGCCCCTGAGCTACAAGTCGACGCGGCTCATCCCGCGCGGCTTCTCGTCGGCCGACATCGTGTCGAACAATTATACGGCCGTGTCGCTTGATTACCAGTTGCCGGTGTGGTATCCCGAGGGCGGCATCGGGTCGGTGCTCTATTTCAAGCGTATCCGGCTCAACGCAGGCGGCGACTACGCACAGTTCCGCCGCCCTGCGGGCAAAGGCATGGATTGGCGGCGGATATGGTCGGTCGGCGGCGACATCGTGTTCGACATCAATGCTTTCCGCCAGCCTGCATCGGCGACGTCGACCTTCAAACTGTCGGTGTACCATCCCAGCAGCGGGGGCGTTTGGTGGGCCGCGGCCGTGGGGCTGCCGTTCTGATTGTAATAAATTTTGTATCTTTAGCGCAAATTTCAGGCCTATGGCACAAAGGAAAAAGGCGGGCATCAGCCCGAAAACGATAAAATGGATATGGGGGGTGGTCTTCGCACCCTTTGCGTTGCTGTCGGTCATGTTGCTGCTGACGGCCCTGGGGCTGTTCGGGCGTATGCCTTCGTTCGAAGAGCTGGAGAACCCGCGCAGCAACCTGGCCACCGAAATCTACTCCGAGGACGGCAAGGTGATCGGTTCCTTCTTCGTGCAGAACCGTTCTTATGTGCAGTACGAAGACCTTTTTCCGGCCGATTCGGCATTCCACATCCGGCTCGACGGGCATGACGTGCCGCCGATCGTCGCGGCGTTGATCGCAACCGAAGACGCCCGTTTCCGCACCCATTCGGGGATCGACATCCCTTCGCTGGCACGTGTGGCGGTGAAAACCGTACTGTTGCAGAATACGTCGCAGGGCGGCGGTTCGACCATTACGCAGCAGTTGGCCAAGAACCTTTTCCCGCGCGACACGGTGCGCAACCGGGGGCGTATCGTCCGTTCGTCGAAGCTCGTCGTGTCGAAACTCAAGGAGTGGATCACGGCGCTGAAACTCGAATACAACTATACGAAGGAGGAGATCGCCGCCATGTACCTCAATACGGTCGAATACGGTTCGAACGCCTATGGCATCAAGTCGGCGGCGCAGACCTTCTTCAACAAGGAACCCCACGAACTGAACGTGCAGGAGGCGGCCGTGCTGGTGGGGGTGGTGAACGCCCCGACGCGCTATTCGCCCGTGCGCAACCCCGAGAACGCCCTCGCACGGCGGAACCTGGTGCTTTCGCGCATGGAGGAGGCCGGGGCGCTGACACGCAAGCAGCGCGATTCGATCAGCGCCCTGCCGATCGTGCTCAACTACAAGCCCGTGTCGCACAACGAGGGCACGGCGACCTATTTCCGCGAGATGCTGCGCCTTGTGATGAACGCCGAGCGCCCCAAGCGCAACCAGTTCTACACCGAGTGGGATTACGACCAGGCCGTGAAGGAGTACGAGGAGAACCCGCTCTACGGCTGGTGCCGCAAGAACCGCAAGGCCGACGGTACGCCCTACAACATCTACCGCGACGGGCTGAAAATCTACACGACGGTCAACTCGACGATGCAGAAATATGCCGAGCAAGCCGTGCAGAAGCAGATGCAGAGCGTGATCCAGCCCCGTATGGACGCGCAGTACCGCAATACGAAGACCCTCTTCATCGACGCGACGCGCGAGGAGCGGGAGCGGATCATGCGGCATGCCATCCGTTATTCGGATCGCTACCGCGAGATGGAGGATGCCGGGGCGAGCGCGAAGCAGATCATGGCGGCGTTCGACAAGCCCTGTTCGATGAAGGTCTTCACGTACCGGGGCGAGCGCGACACGCTGATGACCCCGCGCGATTCGATCCTGCACCACAAACGGATCATGCGCGCGTCGTTCGTGGCGCTCGATCCCCGCACGGGGTATGTCAAGGCGTATGTCGGGGGGCCTAATTTCCGCTATTTCAAATACGACATGGCCAAACAGGGCAAGCGGCAGATCGGTTCGACCATCAAGCCCTTCGTCTATACGTTCGCCATCGACCACCTGGGGCTGACGCCCTGCACGCTGGTACCGAACCTGCCCGTGACGATCGAGACGGCCAACGGTACGGCCTGGTCGCCCAAGGAGGCGGGCAAGGTCGAGTACGACGGCGTGATGCACCCGCTGCGCTGGGGGCTCGCCCGCAGCCGCAACAACTATTCGGCGTGGATCATGAAGCAGGCCAAGCAGCCCGCCGCCGTGGCCGACTTTATCCATAACATGGGCATACGCAGCTTTATCGACCCCGTGCCGGCACTCTGCCTCGGTTCCTCGGAGTCGAACGTATTCGAGCTGGTGAGCGCCTTCTCGACCTTCGCCAACGAGGGCGTGCATACCGATCCTATCTTCGTGACGCGTATCGAGGACAGGCAGGGCAACGTCATCGCCAATTTCATCCCCCAGTCGCAGGACGCCGTGAGCGAGCGCACGGCCTATACGATGCTGACGATGTTGCAGGACGTGGTCAACTCGGGTACGGCCGGGCGGCTGAAATGGCAGTTCGGGCTCGACGACATGGAGATCGGCGGCAAGACGGGTACTTCGAACAAGAACCGCGACGCATGGTTCATGTGCGTGGCGCCCAAACTGGTGGCCGGCGCGTGGGTCGGCGGCGAAGACCAGGCAGTGCATTTCGTGGCGGGCGGCGAGGGCAGCGTGATGGCGCTGCCGATCGTGGGCGACTTCATGAAACGGGTCTACGACGACGGGCGCCTCGGCGTGAGCCGCGCCGACCAGTTCATTCGCCCGGCGATGATGCCGCGCTACGACTGCGACGAGGAGGTCGACCCCGACGAACGCCCTACGGAGCCCGGGATCGCCGAGGACGACAATTTCTTCGATTGATATGGATACGGCCGGCCGTTGTGCCGGCCGATTTTTTGCGGTTCGGCCCGAAATCGCTATCTTTGCCCCCGGAGCTTCCGTGTACGGTTTGTCCGAGCGGGAACGATGGTCATTTTTTAACGATATGAAGATGAAAATTGCGATTGTGGGCGCCAGCGGGGCTGTGGGCCAGGAATTTTTGAAAATTTTGGAGGAACGCGACCTGGGGATCGACTCCCTGTTGCTGTTCGGTTCGGAACGCAGTGCGGGACGGACGTATAAATTCCGTGGGGAAGATATTACCGTCAGGCTGTTGCAGCACAACGACGATTTCAAGGGGGTGGATTTCGCCCTGACGTCGGCCGGCGCCGGGACATCGCGCGAGTTTGCGGAGACGATCACCCGGCACGGGGCCATTATGATCGACAATTCGAGCGCCTTCCGCATGGATGCCGACGTGCCCCTGGTGGTGCCCGAGGTCAATCCGGAGGATGCGAAGGACGCCCCGCGCCGCATTATCGCCAACCCCAACTGCACGACGATCCAGATGGTCGTGGCGCTGAAGGCGATCGAGGATCTTTCGCACATCCGCCGCGTACACGTTTCGACCTACCAGTCGGCCAGCGGGGCGGGTGCCGCGGCGATGGACGAACTGGTCGCGCAGTATGCCGAGCTGGGGGCCGGCAAGCAGCCGACGGTCGGTAAGTTCGCATTCCAGCTGGCCTATAACGTAATCCCCCATATCGACGTGTTCACCGATAACGACTACACGAAGGAGGAGATGAAGATGTTTCACGAGACACGTAAGATCATGCATTCGGACATCGCCGTGTCGGCGACATGCGTGCGCGTGCCGGTGATGCGTGCCCACTCGGAGAGCATATGGCTCGAGACGGAGCGTCCCGTGTCGGTCGCCGAAGCCCGCGAGGCTTTCTCCAAGGCGCAGGGCGTGGTGTTGATGGACGACCCGGCGGGCAAGGTTTACCCGATGCCGCTGTTCATCGCCGGCAAGGATCCGGTATACGTGGGGCGTATCCGGAAAGACCTGACCTGCGAGAGAGGCCTGACGTTCTGGTGCGTCAGCGACCAGATCAAGAAAGGGGCGGCGCTCAATGCCGTGCAGATATTGGAGACGCTGGTTTGACGGCCGGGAATTTAAAAAACAGGGAAAGGGGGAGGCTGCGGGTCTCCCTTTTTTTATATCTTTGTTCCCGGCGTAAAGTTCGTGCCTTATGGAATCCAAGTTTTCAGCCCGTCTTGCAGAGTTGCCCGGCCCGGTGTGGGTGTTGGGGGCTTATGTCGTTTCCCGGCTGGGGGAGTGGGCGTTCGGGCTGCTCATGCAGCTCGTTTCGGGCTCGTGGCGGCTGGGCAGCGGCACGGCTTTGCTTTCCCTGATCCCTGCGGCCGGTGTGGCGCTGCCCGTCTGCGTGCTGTGGGGCTTGGCCGGCCGGAGCCCCTACGGGTTGTCGCTCGCCCGCTGGTATGCCGGGCTGCGTGTGGTGTTGCATTTCGTTGCGCTGCTCATGCTGCTCTTTTCCGGATACGACCCGCATCTGTACGGAGATACCGAAATGTTTATCCGGGGCATTGCCCGGAATGTCGTATGGGGCGCCCTGTGGTTCCTCTTCCTGCTTTATCTGGAGCGCTCCCGTGCGCTGGATGCCGCGATGTCCGGGGAGCGCCGCAACCTGCCCCTGTGGTGCGTTGCCCTGATGGTCGTGGTGTTGGCGATGACGATGTAGGGTGTGCTGCCGGAGCCCTTGGCTCGGGCGTGCGCGCTTTATTATGCCTGCAATCGGAGAAGGCCCGTTGCCGGGTCTTCGTATGGCACATTTTGGGCCTGAAGTTAGCGAATTAGAATTTTTTATTGTAATTTAGAGTCGCAACAGTCCCGAAAAAGAGGTGCTGAAGTTGTATTTTCCGAATATATTCTATATATTTGTGATACATACTGACTAACACGGAAAGTGTAAGTTTATTCTCGAGTGGTAAATCTTGCAAATTAATACTGAGAAGAGAATAAGCCAGCATTTCTCCGCGTCTTATCCGTTTACGGATATAGGCGTGGGACTGTTGCTTATTTTATTCTCGAGGTTTTGCAAGAACCTTCCCACTCTGAAATATAGCTACAGCACCACGCTTTCCTTTTTTTAATTTTACTTGTATTGCTTAGTCCCCGGGTGCGGGGGACTGCGGCTGCCATGTCCCGTCATATAGAGTGTGATTGCCTAACCCTTTTAATCTTAGTTATATATATGAAAAACTGTTTCAAAACTGTCTTGGCCGCTGTGGCCGTGCTTGTTTCGCTGGGCGCTTCGGCCCAGGACGATCCTTCGAAGGAGACTGTCATCATCAATCCCTTTACGCACACCTCCGCTGTCAGCCAGGCAGCCTGTGACAACATCCGCGCGGCCGTCCTGTCGGGTTTTGCCGACCGCGGCCGTTTCCACATCGTCGACGCACTGACCGACGGTACGCTGTCGAAGCTCTATGCCGACCGTAACGTCGAGGACGTGGTGAACGATGCCAACTGGAAGACCGAAAGCGAAGCCGCCTACAAGGCGTTGGGTGCCAGAAAGGTTGTCATCGGACAGGCCAACAACGTTTCGTTCTCGCAGTTCAAGTCGGATATCGACGGCAAGATGTACAACAAGGCCGAGGTGACCTATTCGCTGAAGGTATATAACATTGCCGACGGCGCCATGATCGGTTCGGAAGACCTCTCGGTTTCGGGTATCGACGCCGATTCGAAGGACGGTGCATTCAACGACGCGATGAAAGACCTCCGCAAGGGCATGGTCGGGTTCGTGGACAAGCATTTCAAGTTCGAGACCTATATCCTCGAGCTGGGCGAGGCTGACAAGAAGGGCCGTGTCAAGGAGCTCTATATCTCGGGCGGTACGGAGATGGGCGTTGCCAAAAAGACCCGTTTCAAGGTGTTCCTGGAGCGTAAGATCGGCCCGAAGGTAACCAAGTCGGAGATCGGCACCATCGTGGCTGTCGAGGTGATGGAAGGCGTTACCAAATGCCAGGTCGCTTCGGGCGAGGACGCCATCAAGGAGAAATTCAACAACGGCGACAAACTGGTCGTCATCCTCGACAAGCAGGGGACGGCGGCAGGCGGTTTCCTCAAAGGGCTCGTCGGTGCATAAATTTACCGCATATAATTCTTTTGGAAACGATCTCCGGGGTGTCGCTGATGGTACCCCGGGGATTTTATCCGTTCAAACTTAAAATATTTATCAGATGTTTAGGAAGTCCGTATTGTCAGTCATCGTTGTTCTCTTGTCGGCGCTTTTTCCCGCCTCCGCACAGAATTATACGACCGATGCCATCCTGAAACGCACGACCGGAAAGATCGCTACGCTGGAATGTTCGGGGATCGCCCGTACGAAGAAGGAGGCGATCGAGATGGCTAAGAAATCGGTGATCTACACTTATTTATATAACGGTATAGACGGCCTGAACGACAACAAACCCCTGTTGGGCAGCAAACCCTCGGCCGGGGCGGCCCAGTATGTCGGACAGTTGCTCGGGACGACCCGTTATGCCAACTACATCCGCAGCTGCACCATCGCCGACAAGACCAACAAGACCGCCGCCAAGGACATCCAGGTCTTTGCGACGATCGACCTCTACACCGAATCGCTCGAGCGCGACCTGGTCAACAACGGCATCATCGGGCGCAATGCCGCCGATATAGCGCTCTCCGAAACCCAGGAGATGATCGCCATGCCGACGGTGATGGTCGTGCCCTTCCGCAAGAGCGGCCAGTCCTACGAAGAGGCCATCCGCGACAATTCGGATATGCGCATGGCCATTTCGAAGGTCAACGAAGGTTTCATCAAGCAGGGCGTGGAGACCAAAGACCTGCTGACGTCGCTCAATAACGCCAACACCTACCAGGTGCGCATGGGCGACGGCATGTCGCTCGACGATGCGATCCTCATCAACTCGGGTGCCGACGTCTCGGTGAGCGTCGATATCAACCAGGATGTGAACGACGGCGGGGTGCGCGTGTCGCTGACCCTGCAGGCGATCGAGATCGCCACGGGCAATACGCTGGCCACCAAATCCGAAATTTCGGGGCGCAAACGCACGACGGCCGACGTGCTGTGCGGCGTGATGGCGCAGGCGATGGTCGGCGACTTCATGAAGCAGATATCCACACGCATGGCGACCAAGATTTCGACCGGGCAGAGCGTGGCCGTGCGCTTTACGATCGACCCCGGATCGGCCATCAACATGGATACCGAGATCAACAACATCATGCCGTTGTCGGACATCCTCGTTTCGTGGGTGAAGCGCCATGCCAAGAACGGCAAGTACCATACGCAGGGCCGCACGAGCACGCTGCTGGCTTTCAGCGATATTTTTGTGGACAACTCCATGGAGGACGGTATGCAGTCGGACGTCAATGATTTCGCGCTGGCGCTCTACCAGTACCTCAAGGGGCTGAACCTCTCCGTGTCGCGTACGATCACGGGTAATTCCATCGACGTAATCATCTACTAAACAACAGACCATGAATCTGCTTCGTAAACTATCGTTCTCGCTGGCGTTCGTGCTGGCCGCGCTGTCGCTCCGGGCCCAGGCCGTAATCGACCTCTCGGCCTATATCGACCAAGAGACGGCCGCGCAGCTGGGCGACAACAATGCCGCGGCCCTCAAAAACAAGATCAGCAAGATCATCACCCGCAACGGCATGGCCGATGCCGCGGGGCTTTTCGTCGTCACGCCGACGCTTACGATCACCGACGACGGGGCGGTCGATACGGGGATGACCACGCTGCACGTGCTGCGTGCCGACCTGACCCTGTCGGTCAAAAACCTTTTCGAAGATACTGTTTTCGGAAGCCAGACCATATCGCTCCAGGCCAACGGCAAAAGCATGGAAGCCTGTATGCGGTCGCTGATCAACAAGGTGAACGTCAACGACGCGCGTTTCGCCAAGCTGATCGGTGACGTGCAGCAGGGCATCGCCGACTATTATACGCGCCAGATGCCGAAGATACTTGCCAAGGTCAACTCACTCGTCGCCCGTGAGGAGTACGAGGATGCGATGGCGGCGCTGGCCGTGATTCCCGAGAGTGTCGACGAATACGAGGCGGTCGAGGAGCTCAAGGTGCAGGTTTACGACAAACTGCTCGCCGGCGAGGTGACCCGTGCCGTTGCCCAGGCCGATATTCTGGTGCGCCAGGGCGATATCGACGGGGCGCTGGAGTTGTGCCGTGCGTGCAACCCCGTGAGCCCGAACTACGGCGAGGTGATCCGGTTCCTCAACCGCCTCGATGCGCAGGCTGCGGCGGCCGAAGCCGCGGCGATGGAGCAGGAGTTGCGGAAAATGGATGCCGAGGCAATGCGCGCGCGGACGCAGCAGGAGGCTGCCGTCGAGGCGCAGAGCCTCAAGGCCGAGCGTGCCGAGTCCTCTGCCAAGAAGGGCAAGTCGCTGGGCGAATGGCTCTTCGGACTCTGACCGAACGATTGTCTGATTAATCTGGAAGTACGATGAAAACCTGTCCTGTCTGCGGAAATAGAATGGAGGATTTGCAGCACCTATGCCCGGATTGCGGCGCCGACTACGTCGAGGCCGTCGTCAACGATATTGCCTCCGGTGCGAGGGCGGATTCCCGGCTGATGCTCGCGAGCCTCGAAGAGGGGCTTGCCGGGCTGGATGCCGTGCCGCTGCCCGCCCTGGGCGATACGGCCCGTAAGATGCTCCCTGCGCTGTGCGCTGCGGCGCTAGTATTTTGCCTGCTCGCCGGGGTCGCTACGGGTGCCAATATCTTCTACCTGCTGGCCGCCGTCGCGTTGGTGCCGCTGGTCGTGTCGCTGCTTGCCCGTATGCAGGGGAAACTGCGGCTGAGTGCCGGCGAAGTGGTCGTAAGGGCCGCCGCGCGGGTCTTTGCCGAGGATGCCGCTTCCGTGCGGGAGCGGTTTGCCGGAGATGCCGAGGTGCTGGCCCGGCTCGATGCCATGCAGCTGCGGCTGGATGACGCCCTTGCACGGCAGGCGTCGGCGCATGCGCAAAACCGCCGCAAGGTGACGGTCATTGCGGCCGTCGTGCTGATTTGCTGCTCTGCGGGTGCCGGGGCATTGGCCGTGCGCAACCATGCGGCCCGCGAGGCCCAGGCCGCCTATGCGGCGCAGCCCGAGTGGGTCAGGTTGCGCGACAGCTACGCCGACGCGGCCGGCGACGACGAATATGCGGGCAAAGACCTGCGGATCGCCGTCGTGCGTGCCATGCTCGCCGACGGGCAGGACGCTGCGGCCGAGGATTTTTTCTTCGCCCATTGCCAGGGCAAGGTCGGGGATGCCGATTGCGCCATGCTGATCGCCGGCCATTATAAGGCGGAGAAGGATGCTGTTGCGCTCGACGCCTTTGCCGGCAAAGTGTCGCTGCGCTACGATTCCGATACGCAAAAGGTTAAATCCCTAACGAAGTGACCCGATGAAGCGTTTATTATCTATTTCGCTGCTTTTGGCGGCACTCTGCATCTCGACGGCGGCTTTTGCCCAGAAGGACAAGGTCGTCGAGGCGAGCAGCAAACGGAAGCCGGCATGGATCGGCAGTTCCGACCGGTCGCATTTTGCGGTGACTGAGGTGGGGGAGACCCTTGCCGCCGCCTCGGGGAAATGCATGGCCTCGATCCGGCAGTATATCGTCAATGCCGTGGCCGTGAATGTCTCGTCCGTCGAGAAGATGGCGACGCGCCAGATCACGCGCGACCAGCTGGTCACGGCGATGAGCGACTATTCGTCGGCGCTGATGACCGAGGCCGGGCAGCTGCCCTACCTGAACAACATCACCCTCTCGAACGCCGAGGCGGTCTACTGGGAGCGGATATACAGCAAGAAGACCAAGACCTACCGCTATGAATATTCGGTGCTGTACCCCTTCCCGGAGCAGACACGGCGGCAGCTGATCGAGGCTTTCGTGGCCATCGACGACGCCAAGCAGGCCGAGTATGAACGGCTGCGGCGCGAACTGGGCACGATTACGGACATAGACCGTATCCAGCTGGCGGTAAACGAGCTGGACGGGTTGTACGACTATTTCTTCGACGCCACCCGCAAGGGCGATGTCGAGACCCTGCGGCGCAATTACCGGGCATTGTACAATGCCGTGTCGATCGAGGTGGAGTCCGAGGTGCCGGGCGAGTGCGTCTATTCCCTGCGGCTCGACGGCCGTCCGGCCACGACCGCCGTGCAGCCGCGCCTGAAAAGCGAATCGGTGCTGGAGATGGCCGTCAAGCCCTATGGCGACGGCCGCTACCTGCTCTCCTATGATCCGCAGTATGCTTCGCCGACCGATATCAACAAGATCGAAGTGCTCTACCTGTTCGGCGGTGCGCGCGTGTCGCAGACGATCTTTTTCAATCCGGCCGGGGACGCCGTTTCAGTCCGGCCCAAGGGCACGCTCAGGATCGAACAGTCCGGCGGGGTGATCCGCGGGACGATGCAGCTGCGCGTAAGCGGGACGGCGGCCGAGGTGCGGCGGATCGTGCTGTTCAACCCGGCCGACGGGGCCCGGATCGTGGCTGAAAGGATCGAACCCCCGCAGCTCGCCGGGGGCGACCGCAGCGTAGCGTTCGAGGCGCAAGGCTCGATAAGCCCCGCAACCGACGGGGTGGACGTCCTCAGGGGAAGCATCGGATTCGGGAATCCCGCCGACGGGAAGGCCTCCGAAGCCGATTTTACATTGCACTATAAACTTACAACCAAATAATCCGAAAGATGAAAAGAACCCTTATTGGAGCTATCGCTCTCCTGCTTGCTGTCGGCGCCGTGTCGTGCAGTTCGTCGAAAAAGGCCTCCGGGCCCGCTGCCCCTGCGGGCATGGTCGAAGAGGCTATTCCGCTCAGCGGCGCACAGTACCGCAGCAATGCCGAATATTACCGTGCCGTGCAGAACGGCGTGAGCACCGAGCGCAGCACGGCGCAGAAGATCGCTATGCAGAATTGCCGCCAGGATCTTGCCGCGGCCATCCAGGCCGATGTGAAGCTCGTCATCGAAAATTATGTGAAGAACCAGGATACGGGCGTTTCCGCCGAGCACAAGTCGCAGTATCAGGAACTGGCTTACACGGCCGTCGGCCAGCAGTTGCGCGACGTGCAGGTCGTCGAGGAGAAGATGTTCCGCCAGGACAACGGCTCGTTCCGTTACTATGTCTGCATGCAGCTTCCCAAGGCTGCCCTGGAGGCAGCCATCGAGGATGCGATCGCCAAGGATGCCAAACTCAACCTGGAATTCGACCGCGCCCAGTTCAAAAAGATCTTCGAGGAGCAGATGGCTGCTTTCTCGCAGCAGTAGCCCTGTTGGCCGGCACCATGTCCAATCGAGAGACGGCGCTCCCCTCGGACGAGGGAAGCCGCCGTCTTTTACCCGTAACCGCTCCGCCTATGAAACGCTATCTGACCCTGTTGCTGTCGCTGCTTTTCGTGCTTCCCCTGCCGGCGCAGTCCCGCCGGGAGGCGTTGCTGGAATACCAGGCGCGCCGCAGGCAGGCCTATACCGAATTCCGGGACAACTACCGCAAGGCGTGCGCCGACTTCATGCGCAAACGCTGGGAGGCTTTCCGCGCCGAGGCTCCGGTACCCGTGCCCGAACGCCGGGAACCCGACATCCCCGTTACGAAACACCCGGATGCGCCCTCTGTGCCGACGCAGGACAGGATGCCTTACGACAAGGTGGTCGACCTGCCCGAGCCGGCTCCGGAGATGCCCGATGCGCCCGGGATTGCGGAAACACCTGTGCTTCCCGGCAAACCCGCCGCGGGAAAGGGGGACGGGGATAACGGTGTGCAGCAGGGGCGGAAACCCGCCGCGGGGACGGACGACGCGGCTCCGGCGGTGGACGTTTCGCGTCCCTTCAAGTTCACGTTCTACGGCACGGGCTGTTCCGTATCGCTGGCTGCGAAACACCGCTTCAACCTCGCCTCGGTGCAGGAGAACAGCGTGGCCAATGCCTGGGAAGGCGTTTCGCGAGGTTCATACGATGCCGTGGCGGCGGAGTGCGTGGCGCTGAAAAAGGCGCTGGGGCTCAACGACTGGGGCTATTACGACCTTGTGCGGACACTCGCCGACGGATTCTGCGGCCCCAAAACGAACGAATCGGTCGTCCTGCAATCGTTCCTGATGGCCGAGGCGGGCTATAAAGTGCGCATGGCGCGCGGTGACGGCCGTTTGTTCCTGTTGCTCGCACTCGACGGGCAGGTCTATGCCCGTCCCTATTTCAAGATCGACGGCCAGGTATTTTATATCCTGGACGATGTCCCACGGGCCGCGTCGTACAATATCTGCAATTTCACGATTCCCGGCGAGCGGCCTTTGTCGCTGGCAATGCCCGCACCGCCCCTTTTCGCGCAGAAACCCGCGGCGCCCGCCGTCCGCAATTTCGACGGTGTGGTTTCGACGACGGTGACGGTCAACCGTAACCTGATGGATTTCTATACGAATTACCCGCCCTGCCACTGGAGCGTCTATGCCGCCACGGCGCTTACCGCCCCGGTGCGCGGGCAGCTCTATCCCCCGCTGCGCGGCGCTGTGGCCGGGAAGGGCGAACGCGAGGCGGCGGAACTGCTGCTGCACTACCTGCACAGGGCGTTCCCCTACAAGACCGACGAAGCGCAGTTCGGCGTCGAGCGGACACTCTTCGCCGAGGAGATGTACTACTATCCGTACAGCGACTGCGAAGACCGTTCGATCCTCTTTGCGCGGCTGGTCAAGGATCTGCTGGGGCTGGATGTCGTGCTGCTCTATTATCCGGCGCATATCGCCACGGCGGTATGCTTCAAAGGCGAGGTGAAGGGCGACTACATGCAGCTCGGCAACAAACGCTATGTAATCTGCGATGCGACCTATATCGGTGCCGGCGTGGGCGAGGCGATGCCCGACCTGAAGCGTACGCCGGCCCAAGTCGTCCGGATTGATTAACCCTTTAAAACCGATTCGCGATGTTTTGTCCCAATTGTGGAAAGAAATGCGGTGATAACGACCTTTTCTGCGGGGGATGCGGCACCAGGCTCCCCGCCCGCCCGGTGACGGCATCCCCGGCGGCAGATGCGGCACCCGTTGCCCCGGCTGTCCGGGCCGGAAGCTGCGCGGCTGCGGGCTCGAAGGAGCCGACGGGGCCTATGGCCGAGGGCGTCATCTTCACCAACCTGCAGGCTCTGGCCCGCAAATTCGGAACCGATGCCGCGGCGGTGCGCAAGTTGCTCGCCGCCTATGCCGAAGCATCGGCGGCACACGGCATCCGTTACCGCATCGTCGATGCCGGCGACTATGTTTTCCTCAACCCCGAGGCCGGGCGCAACCGCGCCGTGGCGCTTTCACCGGCCGATTCGTGGGTCGAACACGGTTACCTGCTGGCGGACTATTACCGTTTCGGGCGCAGCACGGCCGACGATGAAACCAACTACCTGTTCATCGTCGGAGGCGCCGATGTCATTCCCATGCCCGTCCTGCCGCAGTATATCTCCGATCCCGATTACAGCGATACGGACATCGACTCCGATATCCCTTATGCCTACCTGCTGGGCGAGCGGACTTACCCCATGCTGGGAACGGCCGAAATTTTCCAGTACGAACAATATTTCCATACGGGACGCCTGCCGCTGGCGCATGACGCGTCGCTGGACGACCTGGCCGGATACCTGCGCCGCGCGGCCAAAGCCCCCGGTTCGATGGCCGTGGGCAGGGCTTACGGGCAGACCGACCTCACGTGGCTTTCGGCCTCGGCTTCGGTCAGCGAGCCTTTCCGCCGCAATCGACTCTTCCGGGGTGACATGCGGCTCGATGAGCGTATCTATACGCAGAACCTTTTTGTCAGCCCCTGCGTCGAGCGTTCGATCGTCGACAAGGTTTTCGACCGGGGTGCGGACTTCTACTATTTCAACCTGCACGGCAGCGATGCCCCGACCGCATGCAGCTTCTATGCTTCCTACCAGCAGCAATGTTACGAGGCAGTCACGCCCCGGCAGCTGGCGTCCGCCGAGAAACCGAACGTGGTGGTGACCGAGGCGTGCTATGGCGGGAAATTCCAGGATTACGGCCGCGGCGAGACGATGCTGCTCGCGGCGATGGGCGACATGACGCTGCTCTACCTGGGGTCGTCGCGCATCGCGTGGGGTGCTTCGAAGAGCAGTTCAGCAGCCGACCTGGACAATGCCGACCGCCTGACGAACGTCTATATGGCCAAATTGCTCGAGGGGTATACGGCCGGCGAGGCATTCTACATGGCACGGCAGAGCTTCTTCGATTATAACGACGGTTACTTTACGCCCCACCAGGCACTTACGATCGTCGAGTTCAACCTTTTCGGCGATCCGTTCCTGCATGTGGGCGTGCGCCGGGAGGGGGCGAAGGCGCATCCCCGGGCGGTGAAGGCGCTGGCGAAAGGCGCAGTCAACGCGGTCGTCGAACGCAAGTGCGTCTATGAAGCCGCTCCGGCCTCGTTGCTCGACCGGGTGCGCAGCGCCGTCGACCGCAACCTGTCGCTGATCCGCGCCGCTGTCGACCGGCAATTGTACGAACAGCTGGGGGTCGAACCGCGCAGCCTGTCGACCGTCACCCGCATGAAATACGGCAACGGCGACGAGTTTTATGCCTTCAATTACCTGCAGACGGACGGTACCATAAAGAGCTGCCATACGGCGACCGCCGACCTGAACGGAAACGTGAAATCAATCATATCAACCAAATAGAACGACTACTATGAAATGCCAGAATTGTAATTCCGAACTCCTGGAGGATGCGAAGTTCTGCACGACGTGCGGTACGCCCGTCGCCGCTGCGCCCGCAGGCCCCGTGTGCCCGAAATGCAATGCCCCGATGCTGCCCGACGCAAGGTTCTGCACGACGTGCGGCGCTGCGGTCGAACCCGCCGCTGCGCAGGCGCCCCAGGCGCCGGACGGGCAGGCTGCCGGAGGCGGCGAGCTCGCCACGGTGAAACAGAAGATTTTCTGGAATATCCAGAAAGGCGAAGTCGCCTGCCGGGTCAATGAATCGGAGTTTATCCGCTACGATTCGGCGCAGGGGCTGATCGTAAACGACGGCACGACGGCGTATATCAAGGCCAACGGCAAGGTGCTGGCCGAAATCCACGGGGGCATCTACGATTTCGTAGATCCCGACGAGCTCAAGCGCGTACTCGAAAGCCGTACGGGCGGGGCTGCGGGGCTGATGGCCGGCAGCGGCCGTTTCCTGATAAACGCCCTGCTGGGACGCCGCGTGAAGGACAAGTTCGACGACAAGGACGCTCCCGAACGGCAGCGCTCGCTCGATGCCGTGATCGAGAGCATGAAACGGCACGAGGCTTTCTCGCTGCTGCTCAAGCTCGACAAGAGTTTTTCGCTGGTATTCGGTTCGGGAACGGCCGAGGATATGGCCGAGTTCAGGCCGATGTCCGTGCGCACGAAACTGCTGGACTTGCAGGTCGGCCTGCGCGTGATTTTCCGTATCGCAGATTTCAATCGTTTCGCCGAATATTTCCTGACGGACGAGCCCGTCGCCACGACCCGCAGGATTGCGGAGAAGTTGCAGCCCGTAATGCAGAATGCCGTGCAGGCCGTGATGCAGGATCGCCAGGTCGAAGGCACGTCGATCCCGGCGGAGGTCGCCGAGGCGATCGCGGCCAGGATTGCCGCTTCCGGCGACCAGTTCTACGGCCTTGCGCTGGAGCGCGTGGCCGAAGTGGTGGCTTCGAACGAAGACCTGGAACGCCTGCGCAGCCTGAGCCGCGAACTTTACCTTTCGGAGCAGGAACTCGACTACCTGCGCCGCACCAACGATTTCCGCAACCGCCTGGCTGCGGAGACCAATTCGCAGGCTATTGCCGATGCACGCAGTGACATGCAGCTCTATGAGGGGTTGCAGCAGGTCAATAAAGACCGCCTGCTGGCCGACGACGAACTGGATAAGTTCTACACCGTGCTTTCGCGCGAGAAACGGATCCGCGATGCCCGCAGCGAGGACGAGGTGGAGGCTGCACTGGCCGACATCGAAAAGACCGGGCTGCTGCGCGAAGAGGACGTCGACAACCTGCGCATCGACGTCGCCGAGCGCCGTTACCGCCGGGGCGAGGCGATCAAGCTCATGCAGCTGCGCGACCAGATCGAGTTCGAGAAAGTCCGCACGGCGGGCGAAGGGCAGATCGCCGTGGAGCAGATGCGCCAGGGGCTGGAGTTGCAGGAGCTGACGCTCGCGCATCGCAAGCGCGAGGACGAGTATTCCGACGAACGCCGCGCCCGGGAGCGCGAGTTGCAGCGGGCAGACCGCCAGTCGGAGATGGAACTGGACAATGCCGAGATGGATGCCCAGATCGAACGCCTGCGCAAGGTCAAGGAGCTCAACCGCGAGGACAAGAAGATGGATTTGGATCACGAGCGCGAGATGGAGCGCCTGAAGCAGGAAGCCCTCGACAAGAAGGCGCGGATGACGGCCGAGCAGCTGATGGCCGTGGCTGCGGGCGAGAACCTCGATTCGCAGGCCGCGGTGAAGTTCGCCGAGTCGTTCTCGGCGGGAAAGAACGCCGAACAGGTGCAGCAGGCCGCCGATGCCCGTATCGCCGACTCGCAGCGCCACGAAGACCGTATGTTGGAGATGATGCGCGAGATGAAGGATATGGCCACGACCATGACCGGGCACATCGTCCAGAACAAGGATGCCGAACGCGACCGTTACCGCGAACGGATGGAACGCCAGGAAGACCGCGTGGACAAGACGCAGGACAGTGCCCTCGAATATGCGACGCGCAACAACCAGCAGGCGGCCGCGAAGCCCCAGGCGCAGGCTCCCCAGTCCATCGGGCGGGTATGTCCCGACTGCGGTACGGTAGCCGTGCAGGGCGTGCGTTTCTGCGCCAACTGCGGGCGGGATCTCAAATGAGCACGGCCATGGAGAGATACCAGGGAGTAATACTGATCCGGTTGCAGAATGCCGGGTCGAAATCCGAAGGGCATTATGCCTTTCTGGTGCGCGACGACGACATGAGCGTCGTGAAGCTCTGCCGCGAAGGCGCGGTGCCGGCCGACGACCCCTATTTCGTGCCGTTCGACCGGCAGGAGGTCGTCGTCACGGGAACCATGAGCCACGGGTGGCTGGTCGCCTCGGCGGTCGAGCAGGCCGTTGCCGGGGATGAGGCTGATAGTGAAACCGAAGAAAACAACGAACAAGCATGAAAACATGTCCCAAGTGCGGTTACGATAAACTCGCCGATACAGCCCGCTTCTGCCACAAGTGCGGTTGCGACTGCGCTGCGGTGCAGGTGAAACGCACGCCGGCGGCCGAGGCGCCGGAAGCCGCGCCGCTCGTCGGCGATAAGAACCTGATCAATGAAAGTACGATCATCGGCAAGCAGGAGAAATACGAGGCGTCGAATATCACGATCCACAACAACATCACCGAGGATCATTCGCACACGACGATCGTGTGTGCGGTTTCCGGCAAGCGTATCTACTTAGACCACAGTGTTGTGTGCCCGAAGTGCGGCAAGCAGGTGGCGTTGGAATATTATGTCGAGGCGTCGAAGCGCTGCGAGAACTGCGAGCAGCAGGCGCGCGAGGAGTACCGTGCGTTCGTCGTGCGGACGACGGGGGCCGGGCCGCTCGATGCGGCGTGCAAGCAGCAGTTGGATGCCGAAGCGCAGCGGTTGCAGATAGACGCCGCGACGCAGGCTTCGATCCTCAGGGCGCGGCAGCAAAAGCCCGCCGGGAAATCTGCCGAGCTCACCTCCGTGCAGCGTGCCGAACTGGAAGCGGCCGTGTCGCGCCTGATCACGGCGACGGAGCCCGAACCGGCGCAGAAAAGCCTCGAAGCCCTCACCGTGCTGCACGAAAATTCGTCGAACTACGAGGCCGACTACTGGTATTTCCTCGCGCGGGCGGTCGTCTGCCCGGAGGAGTCGGTGAAGGCCTATGAAGAGGAGCTGACCGACGATTACTGGCAGCGGTACTGGGGATTCCTGGGCTACTGCAACACCGGGTCGCCCAAGGGCGGGGCTGCGGTCGACCGCCTGAGGTCGGTGTTCGGCCAGCGCGAGGACGACATCCGGCTGGCCGAGGCGATCTATTACCTTGCCCGGGGATTCGATGCGTTCGAGACCTCGATGCTGGGACGTGCCGGAGAGCTTGTTTCATGTTGTATACAGAAATGAGCTGACCCTGGAGGGAGAACCATCAGATACTACGGATC
>OGXJ01000805.1_pt1 | contig 24956 bp, 19 predicted proteins | sample 1576231 | NCBI WGS metagenome assembly OGXJ01 (sample SAMEA3541539, study PRJEB24748) | human gut metagenome | biome: human gut; feature: human-associated habitat; material: faeces | place: China | collected 2012
AAAGATATTGTTAATATCAACCAGCCGGCAAGAGTAATATGTGATACTAATCTTAGGATACCGTTTGATTGTAATATTGTACAGAGTGCGAAGCTGTACACAACATATATAGCGACAAGCTGCAAAGACGATGATAAGTGCAGGAAATACACTGAGGCAGGCTGTAAACTTATATATGTCAATAAAAATGATAATGATAATAATTCTCATATAGATATAAAAGAACTGATAATAAAGCTGGGACAGCTTGGCATAGACAGTATTGTGTGCGAGGGTGGAGCGACACTTAACTGGAGTGTTCTGGCAAGTGGTATGGTAGACAGAATACAGGCATATATAGCACCTAAAGTATTGGGTGGTGTAAATGCTCTTTCACCAGTAGGTGGAATTGGTGTTGATACTCCCGATAAAGCATATGAGCTTGATGATTATACGGTTACAAGATTGGGAAAGGATATATTAATTGAGGGGAAAGTGAGGTGTATATAATTGTTTACAGGAATTGTTGAAGAAATCGGATATATAGTATCTGTTCAAAGACACGCATTTTCTCAGATTATAACTATAAGTGCATCAGATATTCTTGGGGGAACCAATATAGGTGACAGTATAGCAGTTAATGGCGTGTGCCTGACAGTAACGTCAATTGGCACTAAACAGTTCAGTGCAGATGTTATGCACGAAACTATTAATAAGTCATCACTTGGAAATCTGCGGGCAGGAATGGCTGTTAATCTTGAAAGAGCAATGCCAGCTAATGGCAGATTTGGCGGACATATAGTAAGTGGACATATAGATGGTGTTGGCAGAATAACAAAGATAAGCAAGGATGATAACGCTGTCTGGTACACAATTAATGCAGGTAAAGAGATTATGCAGTTAATAGTTCCAAAAGGTTCAATAACAATTGATGGAATAAGCCTTACTGTAGCAGGGGTTAATGATGATAGTTTTAAAGTATCTGTAATTCCCCATACAAGGCAGGTGACAACATTATCACAGCGTAGAATCAACGATTGTGTCAATCTTGAGAATGATATTGTAGGGAAATACATAAAAAGATTGTTACAGACAGGCGGAAGTCTTGATGTAACAGCGGATGGGCTGGATGAGATATCCACAAGGCAGGATGTCTCAGTAAAAGCACAGTCATCACAAAGGCAGAATACATCAGGGTTAACAAGAGAATTTCTTAGTAAATATGGATTTTAAAAAGGAGGATATATGTTTGAGTTTAACACAGTAGAAGAAGCAGTTGAAGATTTGAAAGCAGGTAAGATTATACTTGTCACAGATGATGAGGACAGGGAAAATGAAGGTGATTTCATATGTGCCGCTGAGTTTGCAACAACAGAAAATGTTAATTTTATGGCAACATATGGAAAAGGTCTTATATGTATGCCAATGAGTGAGGAGATAAGCAAAAAGCTATATTTCCCGCATATGGTAGCAGACAATACAGATAACCACGAAACAGCATTTACAGTATCAATAGACCATGTTGATACAACTACAGGGATATCTGCAAAAGAAAGAGCCTATACAACAAGAATGGTAGTAAGTGATGATGCCAAGCCGGAGGACTTTAGAAGACCGGGACACAATTTTCCACTTATTGCAAGGAAGAATGGAGTTCTTGAAAGAAACGGACACACAGAAGCAACAGTTGATTTGATGAGGATTGCAGGACTTAAAGAATGTGGCTTATGCTGTGAGATTATGAAAGATGATGGCACAATGATGAGAAAGAACGATCTCATTGAACTTGCCAGAAAATGGAATTTAAAATTCATAACAATAAAGGCAATTCAGGAATACAGAAAATGCAACGAAAAGCTTGTGGAGTGTGTGGCAGTAACTAAAATGCCTACAAAATATGGAGAATTTGTCGCACATTGTTACATTAATAAATTAAATGGAGAACATCACGTTGCTTTAGTAAAAGGTGATGTTGGTAATGGAGAAGACCTTTTGTGCAGGGTTCATTCAGAGTGTCTTACAGGTGATGCTTTTGGTTCATTAAAATGTGACTGCGGACAGCAGTTTGCAGCGGCTATGACACAGATTAATGAGGAAGGCAGAGGAATACTGTTATATATGCGGCAGGAAGGCAGAGGCATAGGTCTTGTTAATAAGCTTAAGGCATATGCACTTCAGGACGAAGGAATGGATACGCTTGATGCTAATCTTGCCCTTGGATTTCCAGGAGATATGAGAGAATACTACATTGGAGCACAGATATTAAAGGATCTGGGTGCTAAGACATTACATCTGCTTACCAACAATCCGGACAAGGTATACCAGTTATCTGATTTTGGAATGAAGATAAGTAAAAGAGTTCCAATTAAAATGGAAAAGACAGCTTATGATGGATTTTATCTTAACACAAAGAAGATAAGAATGGGTCATATGTTATAGACTTCATAGAATTGAAAATTGAAAAAATCCGACATATATCTGTGTTGATGATTTATGAAAATTGTAATGAAATTAAATTAAAAAGGAGATTAATAGTTATGAGAGTATTAGAAGGAAAATTAGTAGACAATGGAACAAGAGTAGGTATTGTAGCGGCAAGATTTAATGAATTTATTGTATCAAAGCTGGTTGCAGGTGCACAGGACGGACTTATAAGACACGGAGTCAGCGATGACGATATAGACCTTGCGTGGGTTCCTGGTGCATTTGAAATACCGCTTATTGCTTCTAAGATGGCAAAGAGCGGAAAATATGATGCAGTGATATGTCTTGGTGCAGTTATAAGAGGAGCTACAAGCCATTATGATTATGTTTGTGCGGAGGTTTCTAAAGGAATAGCTAATGTATCACTTAATACAGATATTCCTGTGATGTTCGGAGTGCTTACTACAGATACAATTGAACAGGCAATTGAGAGAGCAGGAACAAAGGCAGGTAATAAGGGATTTGAATGTGCAGAGGGGGCTATTGAGATGGTAAACCTTTCCCGCGAGCTTGAAAAATAACAAATTAATTGATTTTATCAGCTGCCAAGGGTATACTGAAAGTAATGATAATATGTCTGTCTGGTTATTAACCAGTGTTAAGGGGTGATACCAATGATGAGGAAATTAAAGAACAGAATATTAGGAATATTACTTTTGTTTACCCTGCTTCCATTAAGCATTTTTGGTGGATTTTCAATTTACCAGACGAATAGGAAGATTGACGATATGACAGAGCGCAATCTTGCGACGGTGAGTGAGAATCAGAGAATTAATATTAAGAATTTCTGTGAGGACAGGAAGTCCGAAATGGAGATGGTTGCTAATTATGCTATGACACAGGCGGCAATCAAAGAAAGTGTAGGAGAGCCAAGTCCTTATGATGCAGGTAAAGTTGATTTAGAGTACATTAACAATGTGCTGAAGGAACGAAAGAAATACGGAATGTTTGTTGCAAGTATATCTATATTGGACAAGGATTTCAGGGTAGTAGCCTCAAGTGAAAGTTATGAGATTAGAGAAATCAGCAAGATGAAGTATTCCAATGAGAGATTTCATACAGGTGGCTTTATAATGGGCGATGTATATGAGAGGAATATAGATGATGAGAGTAAGAGGCTTATTCCAGCTTATGTAGGTGTGTATGATGAGGAAAGACTTTTAGGTTATATAGCTGAGGAATTGGATACAGCGTATTTTGATGAGTTGAGGCTTAATATGGATTCGCTTGCAGCAGGAACATTTTATCTGCTTGATGGTAATGGAATGATAATTACGGCAGGTGATACAAAACAGAAGAAAAGTCTTTCACATTTTGTGACTGACAGCTCTGAGCGTAACAGTTTCCAGAAAGCCTGGGATGAGGTTGACCATAACAGTAACCCGGTTGGTAAAATATATTATAAATACAGGGGTGATAGTTATGTAACTTATTATTCTGATGTTGATAACACTAATTGGGGAATGAGACTTACTGATAATCTGAGTGCACAGAGGCAGACAGGCAGGTCATACACAGTTATGTTATGTCTTGCGTTTGTATTCTTTGTCCTTGCTATATTTATTGTGCAGATATTTATTACAAAGAATGTATTAGCACCAATAGAACAGATAATGAATGTGTTTAATGATATCAAGGCTACACAGGACTATTCAAAGAGACTGCCTAAATCAAATAGTGTTGAGATGAACCAGCTTTCCGATGAAATTAATGGACTTCTCACACATATAGAAGATGAGAATATTCAGGAAAAGGAAAGGCAAAGACATTTAAGAGAACTTGCTGAGTGTGATCCGCTTACTGGAATTAATAATAAAAAAGCGATTGAGCAGAAAATGCTTGCTATGGTTCAGAGTGCAACTGATAAAAAAGTGCGTATAAGTGTTGGATTTCTTGATATTGATGATTTTAAAGATTACAATACTAATTATGGACATCAGGAAGGCGATAATGTAATCAAATTTGTTGCCAATACATTAAAGGATAATTTTAAAGGTGAAGTTGGACGAAATGGCGGAGATGAATTTGTATTTGGTTATGAAGGGGATATAAGTAAAGAGGAACTTGATAGGAAAGTAAAGAAGGTCTATGATATTCTTAACAAGGGCTATAAAAGAGGCGATTTGCTAAAGAATATGTCTGTTCCTTGTAGTATAGGTATTGTAACCGCGATAGGTGGAAGCTTTGATTATGCCAAGCTGTTAAAAGAAGCAGATGATGCAATGTATGATGCTAAGATTAATGGAAAGAATACATATGTAATAAGGGAGTTATAGGAATATTATTCCTATAACTCCCTTGGTTTATATAGTTTTAAGCATTTTTAACAAGTACAGCATAAAGTGTTCTTGAAAGAATACTTGCAACAACAAAGCATACAACAGCTTCAATTGCACCCTGTGTTCCGACAAATGCGATAACGAAAGTAAAAGGATTGCTTGCAGCGAATTTAGTTACATAAGTCTGAATAAAATCAGTTCTATAGAAAAGTGCAACAAGTGTACTCATAAAGAGCAGTGTGTTAAGAAGTGGGCAGGCAAGGCTTGCAATGTAGTAAGATACCTTCTGTACACTGCGGATATTATGAAGTCCTTTGAATATAAGTCCTGTAAGAAGTCCCTCGAGTGTTCTTGGAACAACTGTAAGAATAATAGTGAATACAGGGCTGATATTAAATAATGCAAATGTAAATACAGAGCCGCCAGTTACTGCCTGATAGAGGCTTGTAAGTCCGAAAGTAAGACCACATATAAGTCCACCAACAGGACCAAGAATTATAGCACCAACAGCTACTGGAATTGTCAAAAATGTGATAGTAAGACCTGGAAGTTTAATGTATCCAAGTGGTGTAAAAGCCATAATGATAATAATTGCTATCATAGCGGCAAGTTCAACCATATATTTGGTTGTAAAAGTTTTGTTGGCAGTATTATTAACTGCACTTGTCTGGTTGTTATTCATAAAATCTCCTTTTCGTCTGATAAAACGGCAATCCTGTCTTTCAGACATTTTTAATTGTAGCGTTATGACAGATGGGATAAACACGAATAAGTGTATACAGATACCAAAATATCTCATATTAGTGTAAGTACATAAATGATGTAGATATACAGACTGGTATAAATTGATATACTATATTGTATATCAATCAAAATGAAATCAGAATATTAATTCAGCATATTTAAAAGTAAAAGTTCAGAACAAAATCTTGTTACACGCCAATTGAGGTCGCACATCAATTCTTTCTTCTACCATTAAAAAACTTCCTTGAAATAATTAAATAAATAATCCAATAATTATAAACTATAAATACCAATGATTACAGGTGATAATAATTACTGGCAGCTGATACATTTTCATCCGAATAACGCTCACGCGTATAATATCATACTTGATAATACAGGGCAATACATAGATTGGATAAAATTGTATACAATGTTTATAAAGTATTAATAAATGCTTCTTATTTCCTTAATTTACATATTTTCTCAATAATGATAAGATAAGAAAATATCGTGGCAGACTGCTTTATGTTATTGCCTGATTTAAAGAGATATAGTTTATGAAGAGTTTAATAGAAAGGAAGAATTATGAGCAGAATATTGAAAAGTATTGCCCCATACTGGAAATCAATAATAATTATTCTGTTGTTACTTGTGTTGCAGGCGAATTGTGATCTTGCACTTCCACAGTACACATCGAATATTATTGATGTTGGTATCCAGAATGGTGGTATAGGACATAGTATTCCAGAGAAGATTACTAAAGATGAATATGATATAGCGAAGATGTTTATGACGGACGATGAGATAAGCATATGGGAGAAATGTTTTGAGGAACAGGATGACTTATATGTCCGTACAGAAAGTAATGATAAAAGGTTAGATGAATATGATGATACACTTGCTATGGCACTGATTATTAATAATCAGATGTCATCAGTTACAGTCACACAGTTCAAACAGCAGATGGCGGCACAGATGGGTATTGATGTATCTGAGCTTGAGAACGTTTCAGTTGCAGACCTTGGAAAGAGAATGGGTGTGGAACTTGAAACATTTACTAAGGATATTGAAGATGCTGACGGTAATGAAGTTTCAACAGAATGTGTAGATATGAGAATTATATTCAAGGCAATGTATGATAATGGTGCAATGTCTAAAGATACGTTTATATCTATGAGAGATGAATTCCAGTCAACATTTGATACAATGGGTTCAACCCTTATATCTTCAATGGGAAAGGCTTACGCTAAGTCAATGGATGCAAAGGCTGGAATGGATATGAAGGCCATACAGAAAAGATACCTTTGGATATCTGGTGCTAAGATGGTAGGAATGGCACTTCTTATTGCGGTATGTACTGTATGTGTTGCATTCTTTGCATCAAGGGTTGGTGCTGGAGTTGGACGTGATTTAAGAGGAAAAGTATATAAGAATGTAATGAGCTTTTCTAATGCAGAGCTTGATAAGTTCTCAACAGCTTCACTTATCACACGTACAACTAATGATGTACAGCAGATACAGCTTGTATGTGTTCTTATATTAAGAATGGTTCTTTATGCACCTATTATTGGTATCGGTGGAGTTATAAAGGTAATGTCAACAGGTGCTGGAATGGAATGGGTAATAGCCCTTGCAGTTCTTGTAATTATTGGCTTTGTACTTTTACTTATGGCAGTTGCAATGCCTAAGTTCAAGCTTATGCAGAAGCTTGTTGATAATGTCAATCTTGTATCAAGAGAGATACTTACAGGTCTTTCTGTTATCCGTGCATTCGGTAGAGAGAAGAAGGAAGAAGAAAGATTTGATAAGGCTAATAAAGAGCTTACAAAGACAATGCTTTTTACTAACAGGGTAATGACATTTATGATGCCTGTTATGATGCTTATAATGAACTGTCTCTCAGTAGGTATTGTATGGGTAGCAGCTCACAGAATTGACAGCGGTGTTATGCAGGTAGGTTCAATGACAGCATTTATTACATATGCTATGCAGATTGTAATGTCATTCCTTATGCTTACAATGTTGTCAATTATGCTTCCAAGAGCGATTGTAGCAGCAGACCGTATAGATGAAGTTATTAATACAAAGTCATCAATAACAGATGCAGAGTCACCTAAGAGTATAAGCAATCCTAAAGGACTTTTAGTATTTGACCACGTTAACTTTAAGTATCCGGGTGCTAATGAAAATGCTCTTGAAGATATCAATTTTGTGGCTGAACCGGGGAAGACAACAGCTATTATAGGAAGTACAGGATGTGGAAAGTCTACACTTGTTAATCTTATTCCAAGACTTTATGATGCAACAGAAGGTTCAATAACTCTTGATGGTGAGAATATCAAGAATATCCCAATGAAGGAATTAAGAGATGAACTTGGTTATGTACCACAGAAGGGAATATTATTCTCAGGTACTATTGAGTCTAATATCAAATTCGGTGCACCAGAGGCTTCTATGGATATAGTAAAGGAAGCAGCTGAGATTGCACAGGCAACTGAATTTATTGAAACTAAGTCAGCAAAATATGAAAGTCCAATCGCACAGGGTGGAACCAATGTATCTGGTGGACAGAAGCAAAGACTTTCAATTGCAAGGGCTATTGCTAAGAATCCTAAGATATTTATATTTGATGACAGCTTTTCAGCGCTCGATTTAAAGACAGATGCGGCACTTAGAAAGGCACTTGCTTCTAAGGTTACAGACAGTACAGTTATCATAGTTGCACAGAGAATAAGCACAATACTTCACGCGGACCAGATTTTGGTTATGGATGAAGGTAAGATAGTAGGAAAGGGTACTCACGAGGAACTTATGAAGAATTGTGAGGTATACCAGCAGATAGCCAAATCTCAGATGTCAGCTAAGGAACTGGGAATTGACGGAAAGGAGGAAGCATAATTATGTCAGGTAATAATTCATATAAGCAGACTCCTAGACGAAGAGGTCCGGGAGGCGGTATGGCTCCCACAGAAAAAGCCAAGGATTTTAAAGGATCAATAAGCAGACTAATACAGTATATTGGCAGATATAAGATTGCTATATTGGCAGTTATGATTATGGCGGCGGCTTCTACAGTATTTACAGTAATAGGACCTAAGGTATTAGGTAAGGCAACAACAGGTCTTTCAGAAGGGCTTATGAAAAAGATTGCAGGAACTGGCGGAATTGATTTCTCGTATATTGGACGAATTCTTATAATTGTACTCTGCCTGTATGCGTGCAGTGCATTATTCAGCTTTATTCAGGGCTGGATAATGACAGGTGTTTCACAGAAGGTATGCTACAGACTTCGTAAAGAGATATCAGAGAAGATTAACCGTATGCCTATGAAGTATTTTGAGAGCAGGACATACGGAGAAGTCCTTTCAAGAATAACTAACGATGTTGATACATTAGGAATGGGTCTTAACCAGAGTATAACAACAATTATTACATCAGTTGCTACAATGATAGGTGTTCTTGTAATGATGTTAAGCATTTCACCACTTATGACAATTATTGCGATAGTTATTCTTCCAATATCCGTTGGTCTTGTATCATTTGTTGTTAAGAAGTCACAGAGTTACTTTAAGACACAGCAGGAATATCTTGGACATATTAATGGACAGATAGAAGAAACATATGGCGGACATATGGTTGTTAAGTCGTTCAATAAAGAGAAGGATATGGTGGATACATTTGACAAGACTAATGCTGTATTATATTCATCAGCCTGGAAGTCACAGTTCTTCTCAGGAATGATGCAGCCTATTATGATGTTTGTTGGTAACCTTGGTTATGCAGGTGTTGCACTTTCAGGTGGTATGCTTGCTATCAATGGAGTTATCACAATTGGTGATATTCAGGCATTTATACAGTATGTTAAGAACTTCACACAGCCAATAACACAGATTGCACAGGTTATTAATCAGGTACAGTCTATGGCAGCAGCTTCAGAGAGAGTATTTGAATTCCTTGAAGAAGAGGAAGAAGAACAGATAGCTGCCAATCCAGTACCTACAGATAATATCAGAGGCGAAGTTGAGTTTAAGCACGTTAAGTTCGGCTATAAGGAAGACCAGATTATTATTAAGGATTTCTGTGCCAATGTTAAGCCAGGACAGAAGGTTGCTATCGTTGGTCCAACTGGTGCAGGTAAGACTACTATGGTTAAGCTTCTTATGAGATTTTATGATGTTAATTCAGGAGAAATCCTTATTGACGGACATAATATCAAGGACTTTAACAGACGTGAATTAAGAGATGCATTTGGAATGGTTCTTCAGGATACATGGCTTTATAAAGATACTATTATGGAAAATATCAGATATGGAAAGCTTGATGCTACTGATGAAGAAGTAATCGCTGCGGCTAAGGCAGCACACGCACATCATTTTATAGAGACTCTTCCGGGTGGATATAATATGGAACTTAATGAGGATGCAAGTAATGTGTCACAGGGACAGAAGCAGCTTCTTACTATTGCAAGAGCTATTCTTGCTGACAACCCAATCCTTATCCTTGATGAGGCGACAAGTTCTGTAGATACAAGAACAGAGATTCAGATACAGAATGCTATGGATAATCTTATGAAGGGCAGAACGAGCTTCGTAATTGCCCACAGATTATCAACTATAAAGGATGCTGATATTATACTTGTTATGAAAGAAGGAGATATCGTAGAGCAGGGCAATCACGAAGAATTACTTGCTAAGGGTGGTTTCTATGCTGACCTTTATAACTCACAGTTTGAGGAGGCAGAAGCATCATAAGCTATGAGAGATACATTTATAGAATGGCTTATTTTAATCAATATAATAACATTTGTTATATATGCACTGGATAAATATAAAGCAGTACATCATCTTTGGAGAATACCTGAAAAGACGCTTATATTCTTAGCAGTCATAGGTGGTTCTCCAGCGGCACTACTTGCTATGTATACAATAAGACATAAGACAAGGCATATTAAATTCACACTGGGTGTACCAGTTATACTTGTTATTCAGATAATCGTGCTTTATATTCTTTATACAAGATATGGTATATTTACAGGGTGAATATGAAGATTAAATAAGTAATATGTTAAAAAAGTATAGATATAATATAGGACTGTGAATAAAAAAATCTGGGTTTTACGATTAACATACCGTTATGTGAGTTAATCATAAAATCCAGATTTTATTAATTGAAATTATATAATAAGTATTATAAGCGTCTGATTAACCAATAACGCCTACAAATCCGCATATCAGCACGATTATACCAAGTACAATTCTGTACCAGCCGAACACCTTGAAATCGTGTTTTTTAATGTATCCCATAAGAAATCTGATAACGAAAAGAGATACAACGAAAGCTACAAGCATACCAACAAGGAGAATTATTCCTTCCTGTGAAGTCATTGAGTTATGAAGAAGGAACTTAACACCCTTAAGAAGGCTTGCTCCGAACATAACGGGTACTGCAAGGAAAAATGTATACTCAGCGGCAACAGTTCTTGAAACACCAAGAATTAAAGCACCGACAATAGTTGCACCTGAACGTGATGTTCCAGGGAATATAGCAGCGATAAGCTGGAAAAGACCTATATATGCAGCAAGCTTATAATCAATGCCTTCAATAGTTCTGACCTTGGCTTTCTTGCCGTGGTGCATAGTCTCTACAATAATAAATGCAATACCAAAGAGTATAAGCATAATAGCTACAGTTGTGTAGTTATAGAAAAGTTCTTCAAGCTTTTCATCAAATAATACGCCGACAATTGCGGCAGGTATGCACGAAACAAGAATGTGAAACCAGAGCTTGAATATATCACACTTGATATAAGCACCTGCACCCTCAGATGAGAGTGGTTCTTTATTATTGTTCTTTCCAAATGGCCATAACTTGTTCCAGAATAGTATAACAACTGCCATAATAGCACCCAGCTGGATAACTACCTCAAACATACTATAGAATGGATCAGATACTTTTAATGGCATAATTTCATTTAAAAGTATCATATGTCCTGTGCTGCTTATAGGAAGCCATTCAGTGATACCTTCGACAATACCAAAAAGTATCGCTTTTAAAATTTCTAACATTATTCCTCCAATCGGATACGGATATTGTATCATAAATATATGTATTAAAAATCTGTAAAATTCTTATATCCGTTCACTTTATTTTATTCTTAGAATTAATAATATGTTGTGATTATAATTCTGTTTCAGTTAGTATTCTCTCATTGCATAAAGATACTGTCAACTGTGAATTATCTAATTTACAACAAATTTTTATAAATTTCACTTTACACCGGTTATTGATAAAAAATATTGATAAGAGTCAATATGCGTGTTAAACTTATTCGGATATTTGATAATTACTAAAGCATATTTAATAAGATAACAAGGAGTCAGTTAATGGAAGTATATTTAAAACCAATAATATCAGCCTGCTATGTGTTTCCTATACTTGCTGTAATATTTACAATACCTTACATATTATATGAGTATCACAAATACGGTTCAATCCTTATACTTAGAACTGGGATTGTATATACATTTATATTCTATATGCTTACATCATATTTTATGACTGTGCTTCCACTTCCTCCAAGAAGCTCAGTTACACCGGATACTGCGAGTGTCCTGCTTGTTCCGTTTGATGCAATAAGGAGAATTATAGCTACAGCTAATGTCACTTTGTCACAGCCATCTACATATGTTAACCTGTTTAAATGTTTTGATTTCTGGCAGGTTGCATTTAATATACTGCTGTTATTTCCGTTTGGAGTATATCTTAGATATTATTTTAAAAGACCCTGGTGGCAGGTGCTTATATTTTCATTTGCCACGGTGAAGACGCCCAACTCCCGGCACGCCCGGACGATGCGCTGCGACAAGCCGAAATCGTCCAGCGGGGTGTCTAACAACCTGCGGTGCTTGCCCGGTCTGCCCCGTCCCTTCTCCGGCTGTATATCGTCATAGATGGTATCTACCCGGTTACGCTCGAAAAGGGCGAAAAGGGATGCGCCGTCAATCATCAGGACGGTGTCGAAACGGGCAAAAGCGATGTGGTTGCCGTTCATCCAGAGGGTGATGCGCTGCACGTCCGTTCCACAGATACGGGCGGCTTCTTCCACGGATAACCAGCCGTTCATCGTCTGCCGCCCTTTCCTTTTGCCTTGTCTGTGCGTGGCGGGAACTCGTACACGGTGCGGAAGTCCTTGTCGAAGGTGACGTGCGCATCGAAGGCTTTGCCATCCTTGTTCTTAAAGCCTTTGATTAGGGACGTTTTGCCTTTGGTTACAAGGTCGGTAATCTGTTTGTCGGTAAGCTCCTTCCCGCCCTTGTTGCGGAAGATGGTAACGCCACAATCGACGTTGCTGCACTTGGCGACTTTCGGATAGAAGAGGATGCGCCCGGACTGGCATTTGGGGCAAGGGATGCGTTCACCGTCCGCCACCGATACCTGCACCTGCAATAGTTCTTCGGTAATCTGGGCGGTATAGACTTCGATTCCCTTGCGGAACGTGGCTGCGTCCATCCCGCCCGTCTCGATGCGGGCAAGGGCGGTTTCCCATTGTCCGGTCATTTCGACATCGGCAATGCGTTTACCCTTTACGGTATGGTACACCGCCAGCCCTTTCTCGGTCGGGACAAGGTTCTTCTTGTCACGGCGCACGTAGTCACGGGAAAACAGGGTTTCGATAATGGACGCACGGGTGGCGGGCGTGCCGATACCGATGTCTTTCAGGCTGTCCCGCAGTTCGGTTTCCTGCAACTCCTTGCCGCAGCTCTCCATAGCCGAAAGCAGGCTGCTCTCGGTGTGCAGTGGACGGGGCTTGGTCTGTTTCTCCACGTTCTCCGCCGATTGCAGGGGGAAGGTTTCGCCGGGCTGCAAAGGCGGAAGGGCGGCGGATTCTTCTTCCTCGTCTTTCTCGCCACGGACGGCACGCCATCCGGCGGACTTGATAACTGTCCCTTTGGTGGTAAAGTCGCTACCTGCTGCGGTAAAACGGACGGTTGTAACGTCCTTTACGCAACGGGCGGAGAAAGATTCGAGCAGGCGGGCGGCGACCATATCGTCCACCTTGCGTTCGTCCTCCGGCAGTTCGCCGGGCAGACATTCGGTGATAATCAGGGCATGGTGATCGGTGACTTTCGCTGCGTCCACGCTGCGGCGGTTGAGTGCCGTCCCTTTCAGGGTGGCGGCACAGGCGGAGAAAGCGGGGTATTGTTCCAAAAGGGCGATGCGGGACGGGATTTCGTCGAAAACATCGTCGGAGATAAAGCGGGAGCCGGTACGGGGGTAGCTAAGTACCTTTTTCTCGTAAAGCGACTGTGCTATGGAAAGGGTTTTGTCTGCTGAAAAGCCGAGCTTGCTGTTGGCTTCCTTCTGTAACGTGGTGAGGTCGTAGAGCAACGGCGGTTCTTGGTTCACTTCCTTGCGCTGCACATCGGCAACCGTAACCGTGCCCGTGGCGGTAACGGCACTAAGGGCGGTCGTTGCTGCCGGAAGGGTTTCGTACTTGTGTTCGGAGATGGCGGAGAAGGGCGTGCCGTCCTTTTCCGCCGTGACCTTTAGCTGGTAATAGGTCTGCGGGGTGAAATTCCTGTTCTCCAGATACCGGGAGCAAATCATCATCAAGGTGGGTGTCTGCACCCGTCCGAGCGAGAAAATTCCTTGTCCGGCGGCGATGGAAAGTGCTTGCGTGCTGTTGATGCCGACTAAATAGTCGGCGATGGCACGGGCTTCGGCGGCACGGTAGAGGTTATCGTAATCGCTGCCGGGTTTGAGCTTATCCAGCCCGTCACGGATGGCACGGTCGGTCAGCGAGGAAATCCACAAGCGGACGAAAGGTTTGCGGCAACCGAGGTAGTTGTAAATATAGCGGAAGATTCCTTCTCCTTCACGACCCGCATCGGTTGCCACGATGATCCGGTCGGACTGGGCGAAAACTTCGTCAATGACCTTTAGTTGTTTGAGTACGCCGGGATCGGATTTGTACTCTTTGCCTTCCCGTATCTGGCGGGGTATGAACTTGAACTCCTGCGGGATGATGGGAAGATTTTCACGGCGGAAGCCGGAGAATCCGTAAGCATCGGGCATGGCAAGCTGGACGAGATGGCCGAACGCCCAGGTAACGAGGTAGTCGTTGCCTGAGAGGTAGCCATCGTGACGCTGGCGAACATTCAACACGTTTGCTATGTCCTTCGCAACGGAAGGTTTCTCGGCGATAATTGCTGTAATCATATTTCTTTGTTTTTTAATGGTTTGACAAAAAGTGTCCCGTCACTTGGGGACGGGACACCTCGGATAGTTACTTGTGATCATCTTACCGGATAAAACGGGTATCAGAGGCGGGGACTTTTGCGCTGCCGGGGTTTGGGCTTGTCCTGTTGCTGCTCCTGTTTCTTATCTTCTTTCTTACCCTCTTTTTGTTCCTGCTTGCGGTCTTGCTGTTCCTTCTGCTCTCCGGTGGGACGGGTTTGTGCGGACTGCAAGGCTTCTTTCAGGCTCTTGGTGGCTTCGTTGGTCTTGCCCTCGGAATTGACGGCTACCTGTACCTCGTTCTCGACGGCGGGTTTGACACGTCCCTCTTCGAGTGCGGTCTTGTAATCCTTGGGGAACATGAAGGCGGGGTATTTCTGTCCGGGCTGCCATGTGATGTACCCCTGATAAGGTTTGCCGTTCTTGTCTTTCAAACCGGAAACTTTGACCGTGCCGCCGCCAGCAAGTTCCGTTTGCGACTTTTCGGTAAGTTCCTGCTTGCGGAAGGTCTTGGGGACTTCCTGATTGGCGGTCTGTTTCTGCAACTCCTTGTGTGCGTCCATCGCCAGTTTAGCCCGGTCATTGAACAGCAATTCAAGTTGCATCTTGGCGGCGTTGAACTGGACGGGGGCTTCGTAGGTTTTGGGCTTCTGCCCTTCTTTGGTTTTGGTCTGGAATTTACATACCACGGCTTCGCCCTTTTTTAACTGTGCCACCTCGTCAGGGGTGAAGGTATGCCCGTTCTTTTCCGCCGGGATGCGCACCTTGTCAGCCGGGAAGGATGCCAGTTCGTTCGTTTTCTGGTTACGGCTGACGAGGGACGGGACTTTTTCGCCCGCCCGGTTGGTGAGTTCGACAATGCGCCCCATGTTCCCGGCGGTCTTGATAGCGTCGCTATCTTCCTTTGTGAAGGTATGCCCGAAGAATTGCTGCTGCAACTTTTGGGGATCGAGAATACCGTGGCTGCAAACGACTACCCTGCCATCGGGGGCTTCACGCAAGGAAAGCTGGCTGTCGTTGGCATGGGAGATCGAATCGAGATTGAAATATACCCGGACGGTCTTGTCGGTCTGGAAGCCCCGTAACATCTGGTCGAGCATACCGTTCTGCTCGATCTGTTCACGTTTGATGCCGAGATTGGCGAGCGAGTTCCAGTCTATCTTTTCCACGTCGTACTTGTACTGCGGCTGTTGCTGTGCCTGCCCTTGCTGCGGTGCGTCTGTCGGCTGCTGTTGCTGCCCGGCGGCAGGCTTCGCCTGTTGCTCGCCCTGTTGTTGTGCCTGTGCGGGATGTTGTACCTCGTACTGTGCCATACGTGCCTGTCCTTCGGGCGTGGGGTTCTGCACGGTCTGCTGAAAATCTGCCGCTACCCGTTGCACATCCTCTTCCGGCACACGGAAGAAATGGAAACGGGTGGGATCTTTCAACTGGTTCCAGAGATTGGAAAAGAAGTTGGAGAACATATCTCCGTGGCGATCTACCCGTAGCAGGTCGTTGTTGTCCTCTAACGGGTTCTTGGTTTGTAACTCTCCGTCCTTTACTCCGCTGACGGCTTGGATGGTCTTTTTCTCCTGATCCATGACAAGAAGAATATCCATCAGTTGTTCGCTGTTGTCCGGTCTTTCGTCCATAAACTTAAATTTTTAATGGTGAATACTAACGGTTTCAGTGGAAACCGGACGTAAATATATAGGGGAATGTGTTGATAATTAGCAAGTTTACGGTGGGGTGTCGCTACTTGTCGTCCGGTTCGCAGGTTTGTCGTGGCGGATGGCGAGAGCATGGGGAAAGTTCGGGGTGCAAAGCGGTATAAAGCAAAGGGGGAAGTATTTTATCAGGCATCAGGGAAATAAAATACAGTAATTACTGTATTTGTCGGGATTTTGTTTTATATTTGGGCAAAAGGACAAATGAAGCCGTTAAATATCCTTTTGCGGACGATTATCGAAAAAGAACGGACGGGAAACGAAAAGGGAATTGAAGGACGGCGGGGTATCTTTGGAGCAAATTTACGTATTTGCTTATATCAAGTAAAATGAATAACAAACAACTATAAAGAATATGGAAACATCTTACAAACTGACAGGTAACAATACGCTTGTTGATTTTTCCACCGACGCCCACTATATCATCATCAGCGGCTATGACGGTGGTTTTAAAATCTTTGATACCCTGCAAAACAGAATCTACTATCGAACCCGATTGAAAGGTTCCAAAAGAGACATAAATATCCGCAATCAGGCTATCAGCCCAGATAATAAATATGCCGGATTCAGTGCTTTAAACAAAATCTTCGTAGTGGATGTATCACGGAAAGAGATTATCCGGGAATATGAGTATTCCAAAGAAGAACGTACGCTAAGTTCTACATTTTGCTTTTTCCACCACTCGTCAAGAATCGCTTTTCCGGATGGAGAATACCTCCGGATTCATGATATTGAAACAGGATGTTCGCATAGCATTGCACTGCCACATGGTGCAGGAATGACTGATTGCATTGCTATCGACCCAATAGACAAGATCATTGCCTATAAGAGTAGTAACGGAGAAAATGATATACGCCTTGACCGTGAAGGAAACATTATCAGTACGGAAAATAATGAAGAACTTAGAGATAAAGTTTACATATTCGAAATAGAAACAGGCAAAGGTCTGAACATTCTATCTGTGCCCTATCCCCATGTATGGGGAGTGCAAACGCACCTCTCACGAACAATGAAATTTGTTGATATGGAAACGGTATTAATCTGGCGTAAGGGTTATGGATTTTCCTATTTCAACATCCGGACGGGAACCGAGATACGCACGATTGACTGGCATAAAAAGGGGTTCGTTTGCGGAGAATTCGAGGAAGCAAAAATCTATGCAGGAGATAGATTTGTTTTGTTCAATAACGCCACGCCTGATTCCGGTTCTATCGTTTTTGACGATAGCGGCAGGATAGTAAAAAGATACTCCCTTCATGAATCCGGTTTAGAGTTTATATTGTACGATATGCAAGAGGATAAAATAATCTATCGGCAGAAAATCGGGGGATGTCCGGCAACATTTCATCCCGAAACCAAACAGTTTGCATGGATCAAGCGTGAATATGACGAAAATCATAAAAGGAGTGAGTATCTGTGTATCTGTGAATTGTAAACGTATTTTGTAACGTATAAAACTTATAAATAAATATGAGAAAGACAGCGGTTGATTTACAGTCTATGCCGAATGCTACTCTTGAGTGGCTTGCACGAAGTTATTTCTGTACCTCAAAAAAAGAGAAGGCGGAAATTCTGCAAAAATTTCCGGAGCAACCTTCAATGCATCTTTATAACGAGGGGCGCTATGATGAAGAAATGTTGAATGAACGGGATGAAGTTTTTCTGTTACGGCTTCTTTACTGCCGATTACCGGATGTCTTTAAGGATATGTGCAGCCTGTATATCGAAGAGAAAAGGCTGATTGCCTGCCTGCTTGTCGCACTGTTGTTGCAAAACGGAGAAGGGGAAGAGGAAATGGATAAGCTGGAGTCGTATTTGCCGGAAATGCTTCCCGTATTAGGTTCAACTACCTATTACCACATGGAACCGGGAAGCGGTAGCGGCTATGGGGGCTGGGGATATTGCAGCTTACTTTTTGAGTGCAGTCAGGCTGTCCGGGGCTGGTGGAAAACATATTATCAGTATTTACCGGATGGAGACACGGAATGTCAACGTAAGTGGAGAAGCAGCGGTATCAACGTTTTCTGCGGTAGCCGCCGAGAATGGCTGGGGATTCCTTATGCCAATAGCATGCAGCTTCTCTATACGGCGGGGTGGACGCCACAAAACTTGTTTTTTGCGTGGAGCAGAACGGGGTGTATGATGAGCCTGTTGCCGGGCGTGGACGCCGAGGTAGTGGCTACGGCTGTTCGGGAACATCAAACGGATGCTGTGGCTTTCCTTTCCGATCCCCTGTTGAAGAATAAATATTATCAACGGGAATGGTATGATTTTCTTTACCGCTACTGCCGATTGAGCGATGTTACGTCATTAGAGCAGGGGTTGACCGCCAAGCAGAAAACAATGCAGGCACATTGCCGGGAATTGCTTGAGGAATTGCAAACGGAGCATCCCCGCCTAATACGTTTCAGACGTGAGATGAAAGCTGCAGGACTCCTGTATGACGCTTCCTTTACGGATTCCCCGTCAGATAAGAAACTCCAAAAGCGACAACGTAAGCTCTGGATGCAGGCTTTTGTTACAGGCTACACATGGAACGGAAGGGAATGGACGGACACCTTTGCTTCCGAGTGGAATGTGCAAGAAGGTGTTGCTGAAACACTCTTGTGGGGACGTTATCATGACGAACAACTCACTGGAGCATTTCGCTATACTGATGAGCATCCGGTTGATGAAGCGGGAGTTGTTCTGCGGATTTCTCCCGATGACCAAATTCGTTTGGTGCATCCCGTGGAATTGTCGGAAAAGCAACTTAATACATGGCGTAAGTTATTTCGTGAGAATAAGATAAAACAGTTCCTACCACAATTAAGCAGTAGTTGTGTGACAATTTTGCCGGACGAGATAAACGGAACGACCTGTAACCGCTGGTTCGGTTGTAAAAACACGGAACTAACTGTAATCACGACTGCCGGAAAGTGGGCAATGCGACAGGGACAAACAAGTCGTGGATCATATATCTGCTTTCATATAACTGATGACGTACACGAAATCGGAGCGCAGATCCGGTTCGACCGCCTTTGGAGCGGTCCGGAATATAATACAGAAACAATTGTATTCCGTGAAGCAGTCTTTTATCAACTGCCACAGGGTGATGTAATGGTCAGTGATGAGATTCCGGAAGTTCTGCGATTACAACCGGAAACGTTGCCACGAAGGTTTATCAACTGTGTAGTTACTGCTTTTGATTCAATGGCTGGAAAGAGTAAATAGGATTTGAAAATACAAATTTAACATCTTGAATCTATGAAACTTATAAATGAGGAAAAGCATAAATCTGTTATAACAACAAAGTTCGTCATAAGGGATAAGTCACCTATTGTTTATGTTTCTTATGACGAGGACGGAGATTGGCAACTTTTCGGAACAGAAGAGATAACGACTGACGATGTAGCAGTTGTATCGGTATCGCAAATCTTAGCTTTCTGCCCTGCTCTTGCGAAACTACCTAATATGGAGCAAGGTACTGCGGTGTATCGTGAGAATGAAAATTCAGAATGGATATTACAAGAACAGGACACACTATGAATCTAAAGGAAGAACTTGAACAGAAACAGTATTGTATAGAAAACATGAGTGAGCAGGATTTAACGCTTGCTTATGAAAGACTTGCAAATAACGGATTTCCTACAAAGGAAACACTCTCGTTCTGCTATGAAATCGGGAGAAGCAATCAAGTGGCTTATCATTATAAATTGATTGTTGAAGATTGGCAACGTAGTACTGCAAAGAGGTTGCGCCTTGAAACGTGGTTTGAATTGCATGGTAAAGACGGCGTTGATTTTCTGTTTGATGTATTAGCGCACGAACCGGAAAATATGTCGGCTGCTTATCTGCTTGCCGGGACGTTGGAAAAAATGTCTCACCAAAATTTTTATACCGAATCTTGTTGCAAGCTGACGGAGCATTTGGAAAAACGACTTCCTATATCCGATGCAACGGAACGGAGAATGGGAATTATAGCATTGGGGTGGATTGCCAATGAAAAATCATTGCCTGTGTTGCATCATCATTTGTTAGCTGATAGTGATGAACTTTGCCGGGCGTGGTCTGCTTCTTCCCTGATGCAGATGTCGTTTAACCGGGGACGAAAGGGAACAATTCGCAAACGTTCCGCTTCCGTGCTTCGTGAAGCCATCGAAAAGGAAACCGACCTGTTTGCCCTCGGTACAATGATTGACACGGTACAGACACTATGGGATAAGAAGTTCGGATTGAGTGGAATTGCCGTGGAAGAACGGCGGGAAGCGAGTATTCAAAAAGCACGGAAGAGTGCAATGCGATTTTTGGAAAATAGTCTATAATAATTTTATGTATTAGAATTGAAAGTCAATGCGGAATTATAACTTGAAATAATGAAAGTAGTAATAACTCTATTAATATGTATAGTTATGGCGACTTGTTCCAATACCAAACGAGGGGCTTGTTCCGGTGGAGAAGTGGTAAATTCCAATGATCCGGTATTTTGTGCGGATAGCTTGGTTGGAAATGAACTTATTAGTTTGTATCCTTTCATGTTGTACGACAAGCCGGACGGTGATATAACTTATAGCTGTGATTATGAGAATGGATATATCTGCATAGCCGGAGAGATAAAGGATGATTGGATAAGATTGGATTATATCTTAACCAATTCGGACAAGTTGACATTCCCATTTTACGGTTGGGCAAAGTGGCGCAACAATGATTCCATCATGTTCAAGGTCATAGGCGAGGGATTTCCCTTTATTTCGCCCTATAACGAAAACGCTATTTATGAGTTTTCTGTATATAGCCGGGAATATCCTCAATATCCGGGCGGTGAGGAAGCTATTGAGCAATTTCTGAAGAAAGAAGTACAAAAACGTTATCCACCAACAGCCCGACAGATGGGGGTACAAGGTCGAGTCATGGTTTCTTTCGTTGTGGAGAAAGACGGTACAATGTCGGACTTTAGAATCCAGAATAGTGTAAACGATGAAATAGATGAAGCTGCTATTGAGTGTATAAAGAACTTGCCGAAGCGTTGGAAACCTGCCAGAACAAAATTGGAGTTTGATACGGCTGAAAGAACGGTACGATGCAAAGTAAAGTTGCCTGTATCTTTTAGAATTGAATGATAGATAAGATGCAGTAAAATTTGATATGTGAAACTAATACTATTTTCAATCATTAAATTCTTTTTATCATGGGATTAGTAGCCTTATTGTTGCCAGTCTGTTTCATTTGCCTTCTGGTTATCATACTTAATTTATTTACGAATACAGCTAATAATAATCTGAAACTTGGTTGGAAACAACGGTTGTGGATAGTTTTGAATTTACTGATGTGGGCTTATGAGTTCTTTTTTATGGTAGTCGTTTGTGAAGGTGTAGAGAATTTGAGAGTTGATTTCGGTGGTGGATTGGGAGATTTATTCTATATCTTCATGCTTGCGGGCGTTGTAATGCTGCATATTGTTTTGCTTGCTATTTGTACCTATAAACATTTGCAGTCTGTTTATTTCATTATTCTCGTTTGTCTGCCTATACTTCCTTTGGCTAAAATGCATTGGGATGCAGCGCGAGGAAACAAAGAAAACGGGTACATGACCAGAGGAAACAGTACAGGGTTGTACTATGATGCAGAGGCTTATCGTCAGCTACGGTTGCATAAGCGAGAACTTGAAGAAGCGGCAAAGCCTAAGAAACCTGAATTTGCCACACAGTTTGAGTCGTATCTGTACGATGCCGAACATGGGGATTTATGGGCACAAAATCATATAGGAAGATGTTATGCACTCGGCGATGGTGTTGAACAGAACGATTCTTTGGCTATCAAGTGGTATCGCCTTGCAGCAGAGGGTGGATATGATATGAGCCAAAGCAATTTGGGAGTATGTTATTATAAGGGTTTGTGTGGTCTTGATATTGATTATACAGAAGCTGTTAAATGGCTTCGTAAAGCGGCTGAACAAGGAAATGATGATGCCCAATATTTGATGGGGTGTTGTTATAAAGACGGTAAAGGTGTTGAGCAAAACGATGAAGAGGCTTTTCGGTGGCTTCGGCTTGCTGCACGGCAAGAACATGAGGGGGCACAGAAATTACTTCGAGAAAATAAACAAGTTTGGCAGTTGAGTAGCAAATAATCGTATGGATAAGTGGATAGTTTACATATTACTGACTGTGTGTTTGTCTGGTTGCGGACAGGCAAACGGGAATAAGCAGGTAAAACAAGGAACAGATTCTTTGCAAAATGATACTGCTGCGTCCCATCCGGTGGATTCATTGGCATACGCTTATTTGAAAAGCGGGAATGTAAAGTCTGGGAGTGGTGACAAATTGGGGGCGATTGCGGAGTATGACAAAGCTATTGAAATAGATTCTAATTATGCTGTTGCGTATTATAAACGAGGAAATCAAAATGCCGATTTGGGAAATAATAAGGCGGCGATTGCAGACTATGATAAAGCGATTGAGATTAATCCTGATTATGTCTTTGCGTATTCTAATCGGGGAACTGTAAAAGCCGCATTAGGTGATCATATCGGTGCGATTGCAGATTATGACAAGGCGATTGAAATTAATCCTAACTATGCTCTTGCATACTCTAACAGAGGAAAGTCTAAATCTGATTTAGGTGATAATGCAGGAGCAATTACAGATTATAACAGGGCGATTGAATTAGACTCCAACTTAGCTCTTGCATATCTCAACCGAGGAAAGTCAAAAGCTGATTTGGGTAGCAATACAGGGGCGATTGCAGATTATGATAAGGCGATTGAATTAGATTCCAACTTGGCTCTTGCATATTCCAACAGGGGAGCGTCAAAAGCTGATTTGGGTGACAATACAGGGGCGATTACAGATTATGACAAGGCAATTGAAATTAATTCTAACTATGCTATTGCATATTCTGGCAGGGGAACTGTAAAAGCTGATTTGGGTAATAATGCCGGTGCGATTGCAGATTATAACAGAGCGATTGAAATTAATCCTAATTATTCTGTTGCGTATTCAAACAGAGGAAATGCTAAAGTTAATTTAGGTGATAACGCCGAGGCTATTGCTGATTATAATAAAGCGATAAGACTTGTCCCCCATCATGTAAAACCTTATATCAATCTTGGTGTAGCGCAATATAACACAGGAGATTATGAGGGAGAAATCGCTACTTATCGGCTGGCGATAAAGAATTGTCCTCCCAATGCGGATTTGTATAACAATCTGGGGCGTGCGCTGTATGACCTGAAACGGTTCGAGGAAGCTGCGGAAGCATACGGCGAAGGAATAAAGGCTTTTCCGGATGATGGAAAGTTGTACTATGGTCGTGGGCTGGCACGTAACCAGTCGGGCGATAAGAACGGGGCTTGTGAGGACTGGCACAGAAGCAGTGAATTGGGGTGCTTGCAGGCTAATGCGTTGTTACCGTTGTGTGATGGGAAATAGCCAATAAATAAATTTGAAAGATTATTGAAACGGATATTCCGCCAGCAATCTGTCTGGCCGGAATATCCGTTTTTCATTTATCACACGTTCTTAATCAGGTGCGAGAGTTCGGGATCAGCCTTGATACGCTCGATTTCGTCGGCAACAATCTGCTTGACCTCGTTCTTGATGCGGTAGTAGTTCGCATCAATCTGTTGCTGCATGGTGTCGTTGCCGTCCTTGTCGGTGAAGTCGATAATCTGCGGTATCTTCACGTAACGGGCGGTTTCCCGCTTGACCTGTTCGTTATCCACGACAATCTCGGCATGGAAAATCTTCTGCTCGATGCGTTCGTCGAAGTTATCGGCGACTGCTCCGACAAACATACCCTGCGTTAAGTTGCTGATTTTGGATGCCGGGATAAGGCTATCCATCTGGGTATTGATGGAAACGGAAGTCTCGTTGCGGTTGATAGTCATGTTCTGCCGTTTCTGCAAGACCTTGCCGAAACGTTCACTTAACGTTTTGGCGGTTTCGGCAACTACCTGACCTGCAAAGACATTGCCGACGGTGTTGCAGATAACGGCACTCTCCTTGTCGCCATAATCCCTTTTTAACTGGCTGAAATCCTGAAAGCCCAACATGACGGCTACCTTGTTGCTTCGGGCGGTGGCAATGAGGTTATCCAGTCCACGCATGTAGATGGTGGGTAACTCGTCAATGATAACGGCGGATTTGAGCCGTTTCTTCTTGTTTATCAGCTTGACAATGCGGGAGTTATATAGTCCCAACGCTGCGCCGTATATGCCCTGCCTGTCGGGATTGTTACCTACTACAAGCACTTTCGGTTCTTCGGGATTGTTGATGTCGAGTGTGAAATCATCCGCCGTCATTACCCAGTAGAGTGCCGGGGAAATCATGCGGGAAAGCGGGATTTTGGCACTGGCTATCTGCCCCTGCAACTGCTCCACCGCCGAACTTTCCCAAGCGTCCATGAACGGGGAAAGATAGTTCTCCAGTTCGGGGTAACTTGTCAGGATAGGGAAAATATCGGCATACTTCCGGTTCAGAAACTCTATCGCATGGGGGAAGGTGCAATACTTGCCGTTCTTGTAAATTTTCCAAGCAAGGAAGCAATTCTATTCACCGTTCACAAT
>OGXJ01000809.1_pt1 | contig 24896 bp, 19 predicted proteins | sample 1576231 | NCBI WGS metagenome assembly OGXJ01 (sample SAMEA3541539, study PRJEB24748) | human gut metagenome | biome: human gut; feature: human-associated habitat; material: faeces | place: China | collected 2012
AAGCTGCCGAAAAGTTGGCTGACGAGGAAGATGTTGTTTCCGCTTTCCACCAACTCCAAAAGTTGCATCAGGAATTCCGTGATACGGGTCCGGTAGCCAAAGAGTTGCGTGATGAAATATGGAACCGCTTCAAAGCGGCTTCTACCGCTGTCAACCGTCGCCATCAGCAACATTTTGAGTCACTGAAGGAAACAGAACAGCACAATCTAGACCAAAAAACCGTTATCTGCGAAATCGTAGAAGCGATAGAATATAATGAACTGAAAACATTCTCTGCTTGGGAAAACAAGACTCAGGAAGTAATTGCATTGCAAAACAAATGGAAAACAATCGGTTTTGCGCCTCAAAAGATGAATGTGAAGATATTCGAACGTTTCCGTCATGCGTGTGATGACTTCTTCAAGAAAAAAGGAGAATTCTTCAAGAGTTTGAAAGAAGGAATGAACGAAAATCTGGAAAAGAAAAAGGCATTGTGTGAGAAAGCGGAAGCCTTGAAAGACAGCACTGACTGGAAAGCTACTGCCGACGCTCTCACCAAACTTCAAAAAGAGTGGAAGACTATCGGACCGGTAGCCAAGAAACATTCGGATGCAGTATGGAAACGTTTCATTTCCGCTTGCGACTATTTCTTCGACCAGAAAAACAAAGCTACTTCTTCACAACGTTCTGTGGAAGTAGAGAACATGGAGAAAAAGAAAGCATTGATCGAAAAGCTGTCTGCCATCGACGAAAACATGGATATGGAAGAAGCCAGTACACTTGTTCGGGAGTTAATGAAAGAATGGAACTCTATCGGTCATGTGCCATTCAAAGAGAAAGATAAACTTTACAAGCAATACCACAGCTTGATTGACCAATTGTTTGATCGTTTCAACATCAATGCTTCCAATAAGAAGCTAAGTAATTTCCGTTCTAACATCAGCAATATTCAAGGAAGTGGCCCGCAATCTTTATACAGAGAACGAGAAAAGCTGGTACGTGCTTATGAGAATATGAAGAATGAGCTACAGACATATGAGAACAATCTGGGCTTCCTGACTTCCACTTCAAAGAAAGGTAGTAGCCTGTTAACTGAATTGAATCGCAAGGTAGACAAATTAAAAGCAGATCTGGACTTGGTTTTACAGAAAATCAAAGTAATTGACGAATCAATAAAAGCTGAAGAGTGATCCGCTCGCTGATTTGAGAAGATACAGGAAAGTGTATCAGAATGCAGATTAACGGTAAATTATCACAAAAGATTCTATGCGTTGATAATATTCTATAGAGTTCTTTTGCGATAATTTACCGTTAATCTGCATTTTATCATTCATTATGACACCCTCTTATTTTCAGCCGAATCGAATTTCAAATATCAAAAAAGAGCATCCGTATCACCGAATTAACCACCGAATTAGCGTCAACTTTTTTCGGATGGCATTTGTCAAAGCACAAAAAACCCGCTAAAATTGCATTTTTAGCGGGTTTTGTCATTAAAAGCTGGTAGTTTGTTGGGCTACCTGGATTCGAACCAGGAATGACAGGACCAGAATCTGTAGTGTTACCATTACACCATAGCCCAATGATTTTCGTTTGCGGGTGCAAAGATACAAATAATTTGGGAATTGCAAACATTTCTGCTATTTTTTTTGCAAAAACTCTCATTTTGCTCCTTCAAGTAGAAGCATCTCCCCTAAAAAACACAAAAATTAAGTCATAACTTTCTTGTATCCAATAAATCACCGTATATTTGTCAAAAATATCACGTTTATAATCAGAAACAAAGGGTAATCCTTTTTTGTTATAAACCAAAAGAGAACATGAATTATTAATTTCAATTACAGGAATGAACGATACGAAAATATTAATTGAAAAAATTAAAGAGGGAATTCAGGAAAAAAAAGGTAAAAACATCATTATTGCTGATTTAACCAGTATAGAAGATACCATCTGCAAATATTTCGTTATATGCCAGGGGAACTCCCCTAGTCAGGTAAATGCTATTGTAGACTCTGTCAAGGAGTTTGCCCGTAAAGGTGCAGACAGCAAACCGACCGCAATCGACGGACTTCGAAATGCAGAATGGGTGGCAATGGATTATTCCGATGTACTTGTACATGTCTTTCTGCCGGAAGTAAGATCCTTCTATAATCTTGAACATCTGTGGGCTGACGCCAAACTTACTCAAATCCCCGATTTAGACTAATCCACAATTATGGACAACAATAATACTAACAACAATAACAATAAGCCTAATAATAAGGTGAATATGCCCAAGTTCAATCTGAACTGGCTATATATGATTATTGCCCTCATGCTTCTCGGCCTTTGGTGGAGCAGCGATTCAAGAGGAAGCGGAAGTAAAGTCGTTCCTTACAGCGACTTCCAGAAGTATGTCACTAACGGCTACATCAGCAAAGTACTGGGCTCTGAGAAAACTCTCGAAGCTCATGTCAAACCGAATGCCGTAGGTGCAATATTCGGTGCGGACTCCACCAAAGTAGGAAGAAACCCAATTATTACCAGTAACCCTCCTTCTAAGGACAGGCTGGATAAATTTCTGCAGGACGAAAAAGCAGCCGGTCATTTTGACGGAATAGCAGATTACCCTGCCGATTCGGATATTTTCCCGGCAATCCTGATTAATATTCTTCCGCTGGTTTTATTAATCGCCCTGTGGATATTCTTCATGCGTCGTATGAGCGGCGGTGGCGGCGGTGGTGCCGGCGGTGTATTCAATGTAGGAAAATCCAAAGCCCAGCTTTTCGAAAAGGGAGGCTCCATCAAGATTACATTCAAGGACGTAGCCGGCCTGGCGGAAGCCAAACAGGAGGTAGAAGAAATCGTAGAGTTTCTGAAAGAACCTCAGAAGTATACTGACCTAGGAGGTAAGATTCCCAAAGGCGCATTGCTCGTAGGCCCTCCGGGAACCGGTAAGACATTGCTTGCGAAGGCTGTTGCCGGTGAAGCAAACGTTCCGTTCTTCTCACTGGCAGGTTCTGACTTCGTAGAAATGTTTGTCGGTGTAGGTGCTTCCCGCGTACGTGACCTGTTCAAGCAAGCTAAAGAAAAAGCTCCTTGTATTGTCTTTATCGACGAAATTGACGCGGTAGGCCGTGCTCGTGGCAAAAACCCTGCAATGGGTGGAAATGATGAGCGTGAAAACACCCTGAATCAGTTGCTGACTGAAATGGACGGCTTCGGCTCCAACAGTGGTGTGATTATCCTTGCCGCTACCAACCGTGTGGACGTACTTGACAAGGCATTGCTTCGTGCCGGACGTTTCGACCGTCAGATACACGTAGACCTGCCCGACCTTAACGAACGTAAAGAAGTATTCGGCGTACACCTGCGTCCGATCAAGATAGACGATACAGTAGATGTAGATTTGCTAGCACGTCAGACTCCGGGATTCTCCGGTGCGGACATTGCGAATGTCTGCAATGAAGCTGCCTTGATCGCAGCCCGTCACGGAAAGAAATTTGTAGGCAAGCAGGATTTTCTGGATGCGGTAGACCGTATCATCGGTGGTCTGGAAAAGAAGACCAAGATTACCACAGAAGCGGAAAGACGCTCGATTGCCTTGCATGAAGCAGGACACGCCTCTATCTCGTGGTTGCTGGAATATGCAAATCCATTGATCAAGGTAACGATTGTTCCCCGCGGACGTGCATTGGGTGCTGCCTGGTATCTGCCGGAAGAACGTCAGATCACTACCAAAGAGCAAATGCTTGACGAAATGTGCGCTACCCTCGGAGGACGTGCAGCCGAAGACCTGTTTATCGGGCGCATCTCTACCGGTGCTATGAACGACCTCGAAAGAGTTACGAAACAAGCATACGGCATGATTGCTTATTTAGGTATGAGTGACAAACTACCCAACTTATGCTATTATAATAATGAGGAATATTCTTTCAACCGCCCGTATAGCGAAAAGACAGCCGAACTCATCGATGAAGAAGTGAAACGGATGGTGAACGAGCAATATGAACGTGCCAAGAAGATTTTGTCCGAACATATGGAAGGACACAATGAACTGGCTCAGTTACTGATCGACAAAGAAGTGATCTTTGCCGAAGACGTTGAACGTATTTTCGGTAAACGCCCGTGGGCATCCCGCTCGGAAGAAATCATGGCTGCCAAAGAAAGCCAGGATGCTGCCAGAGCGGAAAGAGAACTTGCCGAGAAACTGAAAGCAGAAGAACAAGAAATCAAAGAAGAGGAAGCTAAAAATTCTGCTCAGGAAGAAGCAACTACAGAAACGAAAATCACTGCGGAAGGAAAAAAAGTAACCGTAGAAGGAAAAGTTACTATAGAAGCAAAATCCAATGAGAAAGAACAAACTACCGAATCTAAATAATTAAAACACGAAGATTTTGATTAGTAATTTTATAAAACGGGCCATTACGGGTATACTCTTTGTCGCCATTCTGGTGGGATGTATACTCTATAATTCTTTCAGCTTCGGCATTCTGTTCATGGCGATCAGTGCACTGACGATCTATGAATTCGGACAGTTAATCAACAGCCGTGCAGAAGGAGTCAACGTAAACAAAACCATTATCATGCTGGGAGGAGCTTACCTGTTCCTCGCAGTGATGGGATTCTGTATCGACGCAGCCGACTCCAAGATTTTCATTCCTTATTTGCTGTTGCTGCTCTATTTGATGATCAGCGAATTGTATCTGAAAAAGGCAAGTTCAATGCTTAACTGGGCATATTCCATGCTCAGCCAGCTTTATATAGGCCTGCCGTTTGCCTTGCTTAATGTCTTGGCGTTTCATACTGATCCGGAATATAGCAGCGTAAGCTACAATCCGATTCTGCCATTGTCCATCTTTATATTCCTTTGGCTGAGTGATACAGGTGCATATTGCGTCGGTTCATTAATTGGCAAACACCGCTTGTTTGAACGTATCTCTCCTAAAAAATCATGGGAAGGTTCCATCGGCGGCGGAGTAGTAGCTATCGGAGCTTCTTTTGTCTTGGCACATTACTTCACGATTATGTCGATGTGGGAATGGGCAGGTCTCGCTTTAGTCGTTGTCGTTTTCGGAACATGGGGCGACCTGACAGAATCATTACTGAAACGCCAGCTGCACGTTAAAGATTCAGGGACCATTCTTCCGGGACACGGAGGGATGCTCGACCGTTTCGACAGTGCTTTGATGGCTATACCGGCAGCAGTCTTTTATCTGTATGCACTAACTTGGTTTTAATAACAGAATAAATAAAATAAAAGGTCGGAAGCCGCTTTGAAGCACTTCCGACCTTTTTTTTTCACACACAGTGTTCGTCAAGGTTTAGGTTTAGTTATTTATAAAAGTTTTGCTATTTAACAAAAGAAGTAGAATGCACATCTTTCGCTTTTTCCGGAACGCCTACCGGATGATCCAAATCAAGAACGATCACTCTTCCTTCTCCATTTTCTTTTGAATTAATAGTCACCTTAAATCCTTTAAATTCTGTTTCAGCTGCATCTTTTGCCGTTGGATAGAACTCTTCCAGATTATAAGAAACTCGTCCCCATCCCCGGTATCCAGTTACATCATCATACGTATTGTAACGTAATTCCAGATGTATATACCCATCTTCATCCACATTCAAAGCTTCCGGTGTTTCCGGAGCTTCCGGTTCTATCTTATTCTGTACAAGACTGATGCGGTGCTTTTCAGAACGAGGCAAATACTGATGGAAGATGATATTCAAAAACTTTCCTCCCAGCCACATATCTCCTTGATAAATCACGATAGGATCATTACCGAATTCCTCTTCATTTTCAGCCGTCATATCTTCCACCTCTTTTGTCAACACTTCCTGAATTCCTTCAATCTTTACCTGAGCACCCTTATCCGTATCAGCCAAAGGATTGAAAAAAGCAACTACTCGTTCACCGTCTACCGGTTTGTACCAAGGAATAGAACTGGCCACCGGATCAATCATACCCCAACGATCACCTTCCAGATAATAACCACCGCCACCGGTGGCACGAACTGTAGCCCAATCCCATCCTATGTCTCCAATTGAGTACCCATCGTCGTCACATGATTGCAGCGCAGGTACCAATGCGAGCAATAACATTACTAAAAGCCAATTAAATTTTTTCATATTTGTTCCTCTCTTTTTAATTCTTCTGCTATATAAATAAAAAAGCCGGGCATTTACTGCACCGGCTTTACGTTTATTCAGAAAAAGAAAGTTATTTTTTCAACAGTTCAAGCATTTTGCGAGCGGCATGCTGGGGAGCACCTGCAGGTCCCAACCGATCTGCCATATACTCATATTCGGCAAGCATACGATTCTTATACTCCTGATCTTCAATCAGTTTCTTTAGTTCATTCTGCATATTTCCGACTGTCATTGTATCTGCAACCAACTCCTTTACGACCTCACGGTCTGCAATCAGATTGACCAGTGAAATAAATTTCACTTTCAATATATGACGACGCAAAAACGAAACCACTTTTCCAATCGGTGTATAGTAACAAACCACCTGAGGAACACGGAACAAGGCTGTCTCAAGAGTCGCCGTACCCGAAGTGGCCAAAGCCACCTCCGCATGTTGTAGCAAACGATAGGTCTGGGCAAAGATTATTTTCACTTTAGCCTGCCCTACATATTGCTTGTAATACTCCGGAGCGATGCCGGGAGCACCGGCCAGTACCAGTTGATAATCGGGAAAAGCAGAAGCCGCCTTCAGCATATCCGGCAGATTATCCTTGATCTCCTGTTTCCGGCTTCCCGCCAATAGTGCGATTATCGGTTTATCCTCCAGGTTATTATCCGCCAAGAATGCTTCCGGATTTTTGGGATGAGCTTTCTGATAGGCAGTCACTTCATCTACCGTAGGATTTCCTACATAATGTATAGGATAGCGGTGTTTCAAAGTATAAAACTCCACTTCAAAAGGAAGAATGGAGAAAAGTTCATCCACATCACGTTTGATATTCTTTATGCGGTACTCTTTCCATGCCCATATCTTCGGAGAAATATAATAGAAGACAGGAATCTGCGTCTCGGAATGCACAAACTTAGCTATGTTAAGATTGAAACCGGGATAATCGACCAAGATCACCACATCGGGATTCCAGGCCACAATATCTTCCTTGCAACGTTTCATATTTGCAAAGATCGTACGCAAATGAAGTAGTACAGGGATAAATCCCATATACGCCAGTTCTTTATAATGCTTCACCATCGTTCCTCCGACGGCAGCCATCAGATCTCCGCCGAAAAAGCGGAAATCGGCCTGAGGATCTTCCGCCTTGAGGGCCGTCATCAAATGGGACGCATGCAAGTCTCCGGAAGCTTCACCGACAATCAGATAGTACTTCATGGGAATTTTGAATTAGGAGTTTTGAAATTTGAAATCAGCACAATGCGTATGTCAGAATTCCAGTTGCTGACAATAGCCATTCAGTTCATCTATAAAGCCATAAGCAGTCATATCGACTGTCGTTGGCGTGATAGCCACATATCCGTTTTCCAGCGCCCAATGATCATTATTCTCGTTTTCAAGTTCATGATCGGTGAATGAACCGGTCAGCCAAAAGTAATTATGGTCATCGAGACGGGGGCAAGTTACCCATTCATTCACCCAGCATCCCTTTGCCTGTTCGCAAACCTTCACTCCTTTGAGGTTGGGAGTATCGGGAAAGTTCACATTAAGACAAGTCAACGGGGGCAGTCCTTTTTCCAATATCATGGCAGCTATCTTGCGTATATAAGGACCCGAAGGTTCAAAATCAGCATCGGGCCGATGATTGCACAGAGAAAAACCAATCGAAGGAATTCCCTTCAGACAGCCTTCAATCACCACTCCCATCGTTCCCGAATAATGCACGTTAATAGCGGAATTATCTCCATGATTGATACCGCCTACGATCAGGTCAGGCTTCCGGTCGAGCACTGAGCCCAATGCCAGCTTGATACAATCGGTCGGCGTTCCTGTACATTTATACACAGTCAGTCCCACTTCTCTTTTGACCAGTTGATAATGAACCGGATGAGTCACCGTCAATGCACTGCCGCTGCCGGAGCGCGGAGAGTCGGGTGCCATTACAACAATTTCCCCCAACGGACGAAGGAACTTCACCAATTCACTAATACCTTTAGCCATAACACCATCGTCATTCGAAACGAGGATCAACGGCTTCTTACTTTCCATATATTCAATCCTTTCCTTTTTAATGTTCGCACAAAAGTAGCAAAAAGTAACCGTACTGCCAACCGCTTATCTCCGAATATCACATTAATCACATCGCTATCTGACGAATATACACCCGTTTACAAATCTTAATCTTCTGCAAGCGAGTAAAAAAAGAAATAGATATCCAATATAAATATGTATATTTGCAAGCTCAAACAGAGAAAGTATGATGATAAAATCAACCAGGTTTCGGAACTGTTTCGTCCGGCAGTTATTAACAAAACCGGTGACTTATCAACAGAAAATGCAAAGTTTCTCTTTTTTCGTAGGCGCTCTAAGGAATTATCACTTATTTCGCTGCCAATAAATTTAGAGTATATGGGAAAAATAATTGCTTTGGCCAATCAAAAAGGGGGTGTAGGAAAGACCACGACTACGATTAATCTCGCAGCGTCACTTGCTACACTTGAAAAGAAAGTACTCGTGGTAGATGCAGACCCGCAAGCAAATGCCTCTTCCGGCCTGGGAGTGGACATCAAGCAGTCGGAATGCACTATCTATGAATGCATTATTGACAGAGCCAATGTACAGGACGCTATTCTTGACACAGAAATCGACTCTTTGAAAGTGATCTCTTCGCACATCAATCTTGTAGGAGCAGAGATTGAAATGCTGAACCTCCCAAACCGCGAAAAGATACTGAAAGAAGTACTTACTCCTTTGAAGAAAGAATATGACTATATCCTGATAGACTGTTCTCCTTCATTAGGACTTATTACAATCAATGCCCTGACGGCAGCCGATTCTGTGATTATCCCCGTGCAGGCCGAATATTTTGCTCTCGAAGGGATCAGCAAACTGCTGAACACAATCAAGATTATCAAGTCGAAATTGAATCCGGCATTGGAAATCGAAGGTTTCCTGCTGACGATGTACGATTCACGCCTGCGCCAGGCAAACCAAATCTACGATGAAGTAAAACGCCACTTCCAGGAACTGGTGTTCAACACCGTAATTCAACGAAATGTAAAACTGAGCGAGGCTCCCAGCTACGGTGTCCCGACTATTCTTTATGATGCGGACTCCACCGGTGCCAAGAACCACCTGGCTCTTGCTAAAGAGATTATTAACCGTAATAAATAAGTAACGAAGAAGATATGGCAACACAAAGAAGAAATGCATTAGGACGCGGACTTGACGCCTTGCTCTCAATGGATGATGTGAAAACCGAAGGTTCTTCTTCCATTAACGAAATAGAGTTAGCTAAGATTTCAGTCAACCCTAACCAGCCTCGCCGTGAGTTTGACGAAACGGCCTTGCAGGAACTGGCTGATTCAATAGCGGAAATAGGTATCATCCAACCGATCACTTTACGTAAGGTATCGGACAATGAATACCAAATTATCGCAGGTGAACGCCGCTACCGTGCTTCACAGAGAGCCGGATTAAAAACAATCCCTGCTTACATCCGCACAGCCGACGACGAAAACATGATGGAAATGGCGCTGATCGAGAATATCCAGCGTGAAGACCTGAATGCTGTAGAAATCGCATTGGCTTATCAACATCTGCTAGACCAATATGAACTGACCCAAGAACGCCTTAGCGAGCGTATCGGCAAGAACCGGACGACTATCGCCAATTACTTGCGTCTGCTCAAGCTACCCGCTCCTATCCAAATGGCGCTACAAAACAAGCAGTTAGACATGGGACATGCCCGTGCGTTGATTTCATTAGGCGACCCTAAACTACAAGTAAAAATATTCGAAGAAATACAAGAACACGGATATTCAGTCCGCAAAGTCGAAGAGATTGTAAAATCATTAAGTGAAGGTGAAGCTGTGAAAAGCGGTACGCGGAAAATAACTCCGAAACGTGCCAAACTTCCGGAAGAATTTAACTTACTGAAGCAACAACTTTCAGGCTTTTTCAGCACCAAGGTACAACTCACTTGCTCCGAAAAGGGGAAAGGGAAAATTAGTATTCCTTTCAGTAATGAGGAGGAACTGGAACGTATCATGGAAATCTTCGATACGCTAAAGAAATAAATGACAAGAAAAAACAAGAAATATCAGTTACTAATCAGCACCCTGCTTCTCTGTTTTTTACAGATGGCAGGGATTGATGTGTATGCACAAGCCCCTGTAACTCCAGTTCAGAAAGATACTACCATTACGCACCGAGAACCGCCAAAAGCCCGTGCACGAAGACATCGTGACCCTATGCAAGAGCAAGATTCATTGCGAAAAGACAGCATAATGTTACCACCTAAGCATCTTCAGTCTATTGACAGTTTATCGGCAGCTAAAATACAAGTAGCCGACAGCCTTGATGCAGCCAACAAAAAAGAACTGAAGAAGATAGAACAGCCGGCAGCCATTGTCGTGAATACCGATACGGTTCCGCCTCCATCCCAAGACATTAATAAAAAGATATTCGTACCTAATCCGACCAAAGCTACCTGGCTTGCCGTCGTATTCCCGGGTGGAGGACAGATTTACAACCGTAAATACTGGAAACTGCCTATTATATATGGAGGATTTGCCGGTTGTGCGTATGCCTTGAGTTGGAATGGCAAGATGTATAAAGACTATTCGCAAGCCTATCTGGACATTATGGACAGCAATCCAAACACTAAAAGTTATGAAGATCTGCTGCCCCCTAATTCCTCTTACAACGAGGAACAATTAAAAAGTACGTTAAAACGAAGAAAGGATATGTTCCGGCGTTACCGGGACCTTAGTATATTTGCATTTATCGGAGTTTACCTCATCTCTATCATTGACGCTTATGTAGATGCCGAGTTGTCCAACTTCGATATAACCCCCGACCTAAGTATGAAAGTGGAACCGGCAGTTATCGACAATAACAACCAGTTCCGTTCAAATAGTTTGAAAAGCAAATCGGTCGGCTTGCAATGCGTATTACGATTTTAAAAACACAATTTAGATTGATCTTATTATTGAAGCATGAAGAAATTAGTTAACTATTGTTCGATTATTCTTCTTTTACTATTGGCAACATCCCAAGTAAAAGCCCAAAGTGTAGATGTGGTGATTCGTGAAAATGGTACAGAACGTAAGGAAAGCATCGACCTGCCTATGAGTATGACTTATCCGCTCGACAGTTTGCTGAACGATTGGAAAGCCAAAAATTACATTGATCTGGGCAAAGATTGCAGCACGGCTGAAGTAAATCCTTTATTCAGTGATTCTGTTTACATGGACCGCCTCTCACGCATCCCGGCTATTATGGAAATGCCATACAACGACATTGTACGCAAATTCATAGATATGTATGCAGGACGCCTACGTAATCAAGTTTCTTTTATGCTGAGCGCCTGCAACTTCTATATGCCGATTTTCGAAGAAGCATTGGATGCATACGGACTTCCATTGGAACTTAAATATCTTCCTATCATTGAATCAGCTTTGAACCCTTCCGCCGTATCACGTGCCGGCGCATCAGGCTTGTGGCAATTCATGATCGGCACAGGTAAAATCTACGGTCTGGAGTCCAACAGTTTGGTAGATGAACGCCGTGACCCGATCAAAGCAACATGGGCTGCCGCACGTTATCTGAAAGAGATGTACGCCATTTACGGCGACTGGAACCTTGTAATTGCCGCCTACAACTGTGGTCCCGGCACAATCAACAAAGCAATCCGTCGCGCCAACGGTGAAACGGATTACTGGAAAATCTACAATTTATTACCCAAAGAAACACGTGGTTATGTACCTGCCTTTATTGCAGCCAACTATGTGATGACCTATTACTGCGACCACAATATTTGTCCAATGGAAACTAATATTCCGGCAAGCACAGACACTGTGCAAGTGAACAAGAACCTGCATTTCGAACAGATTGCCGATCTTTGTAATGTGCCATTGGATCAAATAAAGAGTTTGAATCCACAGTACAAGAAACAAGTTATCCCGGGTGACAGCAAGCCTTATACCCTGCGGTTGCCGATCGAAGCAATCAGCAATTTCATCGACAAACAAGATACAATCTATGCACATCGCTCGAATGAATTGTTCCGTAACCGAAAAACTGTTGCCGTAAAAGAGAATACACCTAGTACCCGCAAAGCTACAACAGCCGTTGCTGGAAAAGGAAAACTGTCTTACTACACAATAAAAAGTGGAGACACTCTGTCGACTATTGCCGGAAAATATGGTGTCAGTGTTAAGGATATACAGCGATGGAACGGAATGTCAAACACCAAGATTGCAGCAGGAAAACGATTGAAAATATACAAATAAACGGTATCCCGCTTGCACCGTTCGGAAATTTGCTTATTTTTGCAAAAGTAAGCAAGTGAAAGGATAACAATTATGGATAATCTGACCCCCAAAGAAATAGCTGATGAAGAGATGATCAATCAGGCGTTCCACGAACTGCTGAATGATTATCTCGCTACAAAACATCGCAAACGTGTTGAAATCATTACGAAGGCTTTCAACTTTGCCAATCAGGCGCACAAAGGAATCAAACGCCGTTCGGGCGAACCATATATTATGCACCCGATTGCTGTGGCGAGTATCGTATGCAACGAAATCGGTCTCGGATCGACTTCTATTTGTGCAGCGTTACTGCATGATGTAGTGGAAGACACCGATTATACGGTAGAAGATATCGAAAACATCTTTGGTCCAAAGATTGCCCAAATTGTAGATGGACTTACTAAAATATCCGGAGGTATCTTTGGCGACCGTGCCTCGGCACAAGCAGAGAATTTCAAAAAGTTACTGCTTACCATGTCGAACGATATCCGGGTGATCCTTATCAAAATAGCCGACCGCCTGCACAATATGCGTACCCTTGGTTCCATGTTGCCCAACAAGCAATACAAGATAGCCGGCGAAACTCTTTATATCTACGCTCCCCTTGCCAACCGTCTGGGGCTTTATAAAATAAAGACCGAACTCGAAAATCTAAGTTTCAAATACGAACATCCCGAAGAATATGCCGAGATAGAAGAAAAGTTGAATGCGACAGCAGCCGAACGCGACAAGGTATTCAACGATTTCACAGCTCCTATCCGTACACAACTCGATAAAATGGGATTGAAATACCGGATTCTCGCCCGCGTAAAATCAATCTACTCAATCTGGAACAAGATGCAGACCAAGCACGTTCCTTTCGAAGAAATCTACGACTTACTGGCCGTCCGTATTATTTTTGAGCCTCGCAACATAGAGGAGGAACTCAACGACTGTTTCGATATCTACGTCTCTATCTCCAAAATATACAAGCCTCATCCTGACCGCCTCCGTGACTGGGTAAGTCATCCGAAGGCAAATGGTTATCAGGCGTTGCACGTTACCCTGATGGGGAACAACGGGCAATGGATTGAAGTTCAGATTCGCAGCGAACGAATGAACGACGTTGCCGAACAAGGCTTCGCAGCTCACTGGAAATATAAAGAGGGAGGCGGCAGTGAGGACGAAGGCGAATTAGAGAAATGGCTGAAAACGATCAAGGAAATACTGGATGATCCGCAACCGGACGCTATCGACTTTCTGGATACAATAAAACTGAACCTCTTTGCTTCCGAAATATTTGTGTTTACACCGAAAGGGGAGTTAAAGACAATGCCGCAAAATTCAACAGCACTGGACTTTGCTTTCTCACTGCACACTGATATCGGCAGCCATTGTATCGGCGCCAAAGTCAATCATAAACTCGTACCACTAAGTCACAAGTTACAAAGTGGCGACCAGGTGGAGATTCTGACATCTAAATCGCAACGTGTACAACCGCAATGGGAGGTGTTTGCAACAACCGCCCGTGCCCGTGCCAAAATAGCCGCTATTCTGCGCAAAGAACGCAAAGTAAACCAAAAGCTTGGTGAAGAAATCCTTAGCGAATTTCTCAAAAAAGAGGAAATCCGTCCGGAAGATTCCGTGATTGAAAAATTGCGTAAATTGCATAATGCCAAAAACGAAGAGGAACTGCTGGCAGCTATCGGCAGCAAGGTTATCATTTTGGGAGAAGTGGACAAGAACGAACTGAAAGAAAAACAAACCAGCAACTGGAAGAAATACCTCACTTTCTCTTTCGGCAATACCAATAAAGAAAAGCCGGAAGAAAAAGAGCAACCTCAAGAGAAAGAAAAAATTAACCCGAAACAAATACTCAAACTGACGGAAGAAAGCCTTCAAAAGAAGTATATCATGGCAGAATGTTGTCATCCCATTCCGGGTGATGATGTTTTGGGATATGTCGATGAGAACGACCGGATTATTATCCACAAACGCCAATGTCCGGTTGCAGCCAAGCTGAAAAGCAGTTACGGTAACCGTATTCTGGCTACCGAATGGGATACCCACAAAGAACTCTCCTTCCTCGTCTATATATATATAAAAGGAATAGACAGTATGGGGCTTTTAAATGAAGTAACCCAAGTTATCTCCCGGCAACTGAATGTCAACATCCGCAAATTGACAATCGAAACCAACGATGGCATCTTCGAAGGAAAGATACAATTGTGGGTACATGATGTGGAAGACGTAAAGACAATCTGTAACAACCTGAAGAAGATTCAGAATATCAAGCAGGTAAACCGCGTAGAAGAATAGTCATCGAATTAAAATGTTTGCAAGTAGGGGCGAGAAAATTTACTCCCGCCCGTCGAGTTCCCGTTTGATTGCCAGCAACTCATCCTTTATCGCTTTGAGTCTGTTCACAATCTCATAATTGCGGACAGTAGCTTCTTTATTATCTTTCAACCGCTGTCTGGCACCCGGAAGGGTCATTCCTTTTTCCTTAACCAAATGATAAATTAGTCCGATCGTCTCCACATCTTCTTTGCGATACTGGCGTATCCCTCTTCCCGTTGTTTTGGGAGAGATCTGTGGAAACTCCTTTTCCCAGAAACGGAGCAAAGACTGATTGACACCAAACATATCGGCCACTTCACCTATTGAATAATACAGCTTTAATTCCTTATCCGTATTGAGCATAGCATTCTTTTGTTTCTTTAAAATTTAATCGAACACCTTACCATGGTTGGCAGCTAACTGTATCATCTTCTCATAATCTTCTGCACTCAGATCCATGAAATAATAGTTTACAGGATTCACCACCTGACCTTTCACGTGCACTTCATAATGAAGATGCGGTCCGGTACTCTTTCCCGTACTCCCCACCTTTCCGATAACTTCACCACGTACAACCCTCTTACCCACTTTCGTATTGAAACCTTGCAAGTGAGCATAGCGCGTCATATATCCAAAGCCATGATCTATCTCAATCGTATTACCGTATCCGGTTTCCCATCCCACTTTCACGACAGTTCCATCTCCGGTAGCATATACATCTGTCCCCGGATGAGCCGAAAAGTCCATACCGGAATGAAACTTCGTCGTTCCATAAATCGGATCGATACGCGTTCCATAACCGGAAGCGGTCTGACGAAGGTCTTTATTGGAAATAGGCTGAATGGCCGGAATACATTTCAACATCTCGTCATGGTTCTTGCACATATCCACCACATCATCAAAAGATTTGGATTGAATATACAGTCGTTTGGACAATACATCCAACTTTTGAGTGGTATTTACGACAAGCTTGGCATTGGCCAAGTCCATAAGTTCTTCATAACGGTTCGTACCTCCGTATCCTGCCTGACGAATAGCCGGAGAAACCGGGTCAGCTTGCAGAATCACGCGGTACAAGTTATCATCACGCTGCTGAATATCCTGAAGTACCCCCATGGCGTCATCCAAACGGCGGGAAAGTACATTATATTGCGCCTGTAAACGACTGTTTTCTATTCGCAATTCCTTTTCTGACGGTGAACCGAAGATAAAGAGCAACACGATGAAACAGCCTGCTCCCAGCCCCATACCGTAAAAGAGTCTGCGCAGGATACTGAGCGCACGCTGCCGTACAGTAGGATAAATTCGGTCATAAGTCTGGGTCTGTGGATTATAGATATAGTATACTTTGCGCATCTTTTTGGAAATATTTCGCTTGTTAATACGGCAAAAGTAATAAAAACAAGCTATCTTTGCACAGTTTTTTGAGAATATTAACCTCAACGATAGATATATAGAAGATATGTTGACTGCAAAAGAAATCAGAGATTCATTCAAGAATTTCTTTGAGTCGAAAGGACACCACATCGTTCCGTCGGCTCCCATGGTGATAAAAGACGACCCTACCCTGATGTTTACCAACGCGGGTATGAACCAGTTTAAAGATATTATTTTGGGTAACCACCCGGCGAAATACCAAAGAGTCGCGGACTCTCAGAAATGTCTGCGCGTAAGCGGAAAGCACAATGACCTGGAAGAAGTCGGACACGATACGTACCACCACACCATGTTTGAAATGCTCGGCAACTGGTCCTTCGGTGATTACTTCAAAAAAGAAGCAATCAACTGGGCATGGGAATACCTGGTAGAAGTACTGAAACTGAATCCGGAACATCTCTATGCCACTGTATTTGAAGGAAGCCCCGAAGAAGGACTGAGCCGTGACGACGAAGCCGCTTCTTACTGGGAGCAATTCCTACCGAAAGATCATATCATCAATGGCAACAAACACGATAACTTCTGGGAAATGGGTGATACAGGACCTTGCGGACCCTGTTCCGAAATTCATATCGACCTCCGTCCTGCTGAAGAACGTGCAAAAATCTCCGGTCGTGATCTAGTCAACCACGATCACCCGCAGGTAATTGAAATCTGGAACCTTGTATTTATGCAATATAACCGCAAAGCAGACAGTAGCCTCGAACCGCTTCCGGCAAAAGTAATTGACACCGGTATGGGATTTGAGCGTCTCTGTATGGCACTGCAAGGCAAAACGTCCAACTATGATACGGACGTATTCCAACCGATGCTGAAAGCGATTGCTGTCATGTCAGGCACAGAATACGGAAAAGACAAACAGCAGGACATCGCTATGCGCGTGATCGCCGACCATATCCGCACCATCGCTTTCTCTATCACAGACGGTCAATTGCCCTCTAACGCAAAAGCGGGTTATGTAATTCGCCGTATCCTCCGCCGTGCTGTTCGTTACGGATATACTTTCCTCGGACAAAAACAAGCATTCATGTACAAGTTGCTTCCGGTATTGATTGATAACATGGGAGACGCTTATCCTGAATTGATAGCACAGAAAACCCTGATCGAGAAAGTTATCAAAGAAGAAGAAGAAGCATTCCTCCGCACACTGGAAACCGGAATCCGTCTGTTGGACAAGACAATGGAAGATACCAAGGCTGCCGGAAAAATAGAAATCAGCGGCAAAGATGCCTTCACCTTATATGATACATTCGGTTTCCCGCTCGACCTGACAGAGCTGATTCTCCGCGAAAACGGAATGACTGTAAACCTCGAAGAATTCAACGCGGAAATGCAACAGCAGAAACAGCGTGCACGTAACGCTGCCGCTATCGAGACAGGCGACTGGATTACACTGAAAGAAGGAACAACGGAATTTGTAGGTTACGATTATACCGAATATGAAGCCTCTATCCTCCGTTATCGCCAGATCAAACAAAAGAACCAGACTTTGTATCAAATCGTATTGGACTACACTCCGTTCTATGCAGAAAGTGGTGGCCAGGTAGGTGACACGGGTGTATTGGTCAGCGAATTTGAAACAATTGAAGTAATCGACACCAAGAAAGAAAACAATCTTCCGATACATATTACCAAAAAGTTACCGGAACACCCGGAAGCTCCGTTCATGGCTTGTGTAAATACCGACAAACGCGCTGCCTGTGCAGCCAACCACTCGGCCACTCACTTGCTAGACGCTGCTCTCCGCGAAGTATTGGGCGAACACATCGAACAAAAGGGTTCATTGGTCACTCCGGACTCACTGCGTTTCGACTTCTCTCACTTCCAGAAGGTGACAGACGAAGAAATCCGCCAGGTGGAACACATCGTTAATGCAAGAATCCGTGCCAATATTCCTTTGAAGGAATATCGTAACATTCCTATCGAAGAAGCAAAAGAGCTGGGTGCTATCGCTCTTTTCGGCGAAAAATACGGTGACAGAGTACGTGTGATTCAATTCGGTTCTTCTATTGAGTTTTGTGGAGGTACACACGTAGCCGCAACAGGAAACATCGGCATGGTGAAGATTGTCTCAGAAAGTTCCGTTGCTGCCGGTGTCCGTCGTATCGAAGCTTACACAGGTGCACGTGTAGAAGAAATGTTGGATACTATCCAGGATACGCTCAGCGATCTGAAGGCACTCTTCAACAACACTCCTGACTTGGGAATTGCTATCCGCAAATATCTTGAAGAGAATGCCGGTTTGAAGAAACAAGTGGAAGATTTCATGAAAGAAAAAGAAGCGGCCTTGAAAGAAAGACTGTTGAAGAATATACAGGAAATTCATGGCATCAAAGTAATCAAGTTCTGTGCTCCTCTACCCGCAGAAGTGGTGAAGAATATTGCTTTCCAGCTTCGTGGCGAAATTACAGAAAACTTATTCTTCGTAGCCGGAAGTACGGATGCAGGCAAACCGATGTTGACAGTTATGATTAGCGATAACCTCGTAGCCGGTGGTCTGAAAGCAGGTAATCTGGTGAAAGAAGCTGCCAAACTGATTCAAGGTGGCGGCGGCGGCCAGCCTCACTTTGCAACAGCCGGAGGCAAAAACGCTGACGGGTTACCGACAGCAGTTGAAAAAGTACTCGAACTTGCAGGAATCTAAGAGTAAGTAAATAAATAAAATAAATAGAGTGTGTCTTAAGGTAGGAATTACTGTGAGACACACTCTATTTTTTATATCCAAATCCGGACGCAGAGAAGGTTTGAATCAAGATACCAAGGGCTCGGTCTCCGACACCAGTGAGGGACATCTCCGATATCGGGAAGCACAAACACAATTATAAAGTCTATCTTCCTCACTTTAAAAATATTGCGTATATAATATAGGGTTGTCACAGTTTTTTTCTACCTTTGCACGCAGATTAATTATTTTTCTTATCCTTCAAATAAATAAAATAAATAATCACTAATACCCAAAGAACGATGAGAACACCCACTTGTCTATGCCTGCTGTTAATCTGCATGCTGATTTCTTGTACCCCTACACAAGAGAAACATGAAATAGATTACACATCTTATGTAAATCCATTTATAGGAACAGACTTCACCGGAAACACTTATCCGGGCACACAAGCGCCATTTGGAATGGTACAACTTAGTCCGGATAACGGACTCCCCGGCTGGGACCGCATCTCCGGATATTTTTACCCGGACAGTACGATTGCCGGATTCAGCCACACGCACCTCTCCGGTACCGGAGCTGGAGATCTGTATGATATCTCTTTTATGCCTGTCACGCTGCCTTACAAAGAAGCAGAAGCTCCACTGGGCATTCACTCCAAGTTCTCCCACGATGACGAAAGCGCCTATGCAGGCTATTATCAGGTACGCCTGACCGATTATAATATCAACGTCGAATTGACGGCAACCGAACGCTGCGGTATCCAACGGTATACCTTTCCCGAAGCTCAATCCGCTATCTTCCTGAACTTGAAGAAAGCGATGAATTGGGACTTTACCAACGACTCTCACATTGAGGTGATAGACTCCGTCACCATCCAAGGTTACCGTTTCTCTGACGGCTGGGCACGAGATCAGCACATCTACTTCCGTACCCGCTTCTCCAAGCCTTTCGAGAAAATAGAACTGGATACAATGGCTATTGTCAAAGAGAACAAACGTATCGGCACAGCTACTATCGCACGCTTCGACTTCAACACTCAAGAAGGCGAGCATATACTTGTCAGCACAGCCATTTCCGGTGTCAGCATGGAAGGAGCTGCCAAGAACCTGCAAGCTGAAGTCCCCGAAAACAACTTCGACAAATATCTGGCTGCAACCAAAGCTAACTGGAACCGCCAACTCGGAAAGATTGAAGTAAAAAGTGACAACGAAGATGATAAAGTGAACTTCTACACAGCTATCTATCATTCAATGATCGCCCCGACAATTTATAGTGATGTGGACGGAGCTTATTACGGTCCCGACAAGAAAGTACACCAAGCCGACGGTTGGGTAAATTACAGCACTTTCTCCTTATGGGACACGTACCGTGCCGCTCACCCGCTTTTTACCTACACCGAACCGGAGCGTGTCAACGATATGGTAAAATCCTTCATCGCTTTCTACGAACAGAACGGACGTCTGCCGGTATGGAACTTCTACGGCAGCGAAACGGACATGATGATCGGTTACCACGCTGTTCCGGTGATTGCAGACGCTTATCTGAAAGGAATCGGAGACTTTGATGCGGAAAAGGCACTGGCTGCCTGCGTAGCAACTGCCAACCTGGACAATTACCGGGGCATCGGGCTCTACAAAAAATTAGGATATATACCTTATAACGTGACGGATAGCTATAACGCAGAAAACTGGTCGTTATCCAAAACACTGGAATATGCTTTCGATGACTACTGCATCGCCGAAATGGCACAGAAAATGGGCAAGAAAGATATTGCAGACGAATTCTATAAACGTTCGCAAAACTACAAGAATGTCTATAACCCGGCCACTTCATTCATGCAACCGCGTGATGACAAAGGCGTCTTTATCAAAGATTTCAAAGCAGACGACTATACTCCGCATATTTGCGAAAGCAACGGATGGCAATATTTCTGGTCTGTACAGCATGATGTTGACGGACTGGTCAATCTCGTAGGAGGCAAAAACCGGTTTGCGGAAAAGCTGGATAGTATGTTTACCTATCATCCGTCCGAAGATGACGAGCTCCCACTTTTCAGCACAGGAATGATCGGTCAATACGCGCACGGCAACGAACCGAGCCACCACGTTATCTACCTGTTCAATTCGATAGGATTCAATGACCGGACTCAATATTACGTGGCAAAAGTAATGAATGAGCTCTACAAGAACGAACCGGCCGGCCTTTGCGGCAACGAAGACTGCGGACAGATGTCGGCATGGTACGTATTCAGTGCTATGGGATTCTATCCTGTAAATCCGGTCAGCGGAAGATATGAAATAGGCACTCCCCTATTTCCGGAAATCAAGCTGCATCTCGCCAATGGCAAGACTTTTACAGTACTCGCTCCGAACGTAAACAAAGAAAATATCTATATCCAGTCAATCAAAGTGGACGGCCAACCTTACGATAAGACTTATCTCACCCATGAACAGATCATGAGCGGAGCTACTGTGGAATTCGAAATGAGTAACACCCCTAAAGCAATAGGCGTCATATTCGAAGAAAAGAATCCATAAATAAAACCAAACTTAACTGACCGAGAGCATGAACGAAAACTTCGATATTACTTATAAAGCACTGTTCCGCAGATACTATCCCAACCTGATTTTCTACGCCACCCGTCTGGTAGGTGAGGAAGAAGCGGAGGACGTAGTGCAGGATGTATTTGTAGAATTATGGAAGCGGAAAGACACCATAGAGATAGGAGATCAGATCCAAGCCTTTCTCTATCGTGCCGTTTACACCCGTGCTCTCAACGTCCTGAAACATCGCAATGTGGAAGACGGCTACTGCGCCGCCATGGAAGAAATCAACCAAAGGCGTGCCGAATTCTATCAACCGGACAACAACGAAGTGATCCGGAGGATTGAAGACCGGGAACTACGGAAAGAAATCTACGATGCAATCAACGAACTTCCGGACAAGTGCAAAGAAGTTTTCAAACTCAGCTATCTGCATGATATGAAAAACAAAGAGATAGCCGATGTCCTCGGGGTCTCACTACGCACGGTAGAAGCACATATGTACAAGGCACTGAAGTACTTACGCAGTCGTCTAGATCCTCTTTGGATCATTATAGTCTTATTTTTGTGCAAGTAAGCTAAGTGTTTTTAGGTTCTGAATTGTATTATTTATATGAAGGAAAAGAAAATGAGAAATCTAAGTGAAGACATAATGAATAAATATTTGACTGGGCAATGCTCGGAAGAAGAAATCATCGAAGTAAATGCTTGGATGAAAGAATCGGAAGAAAATGCCCGTCAACTCTTTCGCATGGAAGAAATTTATCATTTGGGTAAATTCGACCGATATGCCGACGAACAACGGATAGCTCATGCTGAAAAGCTGTTATACAAAAAGTTGGATGAAGCAAAAGGGAAACAGGCCAAACTGCTGCGTATGCATCGTTGGATGAGATATGCTGCCGTTATTGCCGTCATTCTTCTTATGGGAGGCGGAACCGGGTACTGGTTCTATCATAACGGGGCAGACCAGCAATTAATGGTCGCCGTTGCCAACGAAGGTATCGTAAAGGAAGTGGTTCTACCGGACGGTACCAGAGTCTGGCTGAACAACCTTGCGACCTTAAAGTATCCACGCGAGTTTTCTGAAAAAGAACGTAATGTCTATCTGGAAGGAGAAGCCTATTTTGAGGTAACAAAGAACCGTCATAAACCATTTACCGTACAAAGCGACGCTATGCGTGTACGTGTATTGGGAACCACATTCAACTTTAAATCCGATAAGAATTGCCGGGTAGCGGAAGCAACACTGATTGAAGGTGAAATTGAAGTGAAAGGCAATAAGGAGGAAGGGCAGATTATTCTCGCCCCCGGCCAACGTGCCGAGTTAAACAAAAAAAGTGGACGGTTGACTGTGAAACAGGTGGATGCTAAGTTGGACGCCGTATGGCACGACAACCTGATTCCATTCCAAAAGGCCGATATCTTTACCATTACGAAAGCACTGGAACGTTTTTATGACGTGAAGATTATCCTGTCACCGGACATCCGGGCGGATAAGACTTACTCCGGTGTACTGAGAAGAAAGTCGACGATCGATTCTGTGCTAACGTCATTACAAAACTCTATACCTATTGATTATAAAATTGTAGGAAGCAATATCTTTATTTCCCCGAAATAAAGGGATTGCTTTCGGCAAAACTAAAAGCTATTACTACCATGAAACTAAAAACATTCCTGATAGTAGGATGTTTAGGAGGATTCTTCGCACTCAACTCCTGTACAGCTCCCACTAATGAGAAAGATTATAGCGTTTTTGTCAATCCCTTTATCGGTACCGGCGGACACGGGCATACGTTTCCCGGAGCAGTAGTTCCGCACGGAATGATCCAGCCAAGCCCGGATACCCGGATTGATGGCTGGGACGCCTGTTCAGGCTATTATTATGAAGACTCTACCATTAACGGATTCTCACACACGCACGTCAGTGGCACAGGATGTTGTGACTACGGCGACGTACTACTCATGCCGACTGTCGGCGAACAGCGATATCAGACCACTGATCCGCAAAGTCAGCAATTAGCATATTCCTCCGCCTTCTCGCACGAGAATGAAACGGCAGAACCGGGATATTATTCCGTTTTTCTGGACACTTATCAGGTAAAAGCCGAGATATCGGCTACCAAACGTGGCGCTATCCATCGCTACACCTTCCCCGAAAGTTCCGAAGCCGGATTTATTCTTGACTTGGATTACAGCCTGCAACGGCAGACTAATTCCGACATGGGGATCGAGGTTATCAGCGACACGGAAATCTGCGGACATAAGAAAACAACTTATTGGGCTTTCGACCAATATATTAATTTCTATGCCAAGTTCTCCAAGCCGTTCTCTTATACGTTGGTGACCGATTCTATCACTATGGATAACGGCAAGCGGCTTCCTGTCTGCAAAGTTTTATTACACTTTAATACCACCAAAGATGAACAAGTACTGGTTAAAGTAGGTGTATCTGCCGTCGACATAGCCGGTGCACGCAAGAATGTAGAATCGGAGATACCCGGCTGGGATTTCGATAAAGTGCGCAAGAATGCACGCTCCGCTTGGAATCAGTATCTGTCAAAGATAGATATTACGACTCCCGACAAGGACGACAAAACGATCTTCTACACCGCTCTATATCATACGGCTATCAGTCCGAACCTGTTCACGGACGCAGATGGACGTTACCTGGGAATGGATCTCGAAGTACATCAGGGAGATACAATCAATCCCCTGTATACTGTATTCTCTTTATGGGACACCTTCCGTGCACTGCATCCGTTAATGACAATTATCGACCCGGATCTGAACAATCAGTTTATCAATTCGCTCATCAAAAAACATCAGGAAGGCGGAATATACCCGATGTGGGATCTGGGCTCCAACTATACCGGTACTATGATTGGTTATCATGCCGTTCCGGTCATCGTGGATGCATATATGAAAGGTTACCGTAATTTTGATGCCAAAGAAGCATACAAAGCATCTCTGCGCGCTGCGGAATATGACACTACCGGTATTAAATGCCCGGCCCTGGTGTTACCCCACCTTATGCCGAAAGCCAAATATTACAAGAACGCAATCGGCTACATTCCTTGCGACCGTGAAAATGAATCGGTAGCCAAAGCGTTGGAATATGCATACGACGACTGGTGTATTTCTATCTTCGCTGAAGCAATGAGCGACTTTGAAACAAAAGCCAAATACGAACGTTTTGCCAAAGCCTACGAGTTTTATTTCGACAAATCTACCCGCTTCATGCGCGGACTGGATTCAAAAGGTGAATGGCGTACCCCGTTCAACCCACGTGCCTCTACTCACCGCAGCGATGATTATTGCGAAGGAACAGCTTGGCAATGGACTTGGTTTGTACCTCACGATGTAGATGGATTGGTTAATCTAATGGGAGGTGAAGACGCTTTTGTACAAAAACTCGACTCACTGTTTACGGCAGATTCATCACTCGAAGGAGAAATGATTTCGTCAGACATCAGCGGCCTTATCGGACAATATGCGCACGGCAATGAACCGAGTCA
>OGXJ01000817.1_pt1 | contig 24703 bp, 33 predicted proteins | sample 1576231 | NCBI WGS metagenome assembly OGXJ01 (sample SAMEA3541539, study PRJEB24748) | human gut metagenome | biome: human gut; feature: human-associated habitat; material: faeces | place: China | collected 2012
TGGGCCATACTCCTCCGGCAGAAGCAGAAAAAGCTTATTATGCTTCCATCGGAAACGATGATCTGGCAGCCTGAGTTCACAGATAAAACACTCTCCAGGAAACCCGGGGCGGTTCATTACGCCATACCTCCGATCTTGATACCGGAGAGATGTATGTCTTCCTGTGTAAGGTTGAAGCCTGGGCGGTGAATATTGGCTGCCATCTGACTATTCCGCAGAGCTGCGAGTTCCAGCAGCTCCGTGACAAGCAGGAGGCGTAATGGCTACACCGCTTATTCGTGTCATGAACGGACACATCTACAGAGTACCAAATCGTCGTAAGCGTAAACCGGAGCTGAAACCTTCCGAAATACCAACACTGCTCGGATATACCGCCAGCTTGGTTGATAAAAAATGGTTGCGACTGGCAGCAAGGAGGAATCATGGCTGATTTGAGAAAAGCAGCGCGTAGTCGGGAATGCCAGGTAAGAATCCCTGGCGTATGTAATGGTAACCCTGAAACGTCTGTACTGGCACATATCCGGCTGACTGGATTGTGCGGCACCGGTACCAAACCGCCAGACCTGATTGCCACCATTGCATGTTCTGCCTGCCACGACGAAATCGACCGCCGCACACATTTTGTCGATGCTGCATATGCAAAAGAATGCGCGCTGGAAGGTATGGCGAGAACACAGGTTATCTGGCTGAAAGAGGGGGTTATTAAGGCGTGAATACCTACAGCATCACATTACCCTGGCCTCCGAGCAATAATCGCTATTACCGCCATAATCGCGGGCGCACGCACGTCAGCGCAGAGGGGCAGGCATACCGCGATAACGTCGCCCGAATCATTAAAAACGCAATGCTGGATATCGGCTTGGCTATGCCTGTGAAAATCCGCATTGAGTGCCACATGCCGGATCGCCGTCGCCGTGACCTGGATAATCTGCAAAAAGCCGCTTTTGACGCACTCACTAAAGCAGGTTTCTGGCTGGATGATGCTCAGGTCGTTGATTACCGCGTTGTGAAGATGCCTGTTACCAAAGGTGGGAGGCTGGAACTGACCATCACCGAAATGGGGAATGAATGATGTTTGAGTTTTATATGGCAGAACGTCTTCGCCACCGCTGGGGGCGTCTGCGCTTATATCGTTTCCCCGGTTCTGTTTTGACCGATTACCGAATACTGAAGAATTACGCCAAAACCCTGACAGGAGCAGGAGTATGAAGTCAGAGATAACAATCAACTAATACTGTTTCGTTGATTTTTGCTTGTAATTGGCGTTCTGGTCTGATTTTTGTGGAGTAAGTTGATGCGTGATATTCAGATGGTTCTTGAGCGTTGGGGAGCGTGGGCGGCTAATAATCATGAAGATGTGACCTGGTCGTCCATTGCCGCCGGTTTTAAGGGATTAATTACTTCAAAAGTAAAATCTCGCCCGCAATGTTGTGACGATGACGCGATGATTATTTGCGGGTGCATGGCCCGTCTGAAAAAGAACAACAGCGATTTGCACGATTTATTAGTAGATTATTATGTAGTCGGTATGACATTCATGTCACTGGCAGGTAAGCATTGCTGCTCTGATGGTTATATCGGGAAAAGGTTACAGAAGGCTGAGGGCATAATTGAAGGGATGTTAATGGCATTAGATATCCGGTTAGAGATGGATATCGTTGTTAATAACTCTAATTAATATGCCAATTGTTTACTAAAAATTATTAAAAATGGGGCGTTGAGACGCCCCCAAAAATAAAGGGTAATATATAACAGAAGGTTTATATAGTTAGAAGCAAGGTTGTGCTCCTAAAGGAAGTGGCTTGAGGGAGCCACTTATATGTTGGGGAGGCAAAGCCTCCCGCAACATATCTTTTAGTAATCAAATTAGAACTGGTAAACCATACCTACAGCAACGATATCATCGGTAGCAACGCCAGATGCTTTCGTGAAATCGCTCTTATCAATCAGGTTGATTTTGTAATCAACAAAAGTGGACATATTTTTGTTGAAGTAATAGGTTGCACCTACATCAATATATTCAACCAGGTCCTGATCACCCCACGCACCCAAGTCTTTTCCTTTAGATTGCAGGTAAGCAACGGACGGACGCAGACCGAAGTCGAACTGATATTGTGCAACTACTTCGAAGTTTTGTGCTTTGTTGGCAATATGGTTATTACCAAAAACAGTCATGTTCTGGGTTTCAGAATAGGTGGTAGCCAGATAGATGTTGTTCGCATCATATTTCAGACCAGCTGCCCATACTTCAGCATTTTGACCAGATGCATTCAGGCTGTTGTTACCGTAGATAACCTGATTATTAGTGCGGTCAGATTTAGCATAGGTTGCACCTACACCGAATCCTTCATACTCATAAGTAGTGGAGAAACCGAAACCATCACCATTAGCTTCAGTTACGTCAGTGCGGTCATTTTTACCCTGATACTGAGCAGCAAAGTTCAGACCATCAACCAGACCAAAGAAGTCATTGTTACGATAAGTTGCAACACCTGTGGTGCGACCAGTCATGAATACATCTGTTTGGGTCCAGGTATCGCCACCGAATTCTGGCAGAACGTCGGTCCATGCACCAATATCGTATGCTACACCGTAGTTACGGCCATAATCGATGGAGCCGTAGTCACCGAATTTCAGGCCAGCGAAGGCAAGACGGGTTTTATCTTTGGAGGAACCTTGAGATTCAGCGCGGTTGCCTTTGAATTCATATTCCCACTGACCGAAACCAGTCAGTTGATCGTTGATTTGGGTTTCACCTTTGAAGCCAAGACGGGCATAAGTAGTATCACCATCATCTGCATCATTAGAGGAGAAGTAGTGCTTAGCATTAACTTTCCCGTACAGATCCAGCTTGTTACTGTCTTTATTATAAATTTCAGCTGCCTGAGCAGACATCGCCATCAGTACTGATGCAGCTACAGCAGAAATTGCCACTGTTAATTTTTTCATCGTGAGCCCTTTTTTTGAACTATTATTAAAAAATGATGTCACTGCGCGATAAATATTCATCTAATCAATGTGATTATTTCAAGATGTAAGTTTTGGTTTCTCATTTGATTTGTGAAGTAGATCTCTATTTTTATCTGAACTTTTTCTATCGAATCCTATTCATGGCTCTTGGCTGAATAAAAATAAATCTATTAGCCAATTTATATTAATGGCTGTTATTTATAAGTGCTCTATAATTTGAAGGTTCAATTTAAACCAGCTAAAAATAACGCTGGAAATTATTTGTTGGTTATTTGTTGAGATTTGCTTATGTATTTGTAGTGGTGTTTTCAATACTCGGTAGCATTCTCGCAAATATCATTTAGTGGTTTACGTACGTAAAAAATTGGTTATGCTGTTAAGAGTGGTTACTTCGTCACACAGCTTAAACCCGCCGTCGAGCGGGTTTTTCCATTTTTTGAGTCTCGATATTAGCTGATAACCCAATACCTGAGTTATTCACTGACTCCGAGTCTGTTACGTTTCTGCTTTTTTGCGATACGTTGTATTCCCTCAATTTACACCCGCTTTGTCTGCGAGGTGGGGTTATGAAATCCATGGATAAGTTAACAACGGGTGTCGCCTATGGCACCTCAGCAGGTAGTGCCGGTTACTGGTTTTTACAGCTGCTCGATAAAGTCACGCCCTCACAGTGGGCAGCAATAGGTGTGCTGGGTAGCCTGGTATTTGGCCTGCTGACGTACCTGACAAACCTTTATTTCAAGATTAAAGAAGATAAGCGCAAGGCTGCGAGAGGTGAATAATGCCTCCATCATTACGAAAAGCCGTTGCTGCTGCTATTGGTGGCGGAGCAATTGCTATAGCATCAGTGTTAATTACTGGCCCAAGTGGTAACGATGGTCTGGAAGGTGTCAGCTACATACCATACAAAGATATTGTTGGTGTATGGACTGTATGTCACGGGCATACAGGAAAAGACATCATTCCCGGTAAAACGTATACCAAAGCAGAATGCAAAGCCCTCCTGAATAAAGACCTTGCCACGGTCGCCAGACAAATTAACCCGTACATCAAAGTCGATATACCGGAAACAATGCGCGGCGCTCTTTACTCATTCGTTTACAACGTGGGTGCTGGCAATTTCAGAACATCGACGCTTCTTCGCAAAATAAACCAGGGCGATATCAAAGGCGCATGTGATCAGCTACGTCGCTGGACATATGCTGGCGGTAAGCAATGGAAAGGTCTCATGACTCGTCGTGAGATTGAGCGTGAAATCTGTTTGTGGGGTCAGCAATGAACAGAGTAACCGCGATTATCTCCGCTCTGGTTATCTGCATCATCGTCTGCCTGTCATGGGCTGTTAATCATTACCGTGATAACGCCATTACCTACAAAGCCCAGCGCGACAAAAATGCCAGAGAACTGAAGCTGGCGAACGCGGCAATTACTGACATGCAGATGCGTCAGCGTGATGTTGCTGCGCTCGATGCAAAATACACGAAGGAGTTAGCTGATGCGAAAGCTGAAAATGATGCTCTTCGTCGCAAGCTTGATAATGGTGGCAGGGTGCTCGTCAAAGGAAAATGCCCTGTGCCATCCTCAGCCGAAACCTCCAGCGCCTCCGGCATGGGCAATGATGCCACCGTCGAACTCTCTCCAGTTGCTGGACGAAACGTTCTCGGTATCCGGGACGGAATTATCCGCGACCAAACAGCACTGAGAACGCTTCAGGAATACATCAGGACGCAATGCCTTCGATGATAGCGATAATTTTACTCATCATCCTTCACATCTGGCTCTGTAGACAGGGTGGTGATCACTTCTGGAGTGAATCCAGATTTAACATCTCATTGCTGATGCTTGATATTGAGCATCTTGCGCGCGGTAAGGGGCTGCGTTGAGATAAGAGCCAGTCATCACAAACACCAGGATTTAGCCTCGCATTCGCGGGGCTTTTTATTGCAACAAAGGTAAAGACGATGGATGAAGAATATCGTAAAGACCTGCAATTGTGGTTTGGCCTGACGCATGCGTCGTTCTGCGTGATGCCGAGAGTATTCATGGAGGCTATGCCGCAAGAATGGCAAGAGAAGATGGCGCAGTTGCTTTTTGAGTATGGCGACACGATCAAAACGGATGTCTGCGGAGTTCACTGCTGTTTCGTTACTGCCAAAGACGGCAACAACCGCTTTATGAGGATGCCAGAAGATATTCTGAACTATCGTCATCCCCGGCGTGAGTTCATCGAATCATTTCTGAAGAAGTAGCCATTACAAAGTCTATCTGCGGGGGGCTTGATAAAGGTGCTTTCACCTCGCTTAGCATGGTATGTTCTGACTACCAACTTTTTGGGAGGACACATGGAACTGATAAATGGACGGCCAGGCAGAGATTTTATAGTGGGAACATATACCTACTCAGAAATTAAAGATCTTAACTTCATGGCTAAGGAAGAGAAAAGAGCTCGTGAAGAGCTAAAGCATCGGGGTTACGAATTGGCGTATATCAAGGCGGACTCTGAATGTAACGGGATGTTTGTCAGGGCGTACCGGGTCTATACTGACAAAGCGCCATCTAATGTCTAAATATACCTCGGGCGGTTTTTTACGTTCATTACCGTACGCAATTACAGCAGGCATTCATTGAGTGCCTGTGATAATGATTTATCAACGTGCTTGCAAACGGTATTCTAGACCTCCAATTATCCTAAGGAGGTTTTTGTGGTTAAAAATTTAGAATACATGAAGGGGATGCTTGAGGTATTTTTGAAAGCGAAAACTCCCTTTATATCTACAAAAGACTTAGCTAATGCGGGGTACGATATCTGCTCGAATGAAGGGATGTTTCATTATCTACTTCTTATTGAGCAAGGTTATATCAGTAATAAAGATCTAATAACGGATGACATAACTAAACTGGGCTACATGCGCCATTGTGGCCATATGCTAGATATGGGTACCGACGTGCGACTATCTGCGCAGGGACAAGAATTCGCCCAGGCATTAAATGAACCTACGGTTTTTGAGAAATTAAAGTCAATGAGCGATGCCCCTTTGAGTACAATCAAAGATGTTGGGCTGGAGTTAACGAAGGCCTATTTAAAGAAGAAATTTGGCCTCGAGTAAAATTTCTACCCTCACGAGTTAAGTTGTTTTGTGATGGTTATTCGCAATGAATATCTTTAGCCACTGGCATTTGCTGGTGGTTTTTTTATGCGCATCCCTCGCGCACCACAAAGGGAGTCTTTCAGTAGTGATTCTGAATATCAGTGTGATAAACGTATTTGACAATCATTATCATTTTTGGTGGGTCCTTTCCGGCGATCCGACAGGTTACGGGGCGGCGACCTCGCGGTTTTTCACTATTTATGAAAATTTTTCAGGGAAAATCGTGTCGGTACTTCTCGAATATAACTTTTTGTTTTTTTTTAATATTGCATCCGTAAAGGTCCGACATGAAAGTGTCCGAAAATGCCTTTTTCTGGCGTTTTCATGTCGGGCCTTGTATTTGATAATGGGTTGTTTTCATGAAGGTTAATAAAAAGAGGCTTGCCGAAATTTTCAACGTGGACCCGCGGACGATTGAACGCTGGCAGTCTCAGGGACTCCCTTGCGCCTCCAAAGGTAGTAAGGGCATTGAATCTGTATTTGATACTGCCATGGTAATTCAGTGGTATGCGCAGAGGGAAACTGATATCGAAAACGAAAAGCTCCGCAAAGAACTGGACGATTTGCGTGCGGCAGCGGAGTCAGATTTACAACCCGGCACCATTGACTATGAACGCTACCGGCTCACAAAAGCGCAGGCAGATGCGCAGGAACTGAAAAATGCCCGTGAAGACGGAGTAGTGCTGGAAACTGAACTGTTTACCTTCATTCTGCAACGTGTGGCACAGGAGATTTCGGGGATACTTGTGCGTGTGCCGTTGACATTACAGCGTAAATATCCGGACATTTCACCATCACACCTTGATGTGGTGAAAACTGAAATCGCGAAAGCCTCCAATGTTTCAGCTAAGGCCGGTGAAAACGTGGGCGGGTGGATCGATGATTTCAGACGCGCAGAAGGCAGCTAATGCAGCCGGTGCGATAGCAACAGGGCTTTTATCTCTCATTATTCCTGTTCCACTGACGACAGTTCAGTGGGCCAATAAACATTATTACCTTCCTAAAGAGTCGTCTTATACCCCGGGGCGGTGGGAAACACTGCCGTTTCAGGTTGGCATCATGAACTGTATGGGCAACGATTTGATTCGCACTGTTAACCTGATTAAATCTGCCCGTGTTGGTTATACAAAGATGTTGCTGGGAGTGGAGGCTTATTTTATTGAGCATAAATCACGCAACAGCCTTCTTTTTCAGCCCACGGACTCAGCTGCTGAAGATTTTATGAAATCTCATGTTGAGCCAACGATAAGGGAGGTTCCTGCGTTGCTGGAGCTGGCTCCATGGTTCGGAAGAAAACACCGCGATAATACGCTCACCCTGAAGCGTTTTTCCTCCGGTGTGGGTTTCTGGTGTCTGGGGGGAGCGGCAGCAAAAAACTACCGTGAAAAATCCGTGGATGTGGTCTGTTATGACGAGCTTTCCTCGTTCGAACCGGATGTTGAAAAAGAGGGTTCGCCAACCCTGCTGGGGGATAAACGTATTGAGGGCTCTGTATGGCCCAAATCCATTCGCGGCTCGACGCCTAAAATCAAAGGCTCCTGCCAGATCGAAAAAGCCGCTAACGAGTCGGCACACTTCATGCGTTTTTATGTGCCCTGTCCGCACTGTGGGGAGGAGCAGTATCTGAAATTTGGCGATGAGTCCACGCCTTTTGGGCTTAAATGGGAGAAGGACAGCCCCGAAAGCGTTTTCTACCTCTGTGAGCATCATGGCTGCGTGATCCATCAGTCTGAACTGGACCAGAGTAACGGGCGGTGGATCTGTGAAAACACGGGCATGTGGACCCGTGACGGTCTGACGTTTTTCAGCGCTGCGGGTAATGAAATTCCGCCGCCGCGCTCCATCACTTTCCATATCTGGACGGCGTACAGTCCGTTCACCACCTGGGTACAGATTGTCTATGACTGGCTGGATGCACTGAAAGATCCCAACGGCCTGAAAACCTTTGTGAACACCACGCTGGGCGAGACCTGGGAAGAGGCCGTGGGCGAAAAACTCGATCACCAGGTGCTGATGGATAAGGTTGTGCGTTACACGGCTGCGGTGCCTTCCCGGGTGGTTTATCTGACGGCGGGCATTGACTCGCAGCGAAACCGTTTTGAGATGTATGTCTGGGGATGGGCTCCGGGAGAGGAAGCCTTTCTGGTGGATAAAATCATCATTATGGGGCGTCCCGATGAGGAAGAGACGCTGTTACGTGTGGATGCGGCGATCAACAAAAAATACCGCCATGCAGACGGAACCGAAATGACTATTTCCCGTGTCTGCTGGGACATCGGGGGGATCGATGGCGAAATTGTCTATCAGAGGTCAAAAAAACACGGTGTTTTCCGGGTGCTGCCGGTAAAAGGCGCATCTGTCTATGGCAAGCCGGTGATCACCATGCCAAAAACCCGCAATCAGCGGGGCGTGTATCTGTGTGAAGTGGGGACGGACACCGCAAAAGAAATTCTCTATGCCCGTATGAAAGCCGATCCCACGCCTGCGGATGAAGCCACGTCGTATGCCATCCGTTTTCCTGATGATCCGGAGATTTTTTCGCAGACAGAGGCGCAGCAACTGGTCGCGGAAGAGCTTGTGGAGAAGTGGGAAAAAGGAAAGATGCGTCTGCTGTGGGATAACAAAAAGCGGCGTAACGAAGCGCTGGACTGCCTGGTGTATGCCTACGCGGCATTACGTGTGTCCGTGCAACGCTGGCAGCTTGATCTGGCTGTACTGGCAAAATCCCGGGAAGAAGAGACGACCCGGCCAACCCTTAAAGAACTGGCAGCGAAGCTGTCCGGAGGAGTGAATGGTTACAGTCGCTGAACTGCAGGCGCTGCGTCAGGCGCGCCTTGATTTATTAACCGGTAAACGGGTGGTGTCTGTCCAGAAAGATGGTCGCAGAATTGAATATACGGCAGCTTCTCTGGATGAGCTTAACCGGGCGATCAATGATGCGGAGTCGGTACTGGGGACAACCCGGCGTCGCCGTCGTCCGCTGGGAGTGAGGTTATGAAACGAACGCCTGTCCTGATTGATGTGAACGGCGTTCCGCTTCGTGAGAGTCTCAGCTACAACGGGGGCGGTGCAGGATTTGGCGGGCAAATGGCTGAGTGGTTGCCACCGGCGCAGAGTGCCGATGCGGCCCTGCTGCCCGCGTTGCGTCTGGGGAATGCCCGTGCAGATGATCTGGTGCGCAATAACGGAATAGCGGCCAATGCGGTGGCCCTGCATAAGGATCACATTGTCGGGCATATGTTTCTGATCAGCTACCGTCCGAACTGGCGCTGGCTGGGGATGCGGGAGACCGCAGCAAAAAGCTTTGTCGATGAGGTGGAGGCGGCCTGGTCGGAATACGCCGAAGGGATGTTTGGCGAGATCGACGTGGAAGGAAAACGCACGTTCACGGAATTTATCCGTGAAGGTGTGGGCGTTCATGCGTTTAACGGCGAAATCTTTGTGCAGCCGGTCTGGGATACGGAAACCACGCAGTTATTCCGTACGCGTTTTAAAGCCGTGAGTCCGAAACGGGTGGACACGCCTGGACACGGTATGGGGAACCGTTTTCTGCGGGCCGGTGTGGAGGTCGATCGATATGGCCGTGCCGTCGCGTACCATATTTGTGAGGATGATTTTCCGTTCTCTGGTAGTGGACGATGGGAACGGATCCCGCGTGAACTTCCCACCGGACGTCCGGCCATGCTGCATATTTTCGAGCCGGTGGAGGACGGGCAGACCCGTGGGGCTAATCAGTTTTACAGCGTCATGGAACGGCTGAAGATGCTCGATTCCCTGCAGGCAACACAGCTTCAGTCGGCCATAGTGAAGGCGATGTATGCAGCGACGATTGAAAGTGAACTTGATACCGAAAAGGCCTTTGAATATATCGCCGGCGCGCCACAGGAGCAGAAGGATAATCCGCTTATTAATATTCTGGATAAGTTCTCCACCTGGTATGACACGAATAGCGTGACGCTGGGCGGTGTCAAAATTCCGCACCTTTTCCCCGGTGATGATCTGAAACTTCAGACCGCGCAGGATTCAGACAATGGATTTTCGGCGCTTGAACAGGCGCTGCTGCGGTATATCGCCGCCGGTCTTGGCGTTTCCTACGAACAGTTGTCCCGTGATTACTCGAAGGTCAGTTACTCAAGTGCCCGCGCCTCCGCCAATGAGTCGTGGCGCTATTTTATGGGGCGACGAAAATTTATTGCGGCCCGGCTGGCCACGCAGATGTTTTCCTGCTGGCTGGAAGAGGCACTTCTTCGGGGGATTATTCGTCCGCCACGGGCACGTTTTGATTTTTATCAGGCGCGATCAGCCTGGTCACGGGCAGAGTGGATTGGTGCCGGAAGAATGGCCATTGACGGGCTCAAGGAAGTCCAGGAATCAGTGATGCGCATTGAGGCCGGACTGAGCACGTATGAGAAAGAGCTGGCGCTGATGGGCGAGGATTATCAGGACATTTTCCGCCAGCAGGTCAGGGAATCTGCTGAGCGGCAAAAAGCCGGACTCTCACGTCCGGTGTGGATAGCGCAGGCGTATCAGCAGCAGATAGCGGAGAGTCGCAGGCCGGAAGAGGAGACAACACCACGTGAGACGTAATCTTTCACACATTATTGCCGCAGCATTCAATGAACCGCTGCTTCTGGAGCCCGCCTATGCGCGGGTTTTCTTTTGCGCGCTCGGGCGCGAGATGGGAGCAGCAAGTCTTTCGGTACCACAACAGCAGGTACAGTTTGATGCTCCCGGAATGCTGGCTGAAACGGATGAGTACATGGCCGGAGGTAAACGACCGGCCCGTGTTTACCGGGTGGTGAACGGTATTGCTGTACTGCCGGTGACCGGCACGCTGGTGCACCGGCTGGGTGGTATGCGGCCATTTTCCGGAATGACAGGCTATGACGGTATTGTCGCCTGTCTTCAGCAGGCAATGGCGGATAGCCAGGTGCGGGGCGTACTGCTGGACATTGACAGTCCGGGCGGGCAGGCCGCCGGCGCGTTTGACTGCGCTGACATGATTTACCGCCTCCGTCAGCAGAAGCCGGTCTGGGCACTGTGCAATGACACTGCCTGTTCTGCAGCCATGCTGCTGGCGTCGGCCTGCTCCCGACGGCTGGTTACCCAGACATCCCGTATCGGCTCCATTGGCGTGATGATGAGCCATGTCAGCTATGCCGGTCATCTGGCGCAGGCCGGGGTGGATATCACGCTGATTTATGCCGGGGCGCACAAGGTGGATGGCAATCAGTTTGAAGCGTTGCCGGCAGAGGTTCGCCAGGATATGCAGCAGCGGATTGATGCGGCGCACCGGATGTTTGCCGAAAAAGTGGCGATGTATACCGGGTTGTCTGTGGATGCGGTCACGGGAACAGAGGCCGCCGTTTTTGAAGGTCAGTCCGGCATTGAGGCCGGGCTGGCGGATGAATTAATCAATGCGTCGGATGCCATCAGTGTGATGGCCACGGCGCTGAACAGTAATGTCAGAGGAGGCACTATGCCGCAATTAACTGCAACGGAAGCCGCCGTGCAGGAGAACCAGCGAGTGATGGGGATCCTGACATGCCAGGAAGCGAAAGGACGTGAACAGCTTGCCACGATGCTGGCAGGGCAACAGGGCATGAGCGTTGAACAGGCCCGGGCGATTCTGGCCGCGGCGGCACCGCAGCAGCCGGTGGCATCCGCGCAGAGTGAAGCCGATCGCATTATGGCGTGTGAAGAAGCGAACGGTCGTGAACAACTGGCGGCAACGCTGGCGGCGATGCCGGAGATGACGGTGGAAAAAGCCCGCCCGATCCTGGCGGCTGCACCACTGGCGGATGCCGGGCCCTCACTTCGTGATCAGATCATGGCCCTGGATGAGGCAAAAGGGGCAGAAGCGCAGGCTGAAAAACTGGCGGCCTGCCCGGGAATGACCGTGGAGAACGCCCGGGCTGTGCTGGCTGCGGGATCAGGTAAGGCCGAACCGGTCTCTGCATCCACAACCGCCCTGTTTGAACATTTCATGGCGAATCATTCACCGGCAGCGGTGCGGGGTGGCGTGTCACAGACGTCAGCAGACGGTGATGCGGACGTGAAAATGCTCATGGCCATGCCATGAAGTCAGTGCTGACCATCAATATGAGGTTTTAACAAAATGGTGACGAAAACCATCACTGAACAGCGTGCGGAAGTACGTATTTTTGCTGGTAATGATCCGGCTCATACCGCCACAGGCAGCAGCGGGATTTCTTCTGCAACACCGGCTCTGACGCCCCTGATGCTGGATGAAGCCACCGGGAAACTGGTGGTCTGGGATGGACAGAAAGCCGGTAGTGCGGTTGGCATACTGGTACTGCCGCTTGAAGGCACAGAGACGGTGCTGACCTATTACAAGTCGGGGACCTTTGCGACGGAGGCAATCCGCTGGCCTGACAGTGTGGATGAACACAAAAAGGCAAATGCCTTTGCCGGCACAGCCCTGAGTCACGCGGCTCTGCCGTAACACGTTATCAGGCCACCATGGTGGCCTGACTGATTTCTGAATGAAAGGAACTGATTTATGGGATTGTTTACGACCCGCCAGTTACTCGGTTATACCGAACAAAAAGTTAAATTCCGTGCGCTGTTTCTGGAGCTGTTTTTCCGCCGTACGGTGAATTTCCACACCGAAGAGGTGATGCTGGACAAAATTACCGGAAAAACGCCGGTGGCGGCCTATGTCTCCCCGATCGTTGAAGGAAAAGTGCTGCGCCATCGTGGTGGTGAAACCCGCGTGTTGCGTCCGGGCTACGTCAAGCCGAAACACGAATTTAATTACCAGCAGGCGGTTGAGCGCCTTCCCGGTGAAGATCCGGCTCAGCTGAACGACCCGGCCTACCGTCGTCTGCGTATCATCACTGATAACCTCAAACAGGAAGAGCACGCTATTGTGCAGGTGGAAGAAATGCAGGCGGTGAATGCCGTGCTGTATGGCAAATATACGATGGAAGGAGACCAGTTCGAGAAAATTGAAGTCGATTTTGGCCGATCGACGAAGAATAACATCATACAAGGTAGCGGTAAGGAGTGGTCAAAACAGGATCGTGACACGTTCGACCCGACATATGATATCGACCTTTTCTGTGATCAGGCCAGTGGTCTTGTGAATATTGCCATTATGGACGGTACCGTCTGGCGTCTGCTGAATGGCTTTAAGCTTTTCCGCGAAAAAATGGATACCCGTCGCGGTTCAAATTCACAACTCGAAACGGCAGTGAAAGATCTGGGCGCAGTGGTATCCTTCAAGGGGTATTACGGCGATCTGGCCATTGTGGTAGCGAAAACGTCTTATGTGGCAGAGGACGGTACCGAAAAACGTTATCTGCCGGAGGGCATGCTGGTGCTGGGGAATACGGCGGCAGAGGGGATTCGTTGCTATGGAGCCATTAAGGATGCACAGGCGTTGTCTGAAGGAGTGGTGGCTTCTTCCCGTTACCCGAAACACTGGCTGACCGTGGGCGATCCGTCCTGTGAATTCACCATGACGCAGTCCGCGCCGCTGATGGTGCTGCCGGATCCGGATGAGTTTGTGGTGGTACAGGTGAAATAATCCGTGAGCGGGGGCGAAATGCCCCCGTGTCTTTTTTCACAGGAGGCTGAGATGGCAACAAAAGAAGAAAATCTGAATCGTCTTCGTCAACTGGCTGGCCTGCTGGGGCGCGAGGCGGATATGTCGGGGAGTGCTGCGGATATTGCTCAACGTGTGTCTGAGTGGGAAGAGGAGCTTGCTGTTTCCCCGGAGGGCATTATGCACTCTGATGAGAGCGGGGCTGATCAAAATCACACAGACGATGGTGAGCAGTTGAACAACACGGATGCTCCGGATGATGTTAAAGCCGTCCGGGTACGGAAGTGCCTGCAAGTAATGGGGTATTGCCCGGAGACAGGTCGTCCCGTTGAGCTGGCGTTACGGGGTATGCGTGTTCTGGTGCCATCATCACTGGCAACGGCCATGATACAGCACGGAACGGCTGAATATGCGTGATTTTCAGAATGCCTTTGATGCTGCCCTCGCCGGGGTAGACAGTACGATCGTTGAAGTGATGGGGCTCTGTGCGCAGTTCACCTCGGGGGCACAGTGTGGCAGCGAAGTTCAGGGGGTTTTTGACGATCCGGAGTCGCTGGGGTTTGCCGGTGGCGGGGTCCGTATTGAAGGAAGCAGCCCGTCATTATTTGTGCGGACGGATACGGTTCGTGCCGTGCGGCGTGGTGACACGCTGACCATTAATGGTGAGACATTCTGGGTGGATCGTGTTTCTCCGGATGACGGGGGTAGCTGTTATCTCTGGCTCAACCGTGGGCAACCACCCGCAGTTAACCGGCGACGATAAACGCAGGGTGAATTATGGCGATAAAAGGGCTTGATCAGGCGATTGACAATCTGAGCCGGGTTCGTAAAAACGCCATTCCGGCTGCTTCTGCAATGACCATTAACCGCGTGGCCATAACGGCGATTAATCAGTCTTCGTCACAGGTTGCCCGGGAAACCAGGGTGAGACGGAAACTGGTAAAGGAACGGTCCAGACTGAAACGGGCGACGGTCAGAAATCCGAATGCCAGAATTATCGTTAACCGCGGTGATCTCCCTGTGATTAAGCTGGGGATCAGAATGCTGGGGCGTCGTCCGAACAGCATACTCAAAGCCGGTCAGCATCGTTATCAGCGGGCATTTATCCAGCGATTAAATAATGGGCGCTGGCATGTTATGCAACGTCTTCCCCAGGCCAGATATGAGGAGGGCAATGACGACAAGGGAAGGAAAAAGCGTAATCGCCTTCCCATTCAGGTGGTGAAAATCCCGATGGCGGCCCCACTGAAACAGGCATTTGATGAGAATGTTGACCGTATCCGGCGTGAACGCCTGCCCGGAGAACTGGCATCCGCGCTGAAACAACAACTGAGGATTGCGATAAAACGATGAAACACACTGATATCCGTGCTGCAGTGCTGGATGCACTCGAGCAGCATGAACACGGGGCGACGCTGTTTGATGGTCGCCCCGTTGTTTTTGACGAAGAGGATTTTCCTGCGATCGCGGTTTATCTGACGGATGCAGAGTATACCGGTGAAGAGCTGGATGCAGATACCTGGCGGGCCACACTGCATATTGAGGTGTTTTTACCGGCACAGGTACCGGATTCAGAGCTTGATCAGTGGATGGAAAGCCGGATTTATCCGGCGATGACTGCGATCCCGGCACTGGCAGGACTGATTACCACGATGGTTACGCAGGGCTATGAGTATCGTCGTGATGACGATATGGCGTTATGGAGTTCTGCAGATCTGACTTATTCCATTACATACGAGATGTGAGGACGATATGGCAACACCAAATCCCCTTGAGCCGGTAAAAGGTGCCGGTACCATTCTGTGGGTTTACAACGGCAAGGGTGATGCTTATGCAAACCCGTTGTCAGACGATGACTGGCAGCGACTGGCTAAGGTGAAGGATCTGACGCCGGGCGAGATGACGGCAGAATCCTACGATGATAACTACCTGGATGATGAAGACGCGGACTGGACCGCGACCGGGCAGGGGCAGAAATCTGCAGGTGATACCAGTTTTACGCTGGCCTGGAAACCGGGAGAGGAAGGCCAGAAAGGGCTTATAGGCTGGTTTGAAAGCGGCGATGTCCGGGCCTATAAAATCAGTTTTCCGAATGGCACGGTGGATGTGTTTCGTGGCTGGGTCAGCAGTATCGGTAAGGCCGTGACGGCGAAAGAAGTGATCACCCGCACGGTGAAAGTCACTAACGTGGGTAAACCTTCTGTAGCGGAAGAACGCAGCAAAATTACGCCGGTCAGTGCGATTAAGGTGACGCCGACATCCGGTACGGTGGCAAAAGGGAAAACAACCACCCTGACGGTTTCTTTTGAGCCGGAAAGTGCAACCGACAAGACGTTCAGAGCGGTTTCCGCCGATCCGTCGAAAGCCACCATTAGTGTGAAAGATATGACAATTACGGTAAACGGCGTGGCGACAGGTAAGGTGCAGATCCCTGTGGTGAGCGGAAATGGTCAGTTCGCCGCAGTGGCTGAAGTCACCGTTACTGAAGCGGGCGCTGCAGGGTAAACGGAGGTAATACATGTTTCTGAAAACAGAACAATTTGAATATAACGGTGTGTCTGTCACGCTTTCCGAATTGTCTGCGCTGCAGCGTATCGAGCATCTTGCCCTCCTGAAACGGCGTGCAGAACAGGCAGAATCCTGCGGCAACCTGCAGGTAAGCGTGGAAGATCTCGTCAGAACCGGCGCGTTTCTGGTGGCGATGTCCCTGTGGCATAACCATCCACAGAAAACGCAGTCACCGTCAATGAATGAGGCCGTGATGAAGATAGAGCAGGAAGTGCTCACCACCTGGCCTGCCGATGCCATTGCCCGGGCGGAAGACGTGGTGTTGTGCCTGTCCGGGATGATCGAAGCTGTTCGTCCGGATACTGATATTACTGAAGTGGCGAAAAATAACACGCTGACTGATGATGATTTTTCTGCGGGAAAGTCTTCGACGGCGAGCTGAACTTTGCCCTCAGACTGGCGCGTGAGATGGGGAGACCCGACTGGCGCGCCATGCTTGCCGGGATGACATCCACCGAATATGCCGACTGGCACCGTTTTTACCGCACGCATTATTTTCAGGATACCCAGCTGGATATGCATTTTTCCGGGCTGACGTACGCTGTACTCAGCCTGTTTTTTTGCGATCCGGATATGCATCCCTCTGATTTCAGTCTGCTTGTCCCCCGGCATGAGGAAGAGCAGGTGGAGAGGCCGGATGAGGACAAAATGCTGATGCAGAAAGCGGCAGGACTTGCCGGAGGCGTCCGGTTCGGTGGGGACGGAGGGCGCGATATTTTATCGTCTGCGGATGTGGCGGATGTCATGGTGGATGATGCCGCATTAATGATGGCTTCAGCGGGGATTCCGGGAGGTGTGAGATATGTCCCAGCCGGTTGGTGATCTTGTTATTGACCTGAGTCTGGATGCTGTCCGTTTCGATGAGCAGATGAGCCGGGTAAGGCGTCATTTTTCAGGTCTGGATACCGACGCCAGAAAAACCGCCAGTGCTGTTGAACAGGGCCTGAGCCGCCAGGCGCTGGCTGCACAAAAAGCCGGGATTTCCGTCGGGCAGTATAAAGCGGCCATGCGAACCCTGCCCGCACAGTTTACGGATATCGCCACGCAGCTTGCAGGTGGTCAGAATCCCTGGCTGATCCTGCTGCAACAGGGCGGTCAGGTGAAGGACTCCTTCGGCGGGATGATCCCCATGTTCAGGGGGCTCGCCGGTGCGATCACCCTGCCGATGGTCGGGGTCACCTCGCTGGCGGTGGCGACAGGTGCGCTGGTGTACGCCTGGTACCAGGGAGATTCCACGCTTTCAGCGTTTAATAAAACCCTGGTTCTTTCCGGTAATCAGTCCGGACTGACTGCCGATCGTATGCTGACTCTCTCAAGAGCCGGGCAGGCAGCAGGGCTGACGTTTAACCAGGCGAGAGAGTCACTGGCAGCCCTGGTGAATGCCGGTGTGCGTGGTGGTGAACAGTTTGATGCCATCAACCAGAGTGTCGCGCGTTTTGCGTCTGCATCCGGTGTGGAGGTGGATAAAGTCGCTGAAGCCTTCGGGAAGCTGACCACTGACCCGACATCGGGACTGATGGCGATGGCGCGCCAGTTCCGTAACGTGACGGCAGAGCAGATTGCGTATGTTGCACAGCTGCAGCGTTCCGGAGACGAGGCCGGGGCATTGCAGGCGGCGAACGATATCGCCACGAAAGGCTTTGATGAGCAGACCCGTCGCCTGAAAGAAAACATGGGAACACTGGAGACCTGGGCGGATAAAACAGGGAAGGCATTCAAATCGATGTGGGATGCCATTCTGGATATCGGTCGTCCGGAATCCTCAGCGGATATGCTCGCCAGTGCACAGAAGGCATTTGATGAGGCGGATAAAAAATGGCAGTGGTACCAGAGTCGGAGCCAGCGCCGCGGTAAAATCTCCTCTTTCCGGGCCAACCTTCAGGGCGCATGGGATGACCGGGAAAATGCCCGTCTGGGTCTGGCAGCGGCCACGCTGCAGTCGGATATGGAAAAAGCCGGTGAACTGGCGGCAAGGGACCGGGCTGAGCGTGAGGCGTCACAGCTGAAGTATACCGGAGAGGCGCAGAAGGCGTATGAGCGCCTGCTGACGCCACTGGAGAAATATACCGCCCGGCAGGAAGAGCTGAATAAGGCCCTGAAAGACGGGAAAATCCTGCAGGCGGATTACAACACGCTGATGGCGTCGGCAAAAAAGGATTATGAATCGACGCTGAAAAAGCCGTCAGGTGTGAAGGTGTCTGCCGGTGAGCGCCAGGAAGACCGGGCGCATGCAGCCATGCTGGCGCTTGAAACCGAGCTCAGGACGCTGGAAAAACACAGCGGTGTGAATGAGAAAATCAGCCAGCAGCGCCGGGATTTATGGGAAGCGGAAAATCAGTATGTGGTCCTGAAAGAGGCCGCCACGAAACGGCAGTTATCTGAGCAGGAAAAATCCCTGCTGGCTCATGAGAAAGAGACGCTGGAGTACAAACGCCAGCTGGCTGAGCTGGGAGACAAGATTGAACACCAGAAGCGGCTGAATGAGCTGGCACAGCAGGCGGCGCGGTTTGAACAGCAGCAGAGCGCGAAGCAGGCGGCAATCAGCGCAAAAGCCCGCGGCCTCACCGACCGTCAGGCGCAGCGGGAGTCGGAAGAGCAGCGCCTTCGTGAGGTGTACGGTGATAATCCGGCTGCGCTGGCGAAGGCCACATCTGCACTGAAGAACACCTGGTCTGCGGAGGAGCAGCTTCGTGGAAGCTGGATGGCCGGGATGAAGTCCGGCTGGGGCGAGTGGGCGGAAAGTGCGACGGACAGTTTTTCGCAGGTTAAAAGTGTGGCCACGCAGACCTTTGACGGTATTGCACAGAATATGGCGGCGATGCTGACCGGCAGCGAACAGAACTGGCGCAGCTTCACCCGTTCCGTGCTGTCCATGATGACAGAAATTCTGCTTAAGCAGGCAATGGTGGGGATTGTCGGGAGTATCGGCAGCGCCATTGGCGGGGCTGTTGGTGGCGGCGCATCCGCGTCAGGCGGTACAGCCATTCAGGCCGCTGCGGCGAAATTCCATTTTGCAACCGGAGGATTTACGGGAACCGGCGGCAAATATGAGCCAGCGGGGATTGTTCACCGTGGTGAATTTGTCTTCACGAAGGAGGCAACCAGCCGGATTGGCGTGGGAAATCTCTACCGGCTGATGCGCGGCTATGCCACCGGCGGTTATGTCGGTGGCACCGGAAGTCCGGCGCAAATGCGGCGGGCCGAAGGCATTAATTTTAATCAGAACAATCACGTGGTGATTCAGAACGACGGTACGAATGGTCTGCCAGGTCCACAGATGATGAAGGCGGTGTATGACATGGCCCGCAAGGGTGCCCGTGATGAAATCCAGGCACAGATGCGCGATGGTGGTCTGTTCTCCGGAGGTGGACGATGAAAACCTTCCGCTGGAAAGTGAAACCCGGTATGGATGTGGCTTCGGCCCCTTCCGTAAGAAAGGTGCGCTTTGGTGATGGCTATTCCCAGCGAGCTCCTGCCGGGCTGAATGCCGACCTGAAAACGTACAGCGTGACGCTTTCTGTTCCCCGTTGGGAGGCCACGGCGCTTGAGTCGTTTCTGGCTGAGCACGGGGGCTGGAAATCCTTTCTGTGGACGCCGCCTTATGAGTGGCGGCAGATAAAGGTGACCTGCGCAAAATGGTCGTCGCGGGTCAGTATGCTGCGTGTTGAGTTCAGCGCAGAGTTTGAACAGGTGGTGAACTGATGCAGGATATCCGGCAGGAAACACTGAATGAATGCACCCGTGCGGAGCAGTCGGCCAGCGTGGTGCTCTGGGAAATCGACCTGACAGAGGTCGGTGGAGAACGTTATTTTTTCTGTAATGAGCAGAACGAAAAAGGTGAGCCGGTCACCTGGCAGGGGCGACAGTATCAGCCGTATCCCATTCAGGGGAGCGGTTTTGAACTGAATGGCAAAGGCACCAGTACGCGCCCCACGCTGACGGTTTCTAACCTGTACGGTATGGTCACCGGGATGGCGGAAGATATGCAGAGTCTGGTCGGCGGAACGGTGGTCCGGCGTAAGGTTTACGCCCGTTTTCTGGATGCGGTGAACTTCGTCAACGGAAACAGTTACGCCGATCCGGAGCAGGAGGTGATCAGCCGCTGGCGCATTGAGCAGTGCAGCGAACTGAGCGCGGTGAGTGCCTCCTTTGTACTGTCCACGCCGACGGAAACGGATGGCGCTGTTTTTCCGGGACGTATCATGCTGGCCAACACCTGCACCTGGACCTATCTCGGTGACGAGTGCGGTTATAGCGGTCCGGCTGTCGCGGATGAATATGACCAGCCAACGTCCGATATCACGAAGGATAAATGCAGCAAATGCCTGAGCGGTTGTAAGTTCCGCAATAACGTCGGCAACTTTGGCGGCTTCCTTTCCATTAACAAACTTTCGCAGTAAATCCCATGACACAGACAGAATCAGCGATTCTGGCGCACGCCCGGCGATGTGCGCCAGCGGAGTCGTGCGGCTTCGTGGTAAGCACGCCGGAGGGGGAAAGATATTTTCCCTGCGTGAATATCTCCGGTGAGCCGGAGGCGTATTTCCGTATGTCGCCGGAAGACTGGCTGCAGGCAGAAATGCAGGGTGAGATTGTGGCGCTGGTCCACAGCCACCCCGGTGGTCTGCCCTGGCTGAGTGAGGCCGACCGGCGGCTGCAGGTGCAGAGTGATTTGCCGTGGTGGCTGGTCTGCCGGGGGACGATTCATAAGTTCCGCTGTGTGCCGCATCTCACCGGGCGGCGCTTTGAGCACGGGGTGACGGACTGTTACACGCTGTTCCGGGATGCTTATCATCTGGCGGGGATTGAGATGCCGGATTTTCATCGCGGGGATGACTGGTGGCGTCACGGTCAGAATCTCTATCTGGATAATCTGGAGGCCACAGGGCTGTATCAGGTGCCGTTGTCATCAGCACAACCGGGCGATGTGCTGCTGTGCTGCTTTGGTTCATCGGTGCCGAATCATGCCGCCATTTACTGTGGTGACGGCGAGCTGCTGCACCATATTCCTGAACAACTGAGCAAACGAGAGAGGTACACCGACAAATGGCAGCGACGCACACACTCCCTCTGGCGTCACCGGGCATGGCGCGCATCTGCCTTTACGGGGATTTACAACGATTTGGTCGCCGCATCGACCTTCGTGTGAAAACGGGGGCCGAAGCCATCCGGGCGCTGGCCACACAGCTCCCGGCGTTTCGCCAGAAACTGAATGAGGGCTGGTATCAGGTGCGCATTGCCGGGCGTGATGCAGGCGAAAACGAATTATCTGCCCGTCTTAATGAGCCGCTGGCAAATGGTGCCGTGATCCACATCGTACCGCGTCTGGCGGGTGCCAAAAGTGGTGGTGTTTTTCAGGCAGTGCTGGGTGCGGCGCTGATTGCTACGGCAATCTGGATGCCAGGAATCAGTATCGCTTTCAGTAACATTCTCTTTTCTATGGGGGCAGCGATGACGCTTGGTGGTGTCGCACAGATGCTGGCCCCTAAACCCAAAACTCCACGTACACAGACAACGGATAACGGCAAACAGAACACCTATTTCTCCTCACTGGATAACATGGTTGCCCAGGGCAATGTCCTGCCTGTTCTGTACGGTGAAATGCGCGTGGGGTCACGTGTGGCATCTCAGGAGATCAGCACGGCAGATGAAGGGGATGGTGGTCAGGTTGTGGTAATTGGGCGGTAATATTATTTACTCATGTTCTAACTGATTTAATATTTATATCGAACACTGATAATTATTCTATTGGTTAGCTATATGAACAAAACGATTTTATTCTGCACGATTATTGCCTTAACAGGATGTAAATCTTTGGATTACGTAAAATCCGGAAAACCTGTAATGGAAGGTAATTCATTAAAAAATATTGATGAATTGTCAGGCTGCATATCCAGACAATGGGCTGGTAATGGAACACCTATAACATCCCTTCCTATTGAGAATGGGGTAAGCCTTTTAGTTCCACAGGCTATGGGGGGATATGATGTTGTGCTTGATATCAAAAAAGCAGGAAATGGCAGTAGTTTTACTCTTTATGAACGTGTACCAGCATTAACGCCAAAAATTTTTGCTGATAGTGTTAATGCATGTAAATAATAGTTAATCCTGCTGTAACTCATGAGCCGCCTTTTGGGCGGCTTTGTTGTTTATGGAGTGTGAGGAATGGGTAAAGGCAGCAGTAAGGGGCATACCCCGCGCGAAGCGAAGGACAACCTGAAATCCACGCAATTACTGAGTGTGATCGATGCCATCAGCGAAGGGCCGATTGAAGGTCCGGTGGATGGATTAAAAAGCGTGCTGCTGAACAGTACGCCGGTGCTGGACAGTGAGGGGAATACCAATATATCCGGCGTCACGGTGGTGTTCCGGGCCGGTGAGCAGGAGCAGACACCGCCGGAGGGATTTGAATCCTCCGGCTCCGAGACGGTGCTGGGTACGGAAGTGAAGTACGACACGCCGATTACCCGGACCATCACGTCGGCAAACATCGACCGTCTGCGCTTTACCTTCGGTGTGCAGGCACTGGTGGAAACCACCTCAAAGGGGGACCGGAATCCGTCGGAAGTCCGCCTGCTGGTTCAGATACAGCGTAATGGTGGCTGGGTGACGGAAAAAGACATCACCATTAAGGGCAAAACCACCTCGCAGTATCTGGCCTCGGTGGTGGTGGATAACCTGCCACCGCGCCCGTTTAATATCCGGATGCGCAGAATGACGCCGGACAGCACCACAGACCAGCTGCAGAACAAAACGCTCTGGTCGTCATACACCGAAATCATCGATGTGAAACAGTGCTACCCGAACACGGCACTGGTCGGCGTACAGGTGGATTCGGAGCAGTTCGGCAGCCAGCAGGTGAGCCGTAATTATCATCTGCGCGGGCGTATTCTGCAGGTGCCGTCGAACTATAACCCGCAGACTCGGCAATACAGCGGTATCTGGGACGGAACGTTTAAACCGGCATACAGCAACAACATGGCCTGGTGTCTGTGGGATATGCTGACCCATCCACGCTACGGCATGGGGAAACGTCTTGGTGCGGCGGATGTGGACAAATGGGCGCTGTATGTCATCGGCCAGTACTGCGACCAGTCAGTGCCGGACGGCTTTGGCGGCACGGAGCCGCGCATCACCTGTAATGCGTACCTGACCACACAGCGCAAGGCGTGGGATGTGCTCAGTGATTTCTGCTCGGCGATGCGCTGTATGCCGGTATGGAACGGGCAGACGCTGACGTTCGTGCAGGACCGACCATCAGATAAGGTGTGGACCTATAACCGCAGTAATGTGGTGATGCCGGATGATGGCGCGCCGTTCCGCTACAGTTTCAGCGCCCTGAAGGACCGCCATAATGCCGTTGAGGTGAACTGGATTGACCCGAACAACGGCTGGGAGACGGCGACAGAGCTTGTTGAAGATACGCAGGCCATTGCCCGTTACGGTCGTAACGTCACGAAGATGGATGCCTTTGGCTGTACCAGCCGGGGGCAGGCGCACCGCGCCGGGCTGTGGCTGATTAAAACGGAACTGCTGGAAACGCAGACCGTGGACTTCAGCGTGGGTGCGGAAGGGCTTCGCCATGTACCGGGGGATGTCATTGAAATCTGCGATGATGACTATGCGGGTATCAGCATCGGCGGGCGCGTGCTGGCGGTGAACAGCCAGACCCGGACGCTGACGCTCGACCGTGAAATCACGCTGCCATCCTCCGGTACCACGCTGATAAGCCTGGTTGACGGAAGTGGCAATCCGGTCAGCGTGGAGGTCCAGTCCGTCACCGACGGCGTGAAGGTAAAAGTGAGCCGTGTTCCTGACGGCGTTGCCGGATACAGCGTGTGGGGGCTGAAGCTGCCGACGCTGCGCCAGCGCCTGTTCCGCTGCGTGAGTATCCGTGAGAACGATGACGGCACGTATGCCATCACCGCCGTGCAGCATGTACCGGAAAAAGAAGCCATCGTGGATAACGGGGCGCACTTTGACGGCGACCAGAGCAGCACGGTGAATGGTGTCACGCCGCCAGCGGTGCAGCACCTGACTGCCGAAGTCACCGCAGACAGCGGGGAGTATCAGGTACTGGCCCGCTGGGACACGCCGAAGGTGGTGAAGGGGGTGAGCTTTATGCTTCGCCTGACCGTGACAGCGGATGACGGCAGTGAGCGGCTGGTCAGCACGGCCCGGACGACGGAAACCACATACCGCTTCAGGCAACTGGCGCTGGGGCGTTACACGCTGACGGTCCGGGCGGTAAATGCGTGGGGGCAGCAGGGCGATCCGGCATCGGTATCGTTCCGGATTGCGGCACCGGCAGCGCCTGTCACTATTGAACTGATACCAGGGTATTTTCAGATAACAGCGGTCCCGAAACTGGCTGTATATGACCCGACGGTGCAGTTTGAGTTCTGGTTCTCGGAAAAGCGGATTGCGGATATCAGGCAGGTTGAAA